>Ga0160423_10005667_pt1 | contig 10169 bp, 9 predicted proteins | sample CRUFie14St8metaG_FD_108191 | JGI IMG/M metagenome (GOLD analysis project Ga0160423, IMG submission 108191) | Marine microbial communities from the Costa Rica Dome - CRUD Field 142mm St8 metaG | ecosystem: Environmental > Aquatic > Marine > Oceanic > Photic zone | place: Costa Rica: the Eastern... | reverse complement strand
GTCACTTCTGCGGCAATCTCAGCGACGACACCGTTACGGCGCAGCACATTGATGCGCAGTGTCGTCAAAAATTCTCCAGACGTGGTGCTCGTCCAGCGCGCTGGAATGATTTCATGTGGGGTGCGCCGGCGAATTTCCGCCATGTTATTGCACGCTTCTATGTGCACAACAAATCCTCTGCCAGGCGTCATATGTCCAACAATATGGTCGCCGGGCACCGGCCCACAACAACGCCCGTATTGCATTACCAAGCCCTCGCCGCCGCGAATGGCTATGGGTCCGCCGCCCTCCACTTCTACTGCAGCGTATTCCGGATCGTCGGCTGCCAGTAATTTTTGTGCTACCACATAGGCCAGTAAATCACCGTTACCGATCGCTGCCAGTAACTCGTTCAGTCGCCTTACCCCCAGCTCTTTAAACACTCGGCGCAGGCGCCGGAAATCCAGAGTGTTAATGCTGGTGTTGGCATTTGCTAGAGCACGATTCAACAGCTTTCGGCCCAGCCGAATCGATTCTCCTTGCTTCTGATGTTTGAGTTCGTGGCGAATGGCAGAGCGCGCGCGGGACGTTACTACGAAGGTTAACCAATCGGGATTCGGTCGCGACTCCTTAGCGGTAATGATTTCTACCCGCTGGCCACTTTCGAGTTGTTGCGACAGCGGCGCCAGCTTGCCGTCAACCCGGCACGCGACACACTGGTTACCAATATCGGTATGTACGCTATAGGCAAAATCAACAGCGCTGGCCCCTGTAGGCAACTCCATAATCTCGCCCCGTGGAGTAAAGATATAAACTTCGTCCGGGAACAGATCGATCTTCAGGCTCTCGATAAACTCCAGCGGATCGCCAGCGCGTTTCTGCAGCTCTAACAAATCCTTAGTCCACTGTCGCGCCCTCTGTTGATTACTGTCGAAATCGCCGTCGCTCTTATACAGCCAATGCCCGGCGATGCCGTTATCGGCAACAGCGTCCATCTGTTTGGTGCGAATCTGTACCTCGATGGGTACGCCATGCATGCCGAATAGACTGGTATGTAACGACTGATATCCGTTGATCTTTGGAATCGCGATGTAATCTTTGAATCGGCTAGTAACGGGTTTGTACAGATTATGCACCACGCCCAGGGCACGATAGCAGGCATCTGGCTGGTCAACTACGATGCGGAAGCCGAAGACGTCCATAATGTCTGCGAAAGATTTATGTTTTGACTTCATCTTGCGGTAGATGGAGTAGCTGTTCTTTTCCCGAGCCTTTACATCAGCAGCAATGCCTTCCCGATTCATGGCTGCAGTAATGGTGTTGCGAATTTCCTCCATCAGTTCCTTACGGTTACCGCGAGCGGCAATCACGGACTGGTGAATCAAGTCGGCACGCAGCGGGTAAAGCGCTTTGAAGCCCAAATCCTCCAGTTCTGTTTTCAGCGTGTGAATACCTAACCGATTCGCTATCGGGGCGTAAAAATCTAGGGTCTCTTTAGCAATTCGTCTTCGCTGTGCCGATGACATAACGCCAATAGTGCGCATGTTGTGCAGGCGATCGGCCAGTTTGACCAGGATTACCCGGATGTCCTTGGCCATGGCCATGGCCATCTTTTGAAAGTTCTCTGCCTGGGCTTCGTCGCGGCTGGAAAATATTTTGCTAAGTTTAGACACGCCATCGACAATCTCGGCTACCGACTCGCCAAATTTCTCGCCCAGAGTTTGTTTGTTGGCCGCCGAGTCTTCGATCACGTCGTGCAGTAGCGCCGCCATAATAGTCTGCGGATCCATGCGCATGTCAGAAAGGATGTGAGCGACCGCGGTGGGGTGGGTGATGTAGGCATGCCCGGTTCGCCGCGACTGACCCTCATGGGCGTGGGTCGCATAGGCATGAGCTTGTTCGACTAGGCTAAGTTCGTCGTGACTGAGGTAGCTGAGGTTGTCGACTAACGAAGCCAGTGTCGCAGGTGCAGCGACACTGGACTGTTTTGCGTGCTCAGCAAGCTGAGCAACGAAAAAGGATTCAGGGGCGTGCTCAGCCGGCTGCTGGCTCATCCGCTCCTGGCTCGCCGCTGTTGATCGCTGCGATGTTAAAGCTCATCTCGATCTCTTCGTCGTCTTCTTCAAGCGAGACTTCTTGGCTGTCGAGAATTTCGTGACTGATTAAACCTTCAGCAATTTCCCGCAGCGCAATTACGGTGGGTTTGTCATTCTCTTCGGCTACCAGCGCCTCGGTGCTGTAACGGCGTAATCCGCGCGCGCGACGGCTCGCGAGCATAACCAGCTCAAAGCGGTTATCGACGTGTTCTAGGCAGTCCTCAACTGTGACTCTTGCCATGGCTATCAATCCTTTTGAAAAAGTCTTTAAAAAATAGCGAGATCGGAGCTATTTATGAGCCCGTATGTTACCGCTCGACGCTCCCGCGAACAAGGTGGTGTGGCTCCCTATTGCAACAGTTTTGTTACCTCAGCCCCTTGGAGTTGGCGTTCGCGGCGCAGTCTGGTGCTTTGAATAATGGACAGCAGTTCGCTCTGGGCGCGCTCAAAGTCGTCGTTGACCAGCAAATAGTCATATCGGGCGGCTTGAGCCATATCGGTTTTCGCTTCGGCGAGGCGCGTTTGGATGGCGTCCGCCGAGTCCTGGCCGCGCCCGCGTAAGCGCTTTTCTAGCTCCGTTATCGAAGGTGGCAGAATAAAGATACTCACAGCATCGGCTAGCATTTCGCGGACTTGGTCTGCACCCTGCCAATCGATTTCCAAGATTACGTCTTTGCCATCAGCGCGACAGCGGTCTACCTCCTGACGCGAACTACCGTAGCGCTTTCCGAAAACGTCTGCGTATTCTAAAAATGCGCCTGCAGCAATCATTCGGTCAAATTCAGCGTCTTCGACAAAGTGATAGTTTTCGCCATCGCGCTCACCATCGCGCATAGCCCGGGTGGTATGACTGATGCAGACTACAATTTCTGTGTCGGCGTCGAGTACCGACTTAACCAAGCTGGTTTTACCTGCTCCTGACGGCGCTGAGATAAGAATTAGACTGCCGGTATTCATTCTATGTTTTGCACCTGTTCGCGAATTTGCTCGATGATGACTTTTAGATCGATAGCCTTCTGCGAAACTTCGGTTTGCGAGGCTTTGGCGCCAAGCGTATTCGCTTCGCGGTTCAATTCCTGGGATAAAAAGTCTAAGCGGCGCCCGTGAGGCCCCTTGGCGCTGAGCAGTTGGTGGGCTTCTGCGACATGGATGCTAAGTCGATCCAGCTCTTCGCGAATGTCTGCGCGCTGGGCCAAAAGTGCGATTTCTTGCTCCAAGCGTGATGGGTCGGCCTGGGCTTCTAGTTCTGCAAGCCGACGCTGCAGACGCTGCTGTTGCAGCTGCATGATGTTATCGCCCAATGGCCGGACGAAGTTGACGATTTCCTCGATGTCGGCCAGTTGCTGTTCGAGCAGCCCAGCCAGGCGTTTGCCCTCGGAATTGCGCGCTTCCACGAGTTGTTGCAAGGCGCTCTGGAAAAGCTCAGCCGCGGCGCTCATCAATTGACCCTGATCAGCCTGAGCGTTCGTCAGCACACCGGGCCACTTCAAAAGATCAAGTGTGCTCGGCGGGGTGGCGCTTGGCACAGTGCGACTAATTTCCTCGGTCGCAGCCACGACCTGGCTGAGCAAGGCATTATTCAGGGCCAGAGTTGGCTCGGACATGTCTGGCTCAAGCTTTAATGTTGCATCAATCTTGCCGCGCTTTATGTGCTCGCGGACCAGCTCCCGGGCGGTCGGTTCTATAGCCCGAAGCGTTTCCGGCAGACGAAACTGATTTTCTAGGTAACGGTGATTAACGCTGCGCAGTTCCCAACTTATCTGGTAACCGTTGCTGACCGCTGTTGCTTGGGCAAATGCCGTCATGCTCGAAAGGTGGCTCATAGAATCATGCCAAGGCGCAAGTAGAAGAATGGGGATTATCCAATCATTAGTCTGCACTGTACATTGCTTACTGCAGCTGTTGGTGCAATTAGTGGCGAATTTTCTGACGCGTCCGTGAACATCAAACTATAATGAGACTTTTACAATAAGGATTGCTCATGCGCCCGAGCGGACGAATCGCCAACGAACTGCGGCAGGTCAAATTTACCCGTAATTTCACAATGCATGCGGCGGGCTCGGTTTTGGTGGAATTTGGAAATACCAAGGTCATCTGTACTGCTGCAGTAGAGAACTCTGTGCCTGGATTTATGCGCGGCCGGGGTGAGGGCTGGATCACTGCCGAGTACGGTATGTTGCCAGGTGCTACTAATACCCGGAACGACCGCGAGGCGGCGCGGGGTAAGCAAAACGGTAGGACGGTAGAAATCCAACGCCTTATTGGCCGCTCGTTGCGCGCCATGGTGGACATGACCAAACTTGGAGAGCGCACCATTAGGTTGGACTGCGATGTTATTCAGGCCGACGGTGGTACGCGCACTGCATCAATAACTGGGGCAGCGGTGGCCTTGGTGGACGCACTGAAAAAAATCGATGCCGAGTCGGCCTTAGTGGCTTTAGTTGCTTCTGTGAGCGTGGGTATATACAACAATACGCCGGTGTTGGATTTGGATTATGCAGAGGACTCGAAAGCGCAAACAGACATGAATGTGGTTTGTCTCGGTAGCGGCGGCTTTATCGAGTTGCAGGGCACTGGCGAGGGCGCACCGTTCAGTGGTGATGAGTTGCAACAACTGATCGCGTTGGCGGAAAAAGGTACGAGCGAATTGTTGGCGCTGCAGCAAGCCGCTCTGGCCTAGGGGGATCTATGCAACAACAAACCTTTATCGACTTCCTGGTGGCACAGGGAGTCTTAAAGTTCGGCGAATTCACCTTAAATTCGGGGCGCGTCAGCCCTTACTTTTTTAACCTCGGGGCGGTTAGCGATGGAGCGGGCTTTGCCCAGCTGGGTCGCGCTTATGCCGATGCAATCTTGGCCGCCGAGATCGAATTCGACGTATTGTTCGGCCCTGCTTACAAAGGTATTCCCATTGCAGTAGCGACCGCCACGGCTCTTGCCGAGCGCGGTGTGCATGTGGGCGTTGCCTATAACCGCAAAGAAGCCAAGGATCATGGTGAAGGCGGCATGCTGGTGGGAGCCGAAGTAGCGGGTCGGGTTTTGTTAGTGGACGATGTGCTCACGTCTGGTAAAGCCATTCGACAGAGTGTTGATCTGATCGCGCAGACCGATGCAAGTATTGTTGGCACCGTCATCGCGCTGGATCGGGCTGAGCTATTCGATGGTGGCGTCACCGCTGTAGAGGCATTAGCCAGCGACCTAGGTGTGCCGATCGTCAGTATCGCGTCGGTCGCAGACATAATTGAACAAGTAGATGATGCGTCCTTGCGACAGCGCATGGTGGAATATCAGCAACAGTATTGCCGGGTAGCCTAGCTAATGGTCTGGCCGTGTAAATAACGGCCTAGATCAAAAACCTAATTCGCGGGCTCGGTAAAAACGTTCTGTTCGATCAAGGCCCACTGCTCTGGCCAACCATTGGTTGGTAACTGGCGAAAATTTGAGCGCACAAATTGTTGGACGCGACCTTCCGCCAGTGCCAGCATGAGGTTGGCGGTAGGATTCACTTGGTAGTTCGGTAGCGCGGCCAGCTGGGCACGATGTTCCCTGAGGATTTGGCGTAATTGGGTTTCGATGCGGTCCAGCAATTGGCATACGCGGCTGCGCAAACGCTCGGTTTCGCCTTGCAGAGCGTCGCCGGCGAATAATCGTGCAAAGCCTGGATTGCGTTCAACGAAAGTGAGCAGCAGCAGCACGATGTGGTGACAGCGCAGTGCTGCACTGTCCTGTTCCTGCATAATTTGGCCGATGCGATCAAATAAGGTTTGCTCGGCGTATTCGATCAGTCCGTCGAGCATTTTCGCCTTGCTCGGAAAGTGGCGATAGAGGGCGGCTTCGGATACCCCCACTTGTTGCGCCAGTGCCGCCGTGGTGATTCGCCCCCCCGGATGCGCTTGCAACATGCCGGCGAGTTCGCGAAGAATCTCTTGGCGCCGGTTAGATTTAGCCATCGGCGAGTATCTGTGTGCCGACGCCGCTGTCGGTAAAGATTTCCAACAGCAGTGCGTGGGGCACTCGGCCATCGATGATTTGCACGCTGCGTACACCGCTCGATACGGCGCTTAATGCGCAGTCGACCTTTGGTAACATGCCCTCGTTAATGATGCCGTTGCTGATCAATGATTCCACATCGGTCTTGGATAGACCGGACAGAGTTTTTTGCTCAGCATCCAGAATGCCGGGAGTATTGGTAAGCAAAACGAGTTTAGAGGCCGATAGAGCCTCTGCGACCTTGCCCGCAACAATATCGGCGTTGATATTGTAGGACTCACCATCTTCGCCGACGCCGATCGGCGCAATGATTGGAATGAATTGCGATTCGGTTAGCGTTTCAAGAACGTCGACGTTGACCTCGGTAATTTCCCCTACTTGTCCTATATCGACAGATTCTTCTGTGTCCTCGTCCACGGTTTGAGCTGATAGCTTACGTGCTTTGAGTAAGCCGCCGTCCTTGCCGGTAATACCAACCGCGCGGCCGCCATGAGTATTGATGAGGGAAACGATTTCTTTATTTACTAGCCCGCCAAGGACCATTTGCACCACGTCCATAGTGTCGGCGTCGGTAATTCGCATGCCACTTACAAACTTGGATTCGATGCCGAGCTTATTCAGTAAATCGCCGATCTGCGGGCCGCCGCCGTGGACAATAATGGGATTTATACCCACTAGTTTCATAAGCACGACATCGCGCGCGAAGTTATTTTTTAACTGCTCGTCGATCATGGCATTGCCACCGTACTTGATAACAACGGTGTGGCCATGGAACTTCTGAATATAGGGTAAGGCCTCGGTTAGAACCTGAGCCGTAGTTGTACTTGTGTCGGTGTTCATAATGGCATGTTCATCGAAAGCTGAGCGTGTTGTCTACTGCGCTCAATTGCGCTTGGAATTCGTCTTGCACGCGCTCGAGCGCTTCTGCACTGTCTGCCTCAAATCGTAGAGACAGTACCGGGCTGGTATTCGAGGGCCGAATTAAACCCCAGCGGTCATCAAAGTCGACACGAATACCGTCGATCGCGGTCAGCCGTCCGTCGCTGAATCCATTGTTTGCAACCAAGGCATCCATGACTTCAAATTTTCTGGTTTCAGTGGTGTGAATTTTGATCTCAGGTGTGCTGAAGGTCACAGGGTATTGGGCGAACAGCGCATCGGCGCCGAGCTCGGTTTGGCTGAGTAGTTCCAGCAGTCTGGCTGCAGTGTAGAGGGCATCATCAAAACCGTACCAGCGCTCGCCAAAGCAGATATGGCCACTGAATTCGCCTGCTAGGGCAGCCTTGGTTTGTTTTATTTTGGCTTTGATATGCGAGTGGCCGGTCTTCCACATAATCGCCTCACCGCCAGCCTCGCGAATAATGCGTTCGAGGTGCTTACTGCATTTCACATCAAAAATTACCGGCGTGCCTGGGTTGCGACGAATAATGTCTTGGGCAAATAACATCATCATTTTGTCCGGCCAGACAATTTCACCCGTGGGGGTTATCACGCCAAGTCGGTCGCCGTCGCCGTCAAACGCCAGCCCAATATCGGCCTGCTGGCTCTGCACCGCGGCGATCAAATCCTGCAGATTTTCCGGTTCAGCAGGGTCTGGGTGGTGATTTGGGAAATTACCGTCGATTTCGCAAAACAACGGGATCACCTCGCAGTCCATGGCTTCAATGAGTTTTGGCGCGAGCTCTCCTGCCACGCCATTACCGCAGTCAACGGCTACCTTTAATGGTCGCGATAGTGTCGTCGTTGCCAGTGCAGCGTCTATGTACTGAGCGGATAAATCTGTTTCCGTAAGCGCCCCCTCGGCACTACTCAGATCGTTGTTTTGCAGTCGTTGGTAAAGCTGCTGAATCAACTCTTCGGCGAGGGTTACGCCGCCAATCATCATTTTCAGGCCGTTGTATTCAGGCGGGTTATGGCTGCCGGTAATCATGATGCCGGTGCCGGTTTCAAGCGCGTGTGTTGCAAAGTAAAGAACCGGGGTGGGTACTTGCCCCACTAGGGTGACGTGCATGCCGCCATCAACCAAACCCTGGCTCAGCGCTTGTTCAATCCCCGGACTTGATAAGCGCCCGTCGCGGCCGATGGCCGCTTGGTGCTGGGATTGACTGATGGCTTGAGCAGCGAAGGCTCTACCGATCCAGTAACAAACCTGTTCTGTAAGGTTGGTGCTGGTAATGCCACGAATGTCATAGGCGCGAAAAATGCCAGCGTCCAGTTCCAGAGTATCCAAGGGTGTTGGGGTGAAACCATCGTTTTGCATGGTTAAAAAGTCAGTTCCTGTGAGTGTTTTTGCGGATGGAGAGCTCATTGCCTAGGGTTTTTGCAATTTGCTGCAACAATTGTGTGGCCATCTGTTTCTTGCTTTGACGCTCGAAGAACACCTCCTCGCTATCGCAAATAAAGGTGGCGGCGTTATTCGGGCTGTTAAAGCCGATGCTCGTATCGGATACGTCATTGACGACGATGGCGTGTAGGCCTTTGCGCTGCCGTTTTTCTCTGGCGTAATTCAACGTGTCCTGTGTTTCTGCGGCAAATCCCACCACCACGACCTCATGTGCGCTGGTTACGACACTGGCGATAATGTCTGGATTTTCGACCAAACGCAGATCCAGATGCGGATCATCTGATGGCGTTTTTTTGATCTTCTGCTCGGCCGCCTGAGCAACTCGATAATCTGCTACCGCGGCGACGCCAATAAATAAATCAATACCCTGCAACTGCTCATGCACGGCGTTATGCATGTCTACAGCGCTTACCACATCATGTCGTGTGATCGATGTACTGCAGTTGGGCACTCCCGGTCCCGCGACTAGGGTTACGTTGGCACCAGCGGCGGCCGCTACCTCAGCCAAGCTCAAGCCCTGTACGCCAGAGCTGTGATTGGAAATAAACCGAACTGGATCAATGGCCTCGCGAGTGGGGCCAGCCGTGATCATCACGTTCAACTGTTCTATCACCGCCGCCGCGTCTGGCGCTAAAACGGGCTGGTCAAGGGCGCTGATGAGATCGTCCGGATCGGGCAGGCGGCCGGGCCCATATTCGCCGCAGGCCTGTTCGCCGTGGTCGGGATCGATCACCCGGTAGCCGAAGTCTCGCAAAGTACGCAGATTTCGCTGAGTTGCTGGGTGCAGGTACATGCCTTGGTTCATAGCGGGAGCAACCACTACTTGGGCATCGGTGGCTAGACATAGGGTGGTCAGTAAGTCATAAGCCTGGCCATGGGCCAAGGCAGCTACACAATTAGCGGTGGCTGGCGCAATCAGGATTTGATCTGCCCACCGGGCGAGTTCGATGTGTCCCATTGATGCTTCGGCGCTGGGATCCCATAGATCATCCCGCACTGGATGGCCAGACACTGCCTGTAGCGCAGTTGGGGCTACGAATTTATGGGCATTGGCGGACATAACCACATTTATCTCTGCACCCTCGGCACGCAGGGCACGCACAAGCGCTGGCGCCTTATACGCGGCGACACCGGCAGTAATTCCCAGCAGGATGTTTTGGCCCTCTAAGCGGCTCATAGAACACCTTTTCTCAATGTGAGTATTAATGAATACATCAGTCAATAATGATGATGCATCGATCGTAGAGCGCGAGCTTAACGGTGAATGCGTCGACAGGGAACCGCAATCCCCCCAATCTGAATCAATTGCAAACTGGCAGCTGCAAGAACAGCCCCGTTATCGGCTCTTACATGAAGGGGCTGACGCGCTGGCCAACGCGGAATTACTGGCGCTTTGTCTCGGTTCCGGTGTTGCCGGTGAAGATGCTGTCGCGATGGCGAGAAGGTTACTGAAACATTTTGGTGGCATTGGCGCGCTGCTTTCGGCACCAATGCCTGAGCTTTTGCAATGTCATGGGGTGGGTTCGGCAAAGGCCTCGGTGATTAAGGCAATTCAGGAATTGAGCCTACGTGATGTTGAGCACGAGCTAGCCCATGCCGATCAGTTTGCTGATTCCGTGTCAGTGTCGCGCTTTCTCCGCCGGCGTATGGGTCATGAACCACGCGAGACATTTGCATGTCTGTTTCTCAACGCGCGTAATCAGCTTATTTCCTTTGAAGTGTTGTTTCGCGGTTCTGTGGATCGTGCCCATGTGCATGCG
>Ga0160423_10005666_pt1 | contig 10170 bp, 10 predicted proteins | sample CRUFie14St8metaG_FD_108191 | JGI IMG/M metagenome (GOLD analysis project Ga0160423, IMG submission 108191) | Marine microbial communities from the Costa Rica Dome - CRUD Field 142mm St8 metaG | ecosystem: Environmental > Aquatic > Marine > Oceanic > Photic zone | place: Costa Rica: the Eastern... | reverse complement strand
TTATTATGAAATTGGCGATTTACCAAGTCATGCATGTGGGCTCACTGCTCATGCTCGCCAGTTTCCTCTTCATGGCCTTCGCTAATCCCGATCCTTCCGGGCGTCGCAAGACCCTCATGTGGACGGGTATTTTCGCTGCTCATGCTCGTTGGAGGTTTTGGCATGCTGACATGGAAGGTCTTGACCTGGGTTGCACTGCTGATCGGCGTTGCCACGGTCTACTTAAAGACAAGTTTTGAATAGCCTCTCGCCCGGGTTCTCCGGATATGCATGGATTCGTGCCAACGCATTCATGCAACCGCATGGGTTCATAAGCTGGTCGTCATCTGACACTTGCTTCATTCGGTGATTGCACTGAGACAGGAATGGATTAGGATGCGCTCATACCCATGAAGGCACCCCATTCCATGTTGGCTCCTTACGCTCTGGCCACGATAGGATCGATTACTTCCCTGACCTTTAGCACTCAGGCCCAGAGCCAAAACAAGAGTGTGACCGCCGAAGGCGCCGTCTTGAAAGAGCTCAGTGCTGAATTTGCTTTTACCGAAGGGCCCTCTGCCGATGCAAAAGGCAATGTTTTTTTCACCGATCAGCCCAATGATCGAATAGTACGGTGGGATGTCAACACCGGTGCATTGACCGATTGGCTCAAGCCCTCAGGGCGTTCCAATGGCACCTTCTTTGATGCCAATGGAAACCTTCTGGCCTGCGCCGATGAGAAAAACGAGCTCTGGTCCATCTCCCCACAAAAAGAAGTACAACGACTGCTGGGCCGAGTCAAAGGAAAGGCACTCAACGGGCCCAATGATCTCTGGATCCGGCCAGACGGAGCGCTCTATTTTACCGATCCCCTGTATCCCAGAGATTATTGGGAACGCTCTGCTGACATGCAGCAGGATGGGCAACACGTTTACTTCCTTGCCAAAGGATCCTCCCAACCCCTTCAAGTGACCGATGATCTGGAACAGCCCAATGGGCTCATTGGCACACCGGATGGCAAACTACTTTACGTAGCAGATATCCGCGGCCGCAAAACGTATCGATATTACATTGAAAAGAACGGTCACCTCACAAACAAGCAGCTCTTCTGCAGCCTGGGATCCGATGGCATGAGCCTCGATGATCAGGGAAACGTCTACCTCACCGGACGAGGGGTGAGCGTTTACAATCCCCAGGGCGAACGCATTCAACACATTGCCATCCCATCGGGATGGACGGCCAATGTCACTTTTGGGGGTAAGGATCGCAACTTGCTTTTCATCACAGCAAGCCGCTCGGTTTACACCATTGAAATGAAAACCCGCGGTGCGGATCCCTTCTAACCTCACGAAACCACACTTCCAGCCCATGTCATCCCATTGGATCGTGATGCTGGCCCTCTTTGGCCTTGGATTTTCATCGCAAGGATTTCTGCTGCCGCAACGATCTCAGAGCCGTTCCTTTCGGAGTGTGGAAACCACCTCGCACTCCTTTGTCTGGAGAAGGGTGATCTCAATCAAGACAGTCAGCTGGACCGCAAAGAGCGGTTTTCATTGATCGGGAATTGGCAGCAGGCGCTGGGCTATGACAACCAACCCAGGTTGAGCCGCCCTGAATTTCCTCGAGAGTGCGATCGGTGGCTAATACCGCAACAAGAGGAGACATCGCAACGATCCAGCCGCATGCTTCCCAGCCGCTACATGGGTCTTTTCGAAGCCTTGGACAGCAATCACGATCAGCAGCTCAGCAAGGAAGAATTTCGGGAGACCATGATGTCCTGGCTAGAAGTCTGGTCGGAAAACACCGATCGAATCAATCAAGCAACGCTCGTCAAAGGGTGGCAGCGAGTCCTGCCACATAACAACATGAGCGGTGTGGACCAACCCGACCGGAGACTTGGCGCAGGCTCCCGCCCCTCGGCGGGTCCCTCACCGGTCCGAACACCTCAGGCATCGATGGAATCGATGGTCCTTTAGGAGGGCTTTACCCTCACTCCGGTAGCTTCCGAACCGATGATTCAGGATCCAGCCGCTATGTCATTTGATCCTGACCGAAGGCTGTATGTCGTGGAGATGAGAAGCTTCATGATGGATATTGGTGGGCGCGAGGAAGGGGTTCCCATCAGCCGCATCTCCCGCCTGGAGAATCGGGATGGCATCATGGACAGCTCCACAATTTTTCTCGATCACCTGATCGTCCCCAGAGCCGTAGTCGCCCTCAAAGAGGGCGTTCTCTTCGTGGATCAATACATACTCAAACATGCCACCGATACCAATGGAGACGGCATGGATAACTGGATCTACAATGGACGCTCCCCTTGGAGGTATAGATGCATCGATGGACTGTGGAAAGGAACGCACTGAAATAAGGGGACAGTGGGGCATGAAACAGAATGCTCATGGGAGGCTTTTTTACAATGTCAATAACAGCCAGCTGCTGAGGGATATTACGCCCCCCAACTACATGAGCCGACATCGGACCTATCCATCCACTGCCGGGTTGAACTTTTTTGTGGCGGCGGATCAAAGCGTCCACACCCTGCCCTTGAATACGGCAGTCAATCGGGGCTACTTACCCGAAGTGCTGGATGATCGGGGGCACTTGCATGTGTTTGCCTCCTTCTGCAGCCCGCTCATCTACCGAGGGGATCACTTTCCACCAGGGATTTCAGGCAATGCCTTTGTATGCGACCCCGCGGCTAATTTGGTCAAACGCAACATCCTGCATATGGGCCCCTTGCACCTCTCAGCAGAGCCCGCCCATCCCGACCGCGAGTTTTTAGCCTCCACGGATAAGCGTTTCCGTCCGGTTGCACTGACTCATGGGCACAATGGGGCCCTCTAGCTGCTGGACATGTATTGAGGCATTGCTCAATACAGGATACTCATGACGGACTACCTGCGAAAGGAGACCCTGCGAAGAGGTCTGGATCAAGGCATCCATCAGGGGCGCCTTTATCGCATCGGGCATGAGAGCGAAGGCAGGAGAACCCCCACGTAACTGAGCAAAAGGCCACCCACTGAATGGATTCAGCTACTGGATCATGACTATGGATGGCTTCGGCAAACAGCCCAGCGGCTTCTCATACAACAGGGCGATCTGAAGATGTTGGATGCACTCTTGCGATTCATGGAGCGCGCAACAACTTCTGTCGGGCTGGAGCATGCCCTCTGGACCATCGAAGGCCTGTTGATGGCAGTCGAACCAGCCTCGCTCGAAGCTTCTCCATCGGGGCCCATACCCATCGTTTCATCGGTCCACGCGCTTGGCTCCAGACCCTTTTCCCAACGCGTGCGGAAAATATGTCTGAGAGCCATGGAGCATCCTGATCCCATGGTTCAGACTGCTGCCATTCGAGTCTGTGAATCCCTGGCTCGCTCCTCCCAATCAAGGGCAGAAGACATGCTGAAGCAATTTCGCGAAATCGCCTGCCATGCTTCCGAAGATGTCTTGTTTCAAATCATCCTGACCCTGGGCAACCTGCCCGCTCCGGGCAACAGAGCCTCATGGCAGAACTGGCCCTTGAAGCATCCAAACATTGGTTACTCAGGGAAGCTCTGATATCCGGGCTTGAGGGTTCCGAGTGGGGTTTCATCACCCAACTAAACGAAAGCAAGGAGCTACCCAACTCCTTAAAAGGGCTACAGCACCTCCTTCATAGTCTGGCCGAGGCCACCGCATCTCAGTCCGATGGCGTCGATCTGGGTCACCTGATCAAATACTTCGTTGATCGATCGACCTCATGGAATGATGCGGATGCTGCTCTTCTTGCTGGCCTGGACCGTTACTTCCATGCACACTCCCGGGGTCCCAGATTGTTGACCCAATCGCCATTTCCAAACAACAAGGCTGACTTGCCATGGAATCCCGCACTTCAGTCCATACATCATCGCCTTTCACCATGGATCAGCTGGCCCGGTCACGCCAATTATGCCACTGCCCTTGAAAAGGCTGCCAGAACCCGGAACAAACTCATGGAGGATGCCTCGATAGCCTCCCATGCTGAGGCTTACCAAATGGTTTGCGCTGGATGCCACGGCTTCCCAGGAGAAGGCCTAAAAAACCAGGCCCCGCCGCTTCACAAGGCGGATTGGGTGCTGGATTCGAAAGATCGTTTGATTCAAATTGCCCTTCATGGGGCCCATAGCCCGATTTATGTAGGTGGCCAGTTGTATCAGTCGCCGGACATCCTGTCGGAAATGCCCCCACTTTCCGTGCTTGAAAATGAATTACTGGCCTCCATTCTTACCTACATCCGTCAAGCATGGGGGCATGCATTCGATCCCATCGATTCAAACGAGGTGGCCCGCGTGAGGGCTGCCACCGCGGGTCGTCAAACCCCATGGACCGAAAAAGAACTCCTATCTATTCCATGAAACCCATCCATTGGATCCTTTGCCTCATCATGAACGCAGGTTTTTCAGCAGAACGCACACAGGCAGCCTCTGAGCCTGAATCCTTTCACCGGTTCTCCATGCGTCACTTTGGCAGGATGGAAGATGGCACCGCCATCCATCAGATCAGCCTTCGAAACCGACACGGAATGGAAGTCAGGGCCATCAGCTACGGAGCCACGCTGACCGCCATTGACCTTCCCCGAGAAAGCGCTGAACCCATCAACATCATTGCTGGAGAAGAAACCCTGCCTCCTTATCTGAAAGGGTATCCAGCCGCTTCGGTCATCGGCCGCTTCGCCAATCGAATCGCAGGGGCTTCCTTCCAGATGGACGGTGTGACTCACAAGGTCACCCAAAATGCAGGTTCGCATCATATCCACGGTGGTCACAAAGGGTTTGCCAGGGTGGTCTGGCATGCCGAACCCTTGCCTCTGTCAGACACCTCGGCAGCCGTTCGATGGCATTACCGAGCTAAGGATGGCGAAGAAGGCTTTCAAGGCAACCTCGATGTCCGTGTCACCTACCGACTCGACGACAACAATGCCTTGTCGATCACCTACGAAGCGACAAGCGACAAGGCAACACCAGTCAATTTCACCAACCACGCCTATTTTAATCTGGCGGATCAAGGCGGTTTTGAAAACCACTTGCTCACCCTGCATGCCGACGCCTACACGCTGGTAGATTCAGAGCTCATTCCCACCGGTGAAATTGGGCAGGTGAAAGGGACCGCTCTGGACTTCAATCAACCCCATCCCATAGGGGAGCGAGCCGATGCCACCCAACCCCGTCCCCACCTCTATGACCACAACTACATCATTCGGGGAGGTGGACAGTCGGTGGTCCCTACGGCTCTTATCAAGGAGCCCAACAGTGGTCGCATTATGCGTGTTCAGACCGACCAGCCCGGGGTACAGCTCTACACCGGCAACCCCAGAGGGTTCTGCCTCGAGACACAGCACTATCCAGACTCGGTGCACCACTCGAGTTTCCCCTCCACGATCCTTCGCCCGGGGGAACGGTTTGAGTCGACCACCATCTATGCCTTTGAATTTCAGTGAATTCCCTCATGCGCTCAAGATACCTGCTTACCTTGGCTCTATCTCTGCTAGCTTGGCCTCCTGAGCCAACCCTGAAAGCCGAGCAACTCAGCCCCCATCTTGGGTTTGAATCCGGATCCATCAATGCCACCTGGATCCAGTCAGGACAGGAGCGGATCTTCATCTACCGGGGTTCCGTCGATGCCTGGCAAGCGGGAAGCTCTTCATTGCTGCTACCTCATGGAAGGCGTGACCTCATTTCCGGTATCGGTCAGTGGATGCGCCCCAAAGCACTGATCGCCCCGGCAGACGACCGGCCGTGGCTTGAGCAACCCGAGACCTTCTGGGGATCCTTTACCAAAGCCCGGTTTCATGACTAAGCGCAAAAGACTACCAAGGTGGGTATCGTCCCCATTGCCATCACCCAATGGGTCAAGGGAGGTGAGAAACTCCAATGGCCTGCAACCCAGATCGAGGTATTGGACACACCAGGCTTCACACGAGGTTCGGTGTCCTATTTATGTGAGGTGGACGGGCGTCGTATTGCCTTTACGGGCGACCTGATCTATGGCGACGGGCAGCTGCTCGATTTATACAGCCTGCAGGATGCCATCCCCGAGGCAAAGGTTGGAGGATACCATGGCTACGCCGGCCGTCTGGGTGTGCTGATTCGCAGTCTGGAAGCCATCCTCCAGGCAGAACCTGATTGGCTGGTTCCCGCTCGAGGGCCCATCATTCGTGATCCAGCCTCCTCCATCGGAAAGTTAGTAAAACGCCTGAAGGCCATCTATCATAACTATCTGTCCACCAGCGCTCTGCATTGGTATTTCAAGGAGGACCGCATGCGCATTTGTCATGAACAGGTTCTGGGTAAAAACACCCGTCTGGAACTGATGCCCTACGCAGCTCACATCGAAACGCCGCAATGGATCAGAGGCTTTTCCACCAGTCGTCTCATCCTTTCGGATCAAGGCTATGCCTTTCTACTGGATTGCGGGTATCAGTCGGTCATCGATGAAGTCTCCAAACTGGTTAAAAGCGGCCTTATCGAAAAGGTGGAGGGCATTTTTGTCACTCACTTCCATGACGATCACTCGGACGGGGTCCAGAGGGCTGCAGAGATTTTTGACTGCCCTGTCTATGCCACTCGCGAATACCAGGATGTATTGGAACATCCTGAAGCATATCATTTACCCGCCATGACCGACCACCCCATCAAGGATGTCGTAGGAGTGGTGGATGGAGATCGCCTGAAATGGCGTGAGTACGATTTCACTTTTCATTTTTATCCGGGACAGACGTTCTATCATGGTGCTCTTTGGGTTGAGCGGGCTGACCATAATCCCATTTTCATGGTCGGAGATTCCTTCGCGCCCTCAGGCCTGGATGATTACTGCCTGATGAATCGCAATCTCATGCGCGATGGCACCGGCTATCTACTGTGCATGGAAAAAATCCGAAAGGCCGAAAAGAACCTCTGGCTGATCAACGAACACATTCCTTATCTGTTTCGCTTCAATCCCGATGAACTTGACTATATGGAGACACGTTATCGAGAGCGAATGAGTTTGTTGAGCGAACTCTTTCCCTGGGATGATCTCAACTATGGCATCGACGAGCAGTGGGCCGTTTTCTACCCCTATGGCCTGAAGGCTGCCGCACATTCAGAGGCCGAAGTTTCAGTAAAGATCACCAACCACTCCCCGCGTGAACGCACCTTCCATTTCAAACCGCGAACCTGGAAGGGACTCAAAATCCATGCATCCGCCTCGAACAGGAACGCATTACAGGTAACCATCCCGGCTCAGCAGACAGGGTCGATCACGATTCCTTTGCAACTACCGGCCGATCCAGGTCAGTATCTCATCACGGCGGACATTCACTCCGAGGGCATGGACTTTCTCGACTGGGTTGAAGCCTTGGTAACCATTGAATGATCAACGAATGCAGTAGAGATGTTCGAACGTACGAATGACGATGTTTCCTTCACTGATGGCCGGTGAAGCAAGCGTCTCATCATCAAGGCGGTTTTCAGCGACGACTTCAAACTCGGTCGAGGCCTTGACAACCTTGGTGTTGGCCCTTCCAGTCGTGAAATAGACATGGCCATCGGCCGCTACTGGAGAAACCTTCACATTTTCGGCAAAGAGCCGCTCCTGCCAGTGAGATTCCCCGGATTCCAGATCCAGACAGGATGCCATACCGTCATCGCGAATCGTGTACACCTTCCCCTTGTAGATGAGCGGAGTGGGACAATCAGGAGCATAACGTCGCTGGGTCCAATCCTGAGTGAATTTTGGAGCCTTGCCTTCAGCCACAGGCGTCACTCCTATGACATACCCCTGATTTCGGAAACCGGAGGCTACTGTGACGACCTTACCCTCTCCGGCGGTTGGGCCTGAAATGGTTCGACCGTAAGGATGAGGCACTTCCAGGCCGCCGATGGACCATATTTCCTCGCCTGTATCCGGATTGTAAGCATTGAGATGTTCGGCTCCCGAGAGCACGATTTGCGCATCTCCCTCCACGTTCACTCTTACCGGTGTGGAATAGGAATCATTGCCCTCTCCACGGGCCGAAAGGTTGCGGTCTTTTTTCCAAAGGGTCTTTCCGGAGGTCGCATCCATGGCAATCAAATAGGAAGGGCCCTGGTGCATGCAGGCGACGTAAAGCTTTCCATCATACATGAGCGGGGAATTGCCCATCCCATGATTGGTGTTGTAGTTTGCATACTCTTTACGAAGGTTGCGCCGCCATACCTCGCTACCTTCTTCAAAAGTCAGACAAACAAGGTCTCCCGTCCCAAAAAAAGCCCAGACATGATGTCCGTCTGTAATGGGGGTCGGTGTGGACATGTTATGCAGCTCGTGGGTCGGAAGACGACCACTGCCCACTTTTTGATTCCAGATGAGTTCACCCGACTTGAGCCCGAAGGCCATGACATGAAGGTCCTTGTCATCGACCTGTGTGGTGACAAAGATACGTCCCTGATGAATGATAGGAGAGGACGTTCCCTTCCCGGGCAGGTTGACTTTCCAAACCACGTGATCGTCCTTACCCCACTCTAAAGGCAAATGAATTTCGTGGCTGACAGCCGTCCCGTCAGAGCCTCTGAAAGCAGACCAGTTTTCCGCCATGAGGTTCCCTTCCACCATCAGGGCAGTGAGTATCAACGAGTGAATAATTTTCATGATCTTGAAAAGAATGACGCAGAATGTAGTGACTGGGTGATTAAGCTGAATCAGATCAGGGAAGCGCACGGGAATCAATGCGTTTTTTTATGCCGTGCCTTTCCATCCTTAGGGGAACGAACTGCCGGGCAGGCAAGAAACCTTGATGGCGCCCCTGAATGGATGTAAGGTTTCATCATTCCCATAGGTGATCTTTCACCCACCGTTGCCAGAAAACCACACCATGAAAACCATCTCTCAACGCCCACTGTGGCATCAAACCCTGTTGGCTGGATTCACCTTGATCGAACTCCTGGTCGTCATCGCCATCATCGCGATTCTGGCCGGCATGCTCCTTCCGGCGCTTTCCAAGGCCAAGGAAAAGGCCAAACAAATCAGTTGTGTGAACAATATGAGGCAAATGTCTCTGGCTTCCCGGATTTATTCCGATGATTTTGATGGACGCTACGCCCCCACCTTTGCAGTCCGCGGCAGCAATGTGGAACGGCGAGCATGGTTCAATTTTCTGCATCCTTACCAGCAAACCACCAATATCCTCCTTTGCCCGACACGAACTCGAAAGTTCAACGAACTTTTCAGCCTGTATCCAAGCGATAAGGCGGAACGGTCCCTTTCGAATTACAGCGCCAACTTTTCTCTCGGAGGATGCGATTGGCCCAATACCTGGGATAAAAGGGACTGGCCCCAATTGAAGGATACCGATGTTTCAAGCCCTTCCAGCGTGGTTCACATGACCGATGGAGGCAGTCAACCCAAGAACACTACCGATCCGGAACAATGCGTCACGGTGGATTCCGAGGAAAAGGCCGGCTGCTGGATCGTGCATGATCCAGGAAACAGCTCTCCCTGTGGAGGGTGCGTCACCTCAAGCGGTGATCCCAATTGGGGAGGGCCTCACCTTCGCCACAGTGGCGGCACCAGCAATGTTTCCTTTGTCGACAGCCACATCGAAACGCTACAGGCACGACGATGGTATTGGGCAGGCACCCCGTGGCTCAAACCCAAGTTGGGTGGTGGCGCGATGCCCTGAAGCATCCCCAAATCCACATCCATGGAAAGCATCGGGGAATAGTGACTATCGGAAAAACCTCCATCACCCTCCCGTGGAGCTGCATTTGGTTCCATGCCTGGTTGTGCGTCTTTTACTCTCCTGCATTTTCGCTAAAACCTCAGGCCCAGCCTCCCAATATTGTCCTTATCCTAGCGGACGATCTGGGCTACGGGGACTTGGGTGCCTACAATCCGGAATCGCGGATCCCCACCCCTCACCTCGATCGTCTGGCAGATGAAGGCATGCGATTTACCGACGCTCACTCTCCCTCCACCGTCTGCACACCCACGCGCTACAGCATACTGACCGGCAGGATGGCTTTTCGAACGGGGTTTCCGGGGGTGTTCGATGGAGCGGGAGGGCCCTGCTTGATCGAATCTGGACGTTTGACCTTGCCTGGCATGCTCCGAGACCAGGGTTACCGGACCGCTTGCTATGGGAAATGGCACGTGGGACTGACTTTTTTCGACACACAAGGAGCTCCGATCCATCATAACGGATTGAAGGCGGTT
>Ga0160423_10005664_pt1 | contig 10174 bp, 8 predicted proteins | sample CRUFie14St8metaG_FD_108191 | JGI IMG/M metagenome (GOLD analysis project Ga0160423, IMG submission 108191) | Marine microbial communities from the Costa Rica Dome - CRUD Field 142mm St8 metaG | ecosystem: Environmental > Aquatic > Marine > Oceanic > Photic zone | place: Costa Rica: the Eastern... | reverse complement strand
GTTCTGCGACCGGAACGGTGTACTGGCTAGAGGACCAAGAAATCAAACAGCAGGTTCAACTCAGCGGACCCGTCCAAAGCGCAATGTGGGATGCCGAACGTCAAGGGTGGCGCATTGCGGGGTGGAGGGAAGAAGCGATCATCGCTCCGGACTTGATTGACCGGCGTGCGACAAGGGAATTGCCAGTTCACGTTTGTGCCTTCAAGGGCGGCGCCCTTGTGCTGTTTAACGACGGGTCGTGGGAGCGAAGTCCTTACGAATGAACAAAGGTCAACTCACTCGTTCATCTGGGTAAAGCCGCAGCGTCCGCATGATTTGCGGTTGCCGTGAACAGCGAGAAACACGCCGGGACCGCACTCCGGACAAAACTCAGCACGAACGAGCTTTCCGTCTTCGATTTTGTACTTCGAATGCTTTGCTTTTGCATTTGGACCGTCTCCCATCATTCATCGCCTCCTTCGGATTCTGAATCGTCGCCGGCTTCAGCAGGGGCCTCAGCGGCAGCGCCGCTTCGGAATTCTTGATGTCGCTTGTGAATGAAACTTGGCTCAACAGCCATGGCTTCTTGCGAGGCGTAAATGTAGGCCGTACCTGTGGTCAACGGTTGACCAAAACGGGTCTCGCAGTTTTTGATGACAATGAGATCTCGGTTTGCACCGGGTTCGAGGGTCTGCACGAGGTCCATGACTTCCTTACGAGATGGCGTGGATTTGGATTCGTGGCGCCAGCTGAAGGCGATTTCAACACGGTTCAGGATTTTGTTTTCTCTACGTTCTTTGATTTCCATGTTCTCACCTTCATCGGATGTTCACTTTGAGCGCATATTTACCGGGCTGTTCCACTTTCAGACGCTCAGCGATTTCCGAGCGCTCGGGTTGAATGATGATGACGTACCCCGTCCAATCGGACGAGACATTGGCTGAGGGATGACGCGGGCACTGGTCAACACCGTCGTTGAGGACGAGGTGGCATTCACCGCAAGCAAAGGGGTTCTTGACCATGCTCACTCACCACCCGAATTTTTTTGTTCCCACTGCGGGGAACCAAGTCCGTCTTGCTTGCTGGTCAAACCAATCTTCGACCGGCGGGGATCCGAGGTATCGGGTGAAAGTGAAACGATTCGAGCACGGACAAAGGAACCAATGGACAGTTCACGGCCGGATTGACGTCCAGTGATCTTGTTAGCCCCGATGTTGATGTCAACAGGTTCATCCATGATTTGGGACTTGTGAAGCAAGGCTTCCATGGGTCCGATTCGGACGAAGGCCCCGAATTCGTTCACTTCGGACACCGCACCCTCGACGACCTCTTGGTCGTCCATGCAGAACAACACGGCGTCAAACTGCACCCGCTGGTAAATGGCTCCATCACCGTGGATGATGCGCCCTCGACCGATGGTTTTGTGATTGTTGGTGACCAACACGAAGCGGTTCTCTGCATCGAATTTCCCCTCAAAGGCGTCCATGGAGAGACGATCGATGTGCTGGTCAAGAGACTGACCCTTTCGCATGTATTCCGCAGGAATGCGGATGGTGTCTTCCTTGGTTACGACCTTGTACATTTCATCACCTCTTTGCGTTCTCAAGAGGCCGGTTGAAGACGGGCAGTCTCGCGACTTTTCCGTCCGTCACCGGTGAGCCCTCAGGAGAGATTGCGACCGAAGTCATTCTGTCCACCGGAGGCCCCTATTTAATTCAAGCGGCATCAGCAACCGTCGCCTTCGGCTCCATGGCCCTGTTTCCGCTTCACCGAAGCAGGTAGGAAAAGGGGTTTTAGGTGGTGAATCATCCATAAGCAATAACAACCCCCCGAAGACGGTGATATACGATGTCAACGGCGTCACGACCATCCAGCATGCGAAGCATCGTTGCTTCGACGATGGTTCTCCTCATGCTGGGGGTTGTCTTGAACCCGCTCAGCCACCCACAACGACTGGACGATGGCCCATCGATTTACCCGTCCGCTGAGCTTTGGACGGGGGACGAGCAACCTTGGGCGCAATACGCCAAAACACCGACGCACAACCAAACCGCACCGGACCACGGCCCCGACGGCGGACCGGGTGAGGGCAGCCTTGCGAATGTGACGCAGTTGGGCACCTTGGAAAACCCGGTCGTAAACTGGCAAGCGTTTCCTGGAACCTCAGAGAGCGATGCGTACGGTTCCATCATCGGAGATTTCGCTACGAGCATCAGCGCCTCACAAGCCGCATTGGAACGCTGCGGTGCAGGGACGCTGTTCCCGGTGATGATTTCCAGCGAGATCACCGACGGTTCGCGTGAGAGTTTTCTCAACATTGTCTCCGGAAACGACGCGAAGATTGCGTGGAAAGTCAGCCTTGGCATTACTGAAGCGATTCGTTCGACCCCCATGATTCACGATGTTGATAGCGACGGCCATCAGGAGATCATCGTGGTCTACGACACGCAGGGCGCCCTCAACATCGACGTGTGGTCTCCGAGGCTCACCTGCACCGAGTCGAACTGGCAAGCCTCAGGCCACAGTAACGAACTGCTGTGGTCCTACAGCGATGCCGATGTGCGAATCGGTTCACCGTCGCCGCATTTTGCCACGGCCAACAGCGACCACAAAGCCGTGACACAGCCGCTTCTGGCTGACCTTGAACTCGACGGTAGCCCCGAGCTGGTGGTGGCCGTGGTCGACGACCCGGGCAACAACCCCTTGGTCAAAGTCAACGCCTATTCCCTCACCTCATCGCAACCAACGCAAGAGGACTGGACGATTTCTCTGGACCGAGGCACCCATCCATCCGACCCGGTGTGGGCCCAACTTGACAGCAGCACGACCTCCGTTTTGCTCACGACCATCGACGGCGACTCCGGCAACATGTGGATTTGGAAAATCGATGGCGCAACCGGCTCCCTCGATTGGGAGCGAGTGGCCGTCCAAGGAACCGACACGGATTCGGATTCCCCTCGTCTTCGTCTTCCCGGCCCCATCGTTGTTCAACTGGACGAGGACAGCGCTCCCGAGATGATCCTCACCGTCCCCACGGACGCCAACGGCCGCCAATCAGGCAACGGGGCTCGGTTCATCGGAATGGAATTGACCTCAACCACGGAACTGTTCAACTTCCGAGCACAGAACGGCTATGCGGACGCACAGCCGTTGGCTCTTGACACCGATGATGACGGAATCGATGACCGGCTGTGCTGGGTCACCTGGTATTCCGAATCCACCGTGAGTTTCAATCGGAAAGGCATGCTTGGTTGCACGGACATTTCTGACAACTCGCCCGTCACCGAGTGGACCCGGGACCTTCAGCGCGGTGCGGGCAACGACAACGATGAAATTGCAGCATCACCACCGTTCTGGCTGGATATCGACGGCGAAGGAACTCCCGAAATTCTGGTCGGTTTTGGCCGCAGGTTTTGGGCCTTTGACGGCGACACAGGAGCCTCGGCTGACATCAACAGCGCATGGTCGACACCGCTGAGCATGCCCCACCGCGTCTGGACGGCCCCAGCGGTCGCCGATGTCGACGGCGACGGCCACTTGGATGTCTTGTTTGGCGACACGCTGGTCTCCGATCGTGGACCAGACCTGTCGCCGTCGTTTGACGAACGCGGTCTCTCGTTTAATCCCGCCCAAGCCGACCCGGGCACCACAGTCACCGTGACAGGCCAGTTTGCAAACATCGGCACGGGCGAAGCCGATGAAGACATTGACGCTGCCATCATCATGAACGGAGTAGAGCTCGCTCGGCAGCGATTCACATCAAGTGAACCGGTGGCACCCTCCGGAGAAGGAGGGCCGCTCACGTTTTCCACAGAGTTTGTGGCAACGCTGGGCGTTCATGAATTTGAATTGGTGCTGGACGTGAACCAAAACATTTCCGAACAGCGCGAGGACAACAACCACGCAAGCGCCATGTTCACCGTGGTGGAACCCTATCTTGCGGAATTGACCGGCCCGCTGGAAACCCCGCGTATCCCACCCGGCTCGTCTCAGCAGGTGGTGGTTGAAGTTGTGGCGACGGGCTCTCGGACGGCAGATTGGACGCTGAGCTACGACGCAAACAACCTCCCCGAAGATTGGACGTTTACACCAACCGTCGGTCAGTCCCTCACGTTGGAACTCGTACCCGATACACCCCAGTCAATTGTTTTTGATGCGCATGTTCCTGCGACGGCGCTTGGTGATGAATCTGGAACGGTTTTCATGCTCCTCGCTTTAGACGATGACCCGACCGTCAACAGCACCGTTGACGTTCAAATCGATGTGTTCCGAACTCGCGGGCTCGACCTCACCGGTTCAACGGGTATGAACATCTCAACCGGCCAAGGCAGACCCGGGCAAACGGCCAAAGCGTGGTTCATGGTTGAAAACCTCGGAAACGCCGCCGAGTCCACCACCTCGATCACATGGACGGCACCCTCGTGGGGCGGTTCGCCGTCAATTCACGATGCGGCTGGCCAAGAGCTGTTCAGTATCGCTTTGACACCGGGTGAATCAAAGGTGCTCTTTGCCCACCTTCCTACGCCGTCATCTGCAACGTACGGGAGCCAAACACAGACCACGCTCACGCTCTGCATGGGCAGCGGTGAGGATGCACTGTGCGAGTCAATGCCCTTCACCTTCACGGCACAGAAATTTGTCGCCGAGCCCACCCACCACCGCTCGCTCCCCGATGCTACCCTCACCTGGTCGATGGGTGGAGCGGTCCCTGCATCGGGTTTCGCACAGTGGAGCATGGGCGAGATGGACATGCTCCAATCGGGCTGGACATGGAGCGCCACCGGTGATTTTTCGGTGAACGGCACCACCATTCAGGTGGACGGAACACCGGGCAGCATCGCCAGCGGAGATCTGATTCTCGAACTCCCTCCAAATGCGGTCCCGAAACGCCATGCCTTTACCGATGCCGACAGCGCCGATGCCGATGCCGTCCTGAACATCAGTCTGCAGGTATTGCAGGTCTATCGGGCCAACCTCAACGTGATCGAACCGGTCGCCGAAACAGAGGGTGAGCCGCTTTCTCTCAACGTCTCAGAGGCCTATCGGTTCCTCCTTTTCCTTGAAAACCCCGGCAACGGCATCGACACGTTCCAGCTGGCAGCGACCGTGAGTTCGGACGACGCAACGTTCTCACCCGACGTGGCTTTCACCTATTTTGACCCACAAAAAACACTGGGAGCCCTCGCAACAGGTATCGGGACCGTGGACGTCATGCTCTCGGAAGAAACGCCCGCTCTGACGCCGTTTGATATCGTTTTCACGTGGACTTCAACGGGCGGTGGTGCCATCGACGCGACCACCGTCGTTGTGCAAGCTGCCCCGAGCCACGAATGGGTGGTGACACCCGAGAACGGAACGCAGGCATCAGGAATCCCCGGTGCTCCGCTGGACTTTGCGTTTAACGTGACCAACAACGGCAACGCTCCCGACGATTTGACCCTTCACCCGGTCCTCAACGTCGCTCCCTTTGGTGCCGACGCCTCAACGTGGACGGCGGAAGCCGTGCAAACCGACACGGTTGCCGTGAACGGTTCAACACCGTTGACTTTCTCCATCACCGTACCTTCCAAGGCTTGGGCCTCGTCATCGGTAAACATCACCCTCAACCACGTGGCCAACGGATACACCATCGGCCAAACCTTCCTCACGGTTGATGTTGAGGCGGTATCGGGATGGAAATTGAACCTCACGGAAGCCGATTTGGAAGTTGACCCGGCTGGAGAAAACCTCACGTTCGAATTGATACACTCGGGCAACGCCTACGAGCGACCCTACTTTGCCAAAGCGGGTGCTGGGTGGAACATCACCCTCCCGGACGAAGCATCCGATGTGGCGCCCTACGCGACCACCAGTTTCACCGTGCACGTTCAACCTCCGACCGATGCGGTTGCCGGCGAGGTTGGTGTCTTGCGAATACGTATCACTGGAAACGACACCAGCGGCTTAATCGTCGAAGAAATCCCTGTCCGCGTCGGTGCGTCGCCGTCCATTCTCGTCGATCATCGCGGTGCATGGAGCATTAACGAAGAAGGCGGCTTCCCCACGGCCTGGGTCCAAAACAACGGCAACGACATCGCTATGCTCACCGTCGATATCGACGGTCTACCTGAAGGTTGGTCCACCACTCAAGGAACGCAAATCATTCTCGCACCGGGCGAAGTCGCCGGCATACCGATGTCACTCACACCGTCGTCATCATGGAACCAGCAGCGATTTTTGTTGACGATGAACGTGAACCACCCGCTTCTGGGTGTCCTCTCCCATAGCATCGAGGTTCAGTACGGCCACGTTGTGTTCATGCAGAGTCCAGTGTTTGACGCCTTTTCAGGGTCAGCGCAACAGCTGGCGTACGGTGTTGGTGATGAAGAGGAGGTCGCCTTTGGTGGTTCGCTGTCGGTCAACTCGGCAGACAACCTTCTTTCGTTCACCCAACCGGATACAACGGGTGAGCACCTCATCAGTTTCGAAACCACCAACCATTCGGGAAACCTTTCGATTTATGTCGTATCTCGCCAGTACCCAACCAGCACGGTGACCTGCGATTACCAGCGGGATGTGTTCGCCCTGCTCGGGCGCACACCGGTGGATGGAACGGTGGCAACCTGTACCCTGACGGCCGATCCGCAAGCGTCGCTACGCGTGGTCTTCACCCTGATCTCATCCACGGGCGAACGGGTGAATTTGGATGAAGACGCCCGCACGGTGGCACCCGGGGGACAAGCGGTGGTCAACGTGAGCGTTGACGCATGGGACCCCTCAGCGGGAATCTTTTCCATTGAATTGAACGCACACGACCGCTACGGCCGGGAGTTGGAATCCATCTCGCAATCGGTCATCGCACGGGAGAGCGGTTGGAACGTGGGCATAAGTTCGCTCATCGCAGACGGTGACATCACGGTCGGCATCAAACGGAGCGGTTACGACGTGCTTTCGAACGCCGTCTGTGAACTGGATGTTGAAGCCGAGGGCGGTTGGTCAACGACCTACATCGTTGACATTGCTTATGCCGACTACGCACCCGTGGTTTTCATTGAGAACCCGAACACCATTGAACGGGATGAAAAGATCACGGCCACGCTTGCGTGCAGCGTCCCGTTTGATGTTGACGATGACCCGGAAGACGACACCTTGACCACCTACTACAAATCGGAAAGCTTGCTGGCGGTTTCCTCCAACGACGTTGGATGGATTGTAGGCGTTGCCGCTTTGGTTTTGGTTGTCGCCTGGCTTTTAGGAGCCATACAAGGACCCAAGCCCCGAAAGAAAGCGGTGAAAGAAAAGGTGCAACCAACATCGCCTGAAACGCAAGAAGAGGTCACGCCGTCAACCACCGAGCCCCTCGATGACATGCAACTTCAGTCGGTGGAGGTGGAAGCCACACCCGAGCCGGTTCCTGTGGTTGAGGAGATGGAGGTCGCAGCAACCACCATCGAAGTCATCGAATCGGTGGAACAAACCGAAACCGGACCTCCAGCGGACACGACCGCAAGCGGTCGGTTAGCGAACCTTCGGGAAGAGATCGGAACCGATGACGCTCCAGCCAGAGAGGGATCCATTGAAGACCGAATGAAGAAGTTCTTTGGAAACGAATGACCTGACAAAAGCAAGGGCTTAATCCGTTTGAGAGAGGGGGTAAATCATGGACGAGCAACTGCAGGCCTCCACATCTGCGTTTTTCACCCTCGATGCATTCAACGGGGCTTTGGCCGTGGAGGTCATGAACGCTGTTGAGGAAGGTCAAGTCAGCAACCCCGAGCCCTGGTCGGCCCTCGTCAAGGCCGACGAACACCTCCAGGTCCGATTGCGAGAGCAAGGAATTGAAAATCCCGAAGACTTCAACGCCATCGGGTGGGACCCGGCCACCTTGCTGTTCACGACCTGCGTTGAATTGAACACGGACGGTCGACCCCTTCCGCTTGGAGAGCGTCTGACGCGAGAACGGTTTGGCCGATTCCCGCACGGAGACGGTTCGGCATTGGGGTATTTTTTAGAACACATTCGGCCAAACCGAAGCATCACGGATCACGATGGACAGGTGATGTACGATTCCCTCATCGATCGCCTTCAGCAATTGGCCCACGGGTGCCAAGAGCAATCCCGAGGACACACCATGTTCGAGGACGGTTTTGGTGGCATGCAGATTCACGGGTTTTTATCCGCTGACGATGTTCGAGAACTCAGGAAACAATTGGCCAGCAGAGCCTGGACGGCCTCCTATGATGAGCCCCTTGATGGCGGCGTTGCCGACGTGGCCAAGCATTTCTCTTCGCTCCTCAAGGCAGCAGAACGCCGCCGGGTTGGTATGGCCCTTCGGACGCACCGTTGATCAGAATTCTTGCGAGGTCAGGCGCTCGTACATCGAAGCGTAAAGGGCCGCCGTCTCGTCGATAACCGATTGAGGTAAGGCAGGAATCGGGGGGTCTTCAGCACCCGTATCTCGAGCCGCCTGAAGGTCAGCTTGGTGGCCGGTTTCGATGTAGTGGGTTCGCACGAACTCTTTCGAGAGTTCAATGCACTCGCCGTTGGCGTAAGCCTCGGCATCCCACCAGCGGTCTTCGTCCAAGGTCCCAAACGTGTCGACCAAAACGACCTCGCGGTTGTCGCCCAAAGCGAATTCTTTCTTTCCGTCAACGTGGATGAGGCCGTTCTTCGCCGCCTCCTGTTCAATGATGGCATCGACAGCAAGGGCAGCAGCGACGATTTTCTCGTACTCTTCTTCCGTGATGTTGGAAATTTCGAGAGCCTCGGCACGACCAATGTTCCGGTCAAACGCCTCAAACTTCGTGGTGACTTCCACAAAGGGCTCGGACAATTTGACGCCGTACTCACAGTCTGGAGCGACGCCGAGGGCTTCTGCAGTGAGTTCACCGCGCTGGAACCGCCGCCATGCGGAGCCCGACAGGTAGTGGCGAACGATGACTTCCAAGGGAACGAACACCCACTCCATGTCTCGAGGAATAGCGCCCGGTTCCTTGATGACCTTGACTTTACGAACCAAACACCGGTCAGGAGCGTTCACCTCGATCAGGTGCGTCTTGCAGATGCCAGCCTCTTCGACAAGTTTGAACCAGTGCGCCGTCGTACGGTTAAGCGATTCACCCTTACGGGGAATCAACGAAGGAATGATTTGGTCAAAGACCGAAATCTGGTTGGTGAATCGAAATTCATACGTGTCGGGGTCATCGGTTGACCAGACTTGCTTCACTTTGCCTTGATAGAGCATTTCTCCCATGGCCTTGAACCGAGGAAATCAGCCTTTGAACATTTCACACTCGCCTGATGGCCGATTTAGAGGAAACCGAGCGCATCTTCGATACGATTCAGTTCCGGACCCGTGGTCTGTGTGCCGCTGATGGCTCCCGTGTTTGAGGCACAAACTCCAGCTCCGACGTAGGGTGAACCGAACGAGACCGTTCCGACCATGGGTTTGACTCCGAGGACCTCCTCGATGAGCATGGCTTCGTCGGGTGTCACGTCGGGATGAAGCAAGACGCCCTGCTCGTTAGCGACGGCCAAGCTTCCAACAACGTCCTGACCGGCAACGGTGGTCGAAGCGACGTCCACGGCCAAAACTTCAGCCAGGATTTCAAGGCCCTCGTGCGGGATGCTGGGTGAAGCGATGGCACCCTGTTCGTTGACAACAAGGAGGTTGCCTGCGGTGTTCACGCCGCCTTCCATGACCACCACGTCGCCGTAGGCGGTCAACTGGTCAATATCGCTCTCAGTGGCGATGTCGGCGACAGCGATGCCACGACTGTTACCGCACACCAACGCTCCGACCAAACTCGAACCACCGATCGTCATGGGATGGAGCTCCAACTCCAAGCAAGTTTCGAGGGTTTCGAGAGTTGGTTGAGGCAATTCCGGCGGGTGGAAGAGCACTCCGGCAACACTGGCGAGGTGAATCCCCGCTTGGTCGCTACCGAAAATGTCGACCGTGTCTATTGGCATGTGCTCATCCCGACCTTCTTGTGCGAGTTCTAAAACGTGATGTTTCGCAATTCCATAGAACGCAAAAAAGGCCGGCCTCCATTGGAGGTCCGGCCTTAAGCGCCCTTACGGGTCGAGGATACCGAGGTGAAAAGAGAGGGGCACAGTGACTTCCTTTCCCGTGGACTCTCGTACCACAGTAATGGGAGAGACGCAGAAGGGCTTGACTTCTGGGTTCGGAATGGGACCAGGTAAACACCTTCGC
>Ga0160423_10005662_pt1 | contig 10176 bp, 11 predicted proteins | sample CRUFie14St8metaG_FD_108191 | JGI IMG/M metagenome (GOLD analysis project Ga0160423, IMG submission 108191) | Marine microbial communities from the Costa Rica Dome - CRUD Field 142mm St8 metaG | ecosystem: Environmental > Aquatic > Marine > Oceanic > Photic zone | place: Costa Rica: the Eastern... | reverse complement strand
TTCATATTGTTATTTAGGGAAATAAAAAAAAAGGGGCCGAAGCCCCTTTTTTAAGTTTTGTATCAACAAGGATTACATTAAGTTTGTGACTTTAACTCTTCTGTAATATTTGTTTGAGTTAGCAGAGATAGTGATTGCTCCATTGCTTCCAGCTCCTACCGTTCCTGTGTGGAATGGGTTTGCAGCGATACCGTATCTAGTTTTGAAACCGATTTTCGGTTGGAATGAGTTCTCACCAACAGCTCTTACCATTTGTAGAGGTACATATGGGCAGTAGAACATACCAGCATCGTATGGTGAAGTTCCTTTGTATCCTACCACATAGTATTGTGACGCAGCGATGTTTGCCGCATATGGGTCAACATATACTTTGTATCTACCGTTAAGTACACCAGCAAAAGTTGTGCTTGTGTCATCAACATTTAGGTTGTTGTTAAGAGCAGGTGTGTAATCTAATACACCAGCCATTTGTAATGCAGACGCAACATCAGCTGAAGTGATAATCATATTACCTTTTCCTCTTCTGATTTGTTGTCCGATTGCGTTAGCGTCTCTCTCGATTGCGAATAATAGTCCTTTGAATTTCTCAACTGACCATCTTCCATTTGAGTCTGTGTCTAAGTCAAAGATACCTGCAGTAGTTGTATTTACTTGTGCGCCTTTTACAGCAGAGTTGTAAATATTTCTTACTACTTCTCTGTTGATCTCTGTTAAGATTTCAGCAGATAGTATGTTTGCTAATTCAGTCTCAGCGTCTAAACCATGGATTGCTTTTAAGTCTTGAGCCAATTCCATTGTGTATTCAGCTTTTAACGCTCTTGATACAGCAGTCACAGTGTGCTTCTCGATTGAGAATGCCATTTCTGCAAATTCGTCTGTACCATCACCTAATGTCTCTGCCTGAGCAGTAGTCATACCAGTCACTGTTGAATAAGTGCCTGCAGATGGTGAGTCGTTAAGAACAGCAGGGTTAGTACCAGATTGGTCTCCGCCACCTGTGTTCCCAGCTGCGTCTTGGTTTGATAGGAATGGAATTTGTTCGTCAACTAGTGCTTCTGCGCCGTCACCAGATGCTGCTCTCGCTCTCATTGCGAAAATCAGACCTGTTGGGCCAGTCATTGGTTGAACGCCACAAATGTCGTATGCTATTAAGTTTGGCATACTTCTTCTAACTAGTGAAATTAGGATTGGGTCCCAATTGTCAACATTAGCGCCAGTTGCGTTAGTTGGTGCAGCTTCACCTAAAAACGCTCTATCTTCTCTCATTGCTTTTTCTTGGTTTTCCAAGATCAAAGTAGTCACAGCTCGTCTGTAAGAATCCTCGATTTTTGGTAAATCAGAGTGTTCTAGGACTGGCTGCCACTTTTCTTGTAGATGTTGTGTTTGAAACATTTTGGTTTCTCCTTTATCTATATTTATTAATTGCCGTTGTTTACAGCAGTTTTACCAATTGCATTAATATATTTTGCCATTGGGGAACCCTCTGTAATGTCCTGTACAGCGGTGCCAGTTTCTACTTGTTCATTATCAACATTTTTTGTTTCAGTTTTTTGTCTTGGGAAGTAAGACTCTTTGATTGTATTAAGCTTTTCAGCATAACCTTCCTCGTTTGAGTACTCAACATCTTGCGCCAAAGTTTGAAACTTCTCAATCTCTGTGTCAGTTAAGTCCGATGAAACATCGTTCATAACTTTTTCTTTAATTAAAGATGAATTAGATTCTTTCGCTTCAACAACTTGTTGAATTGTTTCTTCTAATTTTTTCTCTAATTTAGAAATTTTATCTGCCTGATCTTCAAGTACATCGTACTTTTCATTAGGCACATCGATATAGTGATCTTCAAATAATGTTTTAAGACCTGAAATGAAATCTTCAGCGATCTCGCCTTTTAGTCCTCTTTCGAGAGCAAGCTCGTTTTCTTTCATCCATTCTTCTACAACATAATTTAAATAGTTATCGACTTTTTCTGTTAAAGAGTTTCTATTCTCAGTTTGAGCTTCAATTAACTCTGAAGAATATTCATCTTCAAGTCTTTTGATTTCTGATCTGATTTTAGATTTTACAGCAGTTTCGAAAATTGTAGCTGCTTTAGATTTAAAGTCTTCAGATAGATTTGAGTCAGAGTTTAAAAGAGCATCTACATGTTCTTTAACATCTACTGATTTTAATCTTTCTTCCGTCTTAGCATCTTTCTCTTGTTCTTGTTCTTCAGACTTTTTAGACATTTTGCTCATCATTTCTTTCATCTTCATAGCATTTAATTTCTTCATGCCATCAGACATTTCTTTAAACATTTCGTCTTTAGTCTTATTCATAGAAGACTTTAAGTAAGAAGCGTATAACTCAGACATTTCATCTTTCTTCATAGATTTCATTGCCTTCATCATTTGTCCTTGCATTTCTTCAATGTCAACGACTTCTTCTTTTACTTCTTTGTCAGACGAGTCTTTATCTTCTTTTTTCTCTTTGTCTTTCATCATCATTTCAGATTTCTCGTCTTCTTTCTTTTCGTCTTCTTCTTTTAATTTTGGTGTTGCTTCAGGTTTACCTTCACCTTTTTGTGCAGGGTCACCAGAAACTTCTTTAGCCTTAGAAACGACTTTCTTGACAGGAGCATCGCCTTGGTCTGGCTCGACCACTGCTTTACCCGTATCTTGAACTTCGCCTTCTGGCTTTTTTTCCATTGGTTCGGCTTTCATTGCGCCTTTTTTAGGAGCATCAGCACCATTGGCTTCTTCCAATTCAGCCAAAACTTCCGCTTCTAATTCCTCAATGGTTTTGTCTAATTCATTAGCCATGGGGATTTCTCCTTTTTCTGTGTTAGTATTAATAATTATTTATACAAACATATTTATAAAACAGTGAATTTACACAGGTAAATTCATCCGCTGATAAACAACTGTTCGTTTCTTCTCTAGTTTTGTGGAGGTATCAACAAGGTTATTCTCGTATTCCAAATCCGTATTAGAGAATACTGTCATATTTGTTGTGACCAACACATTACTAAAAAATCTTTCATATTCTAATGTCATCTTCTCTCTTGTAGTTTCAACTAATCCCATTCTAGACCACATTTTGACAAAGATTTCTGGCATAACCTTCATCTGTCCCTTTAGTGTGTCTATATTACAAAAGACAACATCATATTTTTCGTCAACAACATCATACCGATCGATACTTCGTTTCGTAAAGATGTATTCCCCATTATAATTAAATCTTCGGATATATTCTTGATGTTTATCTTCAAGATTAAATCCTCGCCAAGTATCTGCTTCATCAATATTCTTAGCAGACTTGACATCATTATCATATTGAGCTAGGAAAAAATCTAAATTAGACATTCCACCCAAACTCAAAACTGTTTGTACATTATGATTACGAAATAGACTATTTAATATTTCTACTTCATAAAGTCCATAATGATGGTAATCTTCTTTCTCACGATTTGGTTTTGGAACACGAGTCAAATCGTCAAACCATTTGTACATAATAAACTTACCTTATGATATATTTATAAAATTTTTAAAGTTGTTTTAAAAATTTTGCAAATTCTAAACTAGACTCTAAATCTTGTTTATACTTTGCTCTTTGTTCAATTCTTTTCTTTGCTTCTGCAACATGTGCTTCAACTAATGAACCATGGTCCCAAACCCACTCTTTACCTTCCATGATACCTTCTACGAAAGCACTTGGTGCTGATGGGTCTGCAACAATATCACCTGCTGTTGCTAATTTAAAATCTGATCTTACATAGTTTGCAGAACCTCTTTGATCTAGTGAACCCATTCCTCTAGATGAAACTCCTAGTGTTGCACCTTCGTCCATTAAACTCTTAACAATCTCACCCATTGGTGTTGACATAATTTTTGCCTCACCAATTATATTATCACCTTCTTCTTTTAGTGATGTAATCATATGTGAAACTCTATCTAAGTTTACTGTTGGACCTTCTGGGTGTCCTAATTCACCGAACGCTCTATTTTTATCAATAAAGTTTTTTGTGTAAGACTTAACTTCTTTCATCAAAACTTCTTTTGGATATACTCTACCATTTCTGTTTTTGATATTAGACTGCATAAAGATTCCTCTAATCTTATAATCTTTTTTGCCGTCTTTTTCTTCTATTAAGAAATTAGATTTATTAAAGTCTTGAGCTTCTGTAATTAGTTTAACTGTTTGCATCTTACGTTATGTTATCGTACCCCGATACCTTTCTGCAATGTAATATTACTGTTCCAACTGAAGCAGACGAATTTGTTAACAGGATGTCACCTGTCACACCTGAACCTGCATTGTTTGGAATTGACGGAAGATGTTGAGCGCCTCCGTTGATTGCGCCGTTTCCGTTTAATGATAATGCAACTACATTTGATGTTGCATCAAATAAAATATCTGTTTGACTTCCTGTTGTCCATGTGCATGATACAATAGATAATCTTGGGTCAGTAGAAGCACCTGCTAATGCAGAAGCATCAACAATACTTGCAGCTGAATTTGTACCTGTTGTAGTGACTTTAACTACATGTTCAAAATCTGAATCTTTTAATGTTTGTTTTACTACTGCCATTGTTATTCCTTTTAACTCATAAATTCAGATGCCTCTTTTTCAAAATAATCATAGAGTTTTTTTTCTGGTACTCTATGTCGTTTTGCAACATCTGTTATTGTTTTCTCAAAATTATTTAGGAAATTTGAACCCTTAGAATCCATTTTTTTGAATAAATCATCAATCGCTTTTCGCATTTTAGGCGATTGTCTTCTATATTCTCTAGATTTCTTGTACTCATCACCTTCGAATACCGATAAGTATAAGTCTTCAAATTTCACTAGACTACTCCTCGCTTGTTTCAGCTGGAGTCGCATCAATATGATTATTTACTAAACCTCTTGCAACTTCAATCTTTTTAGTTTCGATTGCATCTGCAATTTTAGTTTTCATCGTGTCTTTAAATGCATCTTCGGCATCTAACATATTACCTTTAGATAATGCATCTACTATTTTGTCTGAACTCATAATAATCTCCTTTAGTTATTATTTATATCATCAGCGTCAGGTCCGTCTGCTGGAGGTTGATCTGCTGGTTGCATAGGTTCTGGCGCAACTAATGGTGCTCCACCAAATGATGGTACTCTTGTAATACCATCTGTATTAGGTACATCTACTCCACCGTCATCAACATCTGCACCTGACTCACGCTTCATTTGTTGTTGCATTTCTTTAATTTCAAAGTCTGTCATTCTTAATACTTGTTTGTAAACAAACTCTTTACTAAAGAAAGTACCTATGTAGTTTTCAACTGAACCTAACATATTAATTCTGTCATTCAATAATTCCTGTGCTTTTAATTCTGCAAAGTGACCGTCTTTTAAGAAGTCAAATTGAATGTGTTCTTTAATCTTTGGCCACTCTTCAACATTGATTACACCTTTTAATACTAATTGTGTTTTCAACATGTCTAAGAATAGTGGTACAAATTTCTTTCTAAGTCTTTGGATAAACTTAGTAAATTTTAATTCGTCTCTTGTAATCTCTGTCGATCTTCCTAATGAGAATGATTGCTCTGCTTCTAATCTTGAAATAGGAACATTCAACGATCTGTAAAGTTTTCTTTGGAAGTAAGTAATATCATCTATCTCACCTAAGTTAGAACCACCAGGTAAAGTTGTGATCTCTGTTCCTCTTCCACCTTCTCTTCTAGGCAACCAAAAGTCTTCAAGCATTGACATGTGATTTCTATCGTCTCTGATCTCACCTGTCTTCGCATCATAAACAAGTTTGTTTCTGTATCTATTCATAACATCTTTTAGATACTGCTCTGCTTTAATCTTAGGTAAATTACCTACATCAATATAAAAAATTCTTCTTTCTGGTGCTCTTGATATTCTGTAAATAACTAAACTGTCTTCAATCATTCTTAACTGATTGACAGGTTTAATTGCTTTATGTAAATATGATAATACTTGATTTTTATTTGCGTCAATCAAACCAGACGGACAATATGTAATAGAGTCATCTGCAATCTTTAGACCTTGGTTCATCATACCTTTCAACATCTTCTCGTTGTAAAGATAATAATCTTGTTCTTGTTTAACTAAGATTGAACCTTGAGGACCAGGTACTTTTTGAACTGCTTTTACTTTTCTGATTTTTCTAGGGTCAATATATCTTACTTCTTGAATACCTAGTTTAGGATTTTTTGAATCAATAATTTTGTGATAAAATAATCTTCCGTCAACATACCATCTTCTAAAGATGTCATGTCCTTTAGTATCAAAGTCAAGTAGAGACAATACTTCATCGAAAGCTTGTCTCATACTTTTCTTAATTTTATCTGAGTATTCTAGATTATCTAATACAAGGTCAACAGACTTGTCTCGTTCATCTGATACAATTGCTTCATTTACAATATCTTCAACTGCACTATCACACTCTGGTTGTTGTGCAATATCTCTATATCGTCTAATGAGGTCAAGGTCATTTCGATCTCTTCCGTCTATATCTAAGACTTGAGCAAAATGTCCACCACCCGATATTTCGACTGTACCGTCATCGGGTGACTTTTGAACGAACCTATCCTCTGGTGCCGTTGGTTTTATTTTTTCGAATTTAAATCCGAATAGCTCTGCCATAATATACTCCTACTATGTTTAATTACTATTTAGTAGATCGCTTAAAAGTTAACACCACTTGCTTCAAAGTGTTGATAACGCCAAGTCACCTCAAACTCTTCAATTGCATTTGTTGTTTCGTAAGCAACATCAATTTGTCCTAATGTTAAAGGATATGCATTTCTGAAGATGTAAGTTTTCAAAGTTGTATCGTCTCTGTCTAATTGTTCAATTGTTAAGTCTGATTGATAGTCAGCAGAGTTGATAACACCAGTGTTATTTGCTAAATCATTAATACCATTCATCCAACGCTCGATTGCATTTCTGATATTAAAGTCAGTGTCGTTCATAAATGTTGTAGTCCAAGTTTCAAACTCTCTGTCACCAGTCACATAGATATTTCTACCTCTGAATGGAACAGCTATTTCGCCAAGTGTTTGACCTGGTAAGTTTGAAGACTTTGCTAAGAAACTTGCGTTTCTAACATCTAATCCTGTTGCAATACCTGAAGGTGGTGTAATAGTCACTCTAAACTGATTAGGTCTTGCGCCACCACCAGCTAGATTTGCTTTAAAGTCGTCTATATTTGCCATGATTACGCTCCTCCTACTTCACTAAATGCAACACCTGTTCGTGTAGCAATAAAGTTTAGTGTTATGAAGTTAATACTTCTTGCAGGTTTAACATAAACATCTGCAACAAATTCATTTCTATCAACAACAACACCTGTATTGTTTGTACCGTCACATACAACTTGGAAGTCGTCAATTCCTCTTCTTCCTTGTATATCTCTTAAAAACGGTTCTACTAAGTTTTTGAATTGCGCTCTAGTAAATGCATCATTAAATTCAAACAATTGAAATTTAGATGCTGTACTGATCGCCTTTTCAAGAACGATAAACAATCTTCTAACATTTATCCTATCAAATGCACTAGGAGTTGTCAAGGCAGTTTTATCACCGAATAGGGTGACACCTTGGCCTGGAAAATTAACTACTGGGTTAACTCTCGCTGAGTATAAGTCGTCTCTTTGTGACTGATTTGGATTGAATGATAGTTTAACTGCACCTCTGATTGTTCCTCTATTGAAACCTGCTGGTGAGAAAAATACATCAGCAACATCATCGGTTCTAGCACATAGTCCAGCAATATCACCGTTAAGTGGTATGTATCTGTAAACATCATTGTATCTGTCGTACATATATTTGTATCCACTATCTAATACTGCGTATGATGAACTCGGAAGTGTATTAGCTGCATTTTTAACATTAGTTGTTTGTGTGTTTGCGTCTGCAACTCCAACGGTTGCTGCTCTATGTGGCGATATAAATGCCATACAATCTAATCTACCTTCTGCAAGATCAATTAACATTGTACCGTGTGTGTCATAGTTTGCTTGTGTGTCAGCTGCTATTGATGAAGAACCACCAATAATTAAGTTGACATCAACATTTTCTGCGTCTGCAAATTTATTATATGCGATTGAGATTTCCCCATTTGTTAATGAGTAGTCATCTGTTCCACCTGTTAGTGAATCAACTACTGGTGTATCTACTGCTGTAAATGCTGTACCTGAAGATATATCTGTTCCCCAATTTGAACCTGCTGTTGGGTGATCAGTCCAATATATGTTTGTTGACTGAGAAAAAATAACATCTGGGTAGTAGTTTGAATTACCTTGTGGTGTTTTTGCACTTGGGTGTTTAGACAATGCTGCGTAAGTTTCAAGAACTGCTTTTGTTCTTTGACCTGCAACATCAACATCAAATCCTGTGATGCTTCCTGTTGTGTCATAAACTACGATGTGTAATTCGTCTGCTGTTCCTTTTGAATTTTGAGTAGAGTAAGGTGATGTACCTGGTGCTCTGTCAAATAAATCAGCAAATCGCCATCTTCTTCTAATGAAACTATTGTCTGCAACTGCAGCCGCAAGTCCAGCACCATTAGGGTCATCTTTTTTTCTAATAGTTAATACATTTGTACTTGTATTAATAGCTGTCACTTCGTACTCAATACCTTCGTGACCAGTAAGGTCAGCGTGATTGGCTATTGTTGCGTTGTCAGCACTTGAAAATGAAATCATGTCACCTACATTAAATGCATAACCTGATGCATCTGCATCGTCAACTGTTATTGTTGTTGCACCTTCTGTGCCTGCACCGTTGACTAAGTTATTGGAACTAAGTCCTTGTTCATATGCTGTTGCAGTAGCACAGATAGCAACTCCAATTGAATTGCCCCATGTTCCTGCTGATCTTGCAGCCCATTCGCCATGCGAACCTTGACCTGCTCTGAATGACTGTTCGTAATGATCGTCATCCCTAATTAATATTCCGCTGTTTGCTCCTGCGTTAACAATAGCTGATTCTGCTCTTACTATTCTTAGTGTGTTTCCATATTGTAGGAAACTTGCAGCTGCTAGCCAGTTTTCAAAGTTGTTAGAATTTGGTTTTCCAAACTTAGAAACTAGATCACCTTCTGAAGTGACTGTCTGTATAGAACCAACAGGACCTTTTTCAAATGCGCCAGCGATAGCACCTATTGATGTAGCAACTGCTGGAACGACATTCGTTAAATCGACTTCATTTACCTGTACTCCAGGTGATACTAAAAATGCCATCGTTGTTCTCCTTGTTAGTATTTGTATAATATTATTCGAATAATACTGTTTTTATACTTGTATTTATAGAAATAAACATTTCTACATGTTAATTTTATATGCCTTAGTATTTATAAATACTTAAAATGCAAACTCATTATGAAAAATACAAAGAAACAATCAAGAAAGTAGCAAGAAGAAATTACTCTAAAAGAGTTTCTTGGGTGAACAAACACCTTGATCAGTCCTCTTGTCAACAATGTGGGGAGTCTGAAACCATTTGTTTGAAGTTTCATCCACATGACGCTGAAATAAGAAAAAAGTCTAAAGTCACAGGGATTAACACAGAAGCAAGAGAAGAGATTACAAGATTGATTGAAAAGTCTAGAGTTATCTGTCATAATTGTTGGATTAAATTAGACAATGATCTAATTGAACTACTTTAACCATATATAAACTTTAATATCCTCATCACTATACAATCTATATGAAAAATCTTTAGGTTCTGATATTTTAAGTATTTCTAATAAATCGTAATTATCTTCTAGTGTTGTTATATTCTTTTCATTCTTTTTAATGAAATCCATAATTTCGTTATTTTGTTCTTGTATGTGCCACCACATACCCTCTAAATTTTCATACCATTCATAACTTGGATATTTTATATTAAATCCACCTGCCTGTTGCCACCATCTATAACACTCATAGTCTGGTCTATAAACAAATACTATGGGATATCCATATTCTTTTAACTTATCGAGATCATAAGAAAAGGTGTGGGATTTTATTATTCTTTTTCCTTTACCAGAAAAAGGTTTATCCCACTCCTCTCTTTGAGGTCCAAATTCCATACCTGGGTCAAAATAAGAACCAACATGTTTTACTTTTTTGTTTTTGAACACCCGATCTTTTTTATAATCAGTTTGATCTATATCTTTTGATGTATAGATATCTCTGACCACACCAGA
>Ga0160423_10005661_pt1 | contig 10178 bp, 9 predicted proteins | sample CRUFie14St8metaG_FD_108191 | JGI IMG/M metagenome (GOLD analysis project Ga0160423, IMG submission 108191) | Marine microbial communities from the Costa Rica Dome - CRUD Field 142mm St8 metaG | ecosystem: Environmental > Aquatic > Marine > Oceanic > Photic zone | place: Costa Rica: the Eastern... | reverse complement strand
GGGCTGACCGTTTTCGATCCGGATGTTTCGATGATTGCCGCCGGGGGCGGCTCCGTTCACTGCATGTGCCAGCCTTTGCGACGTGATGCCGTGCCCGGCAGCGAGTAGGCCCCAGACGATGACAAAAGACATCAGAATCAATGGCGAGCGGCTGTGGGATAGCCTCATGGTCATGGCAGAGATCGGTGCCACCCAGCGCGGCGGCTGCAATCGGCAGGCCCTCACCGACGAGGACAAGCAAGGGCGCGACCTGTTTGCCAACTGGTGTCAGGACGCCGGCTGTACTGTCAGCGTCGACGAAATGGGCAATATGTTTGCGCGCCGCCCGGGACGCAACGTTGATGCCCCGCCGGTGATCACCGGCAGTCACCTTGACACCCAGCCCACCGGCGGCAAGTTCGATGGGGTGTACGGAGTGCTGGCGGGTCTTGAAGTGCTCCGCACTCTGGACGAGGCCGGCATTGAAACCAAGGCGCCACTGGAAGTGGTGGTCTGGACCAACGAAGAAGGCGCGCGTTTTGCCCCCGCTATGGTCGGCTCGGGTGTGTGGGCCGGCGAGATGCAGCGGGATGAGGTTTATGCCATCGAGGACAAGGCAGGCAAGCGCTTCGGGGACGAATTGGAACGCATTGGTTATCGTGGCGATCTCCCCGCCCAGCCAAGGCCGATACGGGCCGCCTTTGAGGCTCATATTGAGCAGGGCCCTATTCTGGAAGCGGCAGCATTGCAGATCGGTATTTTGACCGGCGTGCAGGGCGCCCGCTGGTACGACCTGACAATTGAGGGTCAACCCGTGCATGCCGGGCCAACCCCTATGGCCGTGCGCCGGGATCCCTTTATGGGCGCCCTGCCCATCCTAGACTACTGCTACGAACTGGCGGCGCTATACGCGCCCTGGGGCCGAGCCACCTTTGGCGACATCAAGGCCGAACCGGGCTCGCGTAACACCGTGCCGGAGAGGCTAATCGTCAACGTGGATCTGCGTCACCCGGACCCCGCGGTACTGGACGAGATGGACCGCCTATTTCGGACCTTTGTTGCCGAGACATGCGAGGCAAAGAATCTACTGGGCCGAGTGGAAGAACTCTGGCACATGCCGGTGACCGAGTTCGATCCTGACTGCGTCGACGCGGTTCGCAGCGCCACCGCGGAGCTGGGCTATTCGAGAATGGAGATGGTCAGCGGCGCCGGCCACGACGCCCTGTATGTGGCGAAGGTTGCTCCCACCAGCATGATCTTCGTGCCCTGCAAGGACGGGGTCTCCCACAATGAATCGGAAGACGCCAAGCCGGATGATCTGGAAGCAGGCTGCAATGTGTTACTGCACGCTATGCTGAAGATGGCCAACGCATAGCGGCAATCCGTCACGCTGCACTTTGGTGGATCACCTCTACACATCGGGTGTCACAGTGAAATTCACTCAGTAGCTGTGATCGCGCTGCCAGTAGCGCTTCTCGATTTCTGGCTTTCACGTGACCATAGCCACGTAGTTTCTCCGGCAGCTTCATGAGTTGTTGCGCAGCGTGATAGTTGTGCGGCGCGAGCCGGTCACAGACTTCAGCAAGGTCTGCTTGATAACGCGCCAGATCCTCTCTCTCCTGCCTGCGCTCGCTGGTGAGCGCAAAAACATCCCATCGTGTTCCGCGAAGCCACTTGAGCTTGGCGAGCAGGCGAAACGCTGGCATGAGCCAGGGACCAAACTCAACTTTTTTGACCTTGCCCGTCTCGGGGTCGGCTCTACTCAATACAGGCGGCGCCAGATGAAACCTGATTGAGTAATTGCCGGTGAACTGTGCATCGAGTTTCGCTCGGAAGGCGTCATCGCTGTGCAAGCGCGCAACCTCATATTCGTCTTTGTAAGCCATGAGCTTAAAGAGTTGCTGGGCAACGGTGTGGGAGAGCGAATTGTCCGCTTCTGGGTCGCTGTCTACTGAGCGCACCTTTTCAATTTGATCGAGATAACGTTGTGCGTAGCCCACAGACTGATACGCCACGAGCCGTTGAAAGCGATCCTCAATCACTTGATCCAGTGTGAAGTCGTCATCGGTGCTTGAAGATGCTTGGGGTAGCAGCGACTCGACCAGCTCAGGTTGATTGGCAAACCGGCGGCCTAGGAGAAACGCATGCTTGTTAAATTGAACCGCCACCCCGTTCAATTCAATCGCGCGCTGAAGCGCCGCTTCACCGACTGGCACCCAGCCGCGTTGCCAAGCATACCCCAGCATGAAGAGATTGGTTCCGATGGCATCGCCAGTTAACTGCAGAGCGATGTCAGAGGCGTGAACAAACTCCAATTGCTCACCCACTTGCGCAGTGACCTTCTGCCTCATGCCCTCAGCCGGAAAATGCGCATCGGGATCCTGGACGAATGCGGCTGTGGGCTGCTCGTTGTCGTTAATCACGGCGTGGGTGCGCCCGTGAGCGACCTTACCCATGGCTTCATACCCCGTGCTCACCACCAGATCGCATGCAATCAGCAGATCGGCTTCACCCGCGGGGATGCGAACCGCTTTGATGTCGTCTTGTGCGCTAGCGACGCGCACATGACTCACGACTGCGCCAAATTTTTGCGCCAATCCTGTCTGATTCAATGTGGCGCACCCCTTGCCTTCAATATGTGCGGCCATGGCAATCAGCGAAGTAATGGTTAATACCCCCGTACCACCGATGCCCGCCACAACGGTATTCCAGGGTTGCTCGAGAGACGGTAAGTCGGGCTGGGGCAACGGGTCGAAGACGGGCTCCTCCGACTGCACTGGCTGGGCTTTGCGCAGCTCTCCACCAATGACCGATACGAAGCTAGGGCAAAACCCTTTTAGACAGCTGAAGTCATGGTTACAGGCGCTTTGATCAATCTCGCGTTTTTTGCCGAGCACCGTTTGCTTTGGGAGCACCGAGAGACAATTGGACTCGACACTACAGTCGCCGCAGCCCTCGCACACCGCCTCGTTGATCACAACACGGCGATCAGCGTGACGCATTTTTCCCGTTTTACGACGGCGCCTTTTTTCCGCTGCACAGGTCTGTTGATACACAATGACAGAGGTTCCCTTGAACGCTCTGAGCTCCAACATCAAGGCGTCGTATTGATCCCGGTGCGTCAGACTAAAGCCCGATATGGCGTCAAATCCCCCGCGCCAGTCCTCCGGTGTGTCAGAAACCAGCGCGATGCGTCGCACGCCTTCGCCGCTCAACTGCCGGATCAGATCGCCAACGCTCAAAGAGCCATCGACCGGTTGCCCGCCAGTCATCGCGACGGCGTCGTTATAGAGGATCTTGTAGGTGATATTGACCCCGGCGGCGACCGCCGCACGAATCGCCAGCACACCTGAATGAAAATAGGTGCCATCGCCCAAGTTTTGGAACACGTGCTGGGTATCGGTAAACGGCGCCTGACCAATCCAGGTCGCACCCTCGCCCCCCATTTGGGTGAAGGTATGCGTGGGGCGATCTGGCATCCAGGTAGCCATGTAGTGGCAACCAATGCCGCCCAGCGAATGACTACCCTCAGGCACCTTGGTGGAGGTGTTATGAGGGCAACCCGAACAGAAGTGAGGAACGCGTTCGATGGTTTGATAGGGCACCGCGAGCGACTTTTCTTTTTCCTCAATCCACCGGATACGTTGCTCCAGCAATTCGCTGGAAAAGAATCGTCGAATCCGATCGGCGATGACCAGCGCTATCATCGCCGGCGTCAACTCTCCCACGTTGGGCAGTAGATCACGACCGTCCTCATCAAACTCGCCAATCACCCTGGGCCGGCTGCCGACTGGGTAGTTGTAGAGCTGAGAGGTCAGTTGATCCTCAATGATGGAGCGCTTCTCTTCGACCACCAGAATCTCTTCGAGACCCTCGGCAAAGTCATGGGTCAGCCGCGGCTCCAGCGGCCAGGGCATGCCGACTTTGAAAACCCTAATGCCGATTTCGGCGCCAATGGCCTCGGTAACCCCCATGTCCTCAAGCGCCTGCATGACGTCGAGGTAAGCCTTACCCGACGTGATGATGCCAAAGCGGGGGTTGGGGCTATCCAGCACAACACGATTGAGGCGATTGACCCTCGCAAATTCTCGGGCCGCATAGATTTTGTACTTGTTGAGGCGGAGCTCTTGCTCCAGCGGTTTGTCGGGCCATCTGGCGTGTACGCCGTCGGCGGGCAATTCAAATTTTTCCGGGATGATGATGTCCACGCGGTCGGAATCAATGTCAGCAGAAATCGCTGAGTCCATGTTTTCCGTGATGGCCTTTAGGCCGACCCAGCAGCCTGAATATCGAGACAGCTCCCAGCCGAAAATACCCAGATCCAACACCTCCTGCACGTTCGCCGGTGCCAACACCGGCACAGAGGCGCCAATAAACATATGCTCCGACTGATGGGGCAGCGTTGAAGACTTACAGGCGTGGTCATCCCCTGCCACCGCGAGCACGCCACCATAGCGAGACGTGCCAAATGCGTTGGCGTGTTTAATGACGTCCATGCTGCGGTCGACGCCAGGCCCTTTGCCATACCACATGCCAAAAACACCGTCGAAGCGCGCGTCTTCGAACAGATTGGTCTGTTGGCTGCCCCATACCGATGTGGCGGCAAGGTCCTCATTAACGCCTGGCTGGAAGTGAATCTGATGAGCGTCGAGGTACTCGGTGGCTTTCCACATGGCTTGATCGACGCCGCCCAATGGGCTGCCGCGATAGCCAGAAACGAAGCCGGCGGTATTGAGGCCCCGCTTCACATCCCGTTTTCTCTGCAGCATTGGCAGGCGCACCAACGCTTCGATGCCTGTCATGTAGGCGGAGGTATGGTCATTAGTGTACTTGTCGTCCAGTGACACTTTCCGCAACGGCGGTCGCTTTGTCTGCCCCATGTGCCTGCCTCTCTGTTTAAGCATGCCTCGGAATATTATGGGTCGCGGCGACAGGGAAATTTATTTAAAATATCTGTAAAAAGGCCATAAAATAAATAAATTATTCTTTAATATATTCTATATGGGCTTTTCTTTTCATGATTATTGATTCAACCGACAAGAAACTGCTGGGCTTGCTGCAAGAGGACGCCAGCATCAGCACCTCGGCACTGGCGGACAAGCTACACATCTCACAGTCGCCTTGCTGGCGACGCATTAACCGGCTGGAAGAGCAAGGGATCATTCAAAAGCGAGTCGCGGTGTTGGATCGCGAAGCGCTTGGCATGAGTGTTGTGGTATTTGCGACCGTCAATCTGACCCAGATTGGCAGACAAAATCTGATTGAGTTTGAGCAGATGATCAAAGGCCATCCCGAGGTATTGGAGTGCTACACGATGACCGGCATTTGGGACTATGTCCTCAAAATCGTCACGCGTAATGTCCGACACTACGAGGATTTTGTCAGGAACACGCTAAGTGCCAGCGACTTGATTAGAGAACTGCATTCACACATCGCCGTGACAGAAATTAAGAATACGTCTGCGCTGCCCTTGGCGGCACAAGTCGACTGACACCCCCAGCCATTAGACCGGCAGCAGACCCTCATTCCCCCCACAATGCGGCGAAACGCCTGTTCCTATTTATCCATCAGCGGTGCTTCAGAGCGCCCAAAATTGACGCGCTCAACGCGTGAGGTCGATGAGAACCTTGCATTGATGGGCAGGGCTACGTAGCGCTTCAAACGCGTCAGGCACTTCATTCAGGCCAACCACATCGGTGATCATGGCAGTGGCGTCCACTCGCCCCGCTACCATCATGTCGATGGCGTACTGAAAGTCTTCCTTGTCATAGCCCACGGCCCACTGGATACGCAGTTGCTTCACAAAAGCCGTCAGCGGGATTATTTCATCGGGGTGGTCGCAGACGCCAATACCCATGATGACACCCTTGGCTGGCGCCCGGTCGATACAGGCCTGCAACATGCCGGGGGCCCCAACACACTCAAGCTGCACTGCTGGCGCCGCGCCGGTTAGCGCCTGAAACTGCGCGCCTACGTCGCCAGCCGGGTCAACAAAATACGTGAACCCCAGTTTGCTTGCCATTTCCAGTCGCGCGGCGGCCATCTCGCTCAGAACGACTGAGCGCGCGCCCACGAAACGGCTCCAAATAGCGCAGGCCAATCCGATTGGGCCGGCGCCAATAATCAATACGTCTTTCTCAGCAATGCCTCCAGCCATCTTGACCGAGTGCAAGCCCACGGCCAGCGGCTCAATCAGTGCGGCGTGGTCATCACTCAGACTCTCGGGAATCTTCAGCACGAGTTCATGACCCACCTTGACGTACTCTGAGTACGCGCCTGAGATTTCACCCAGGCCAATGGTCTTTTCCCCTATGAAAGGCAGGGAGGTTACGCGATCGCCCGGTGCAAACTGTCCGCCAGGCACCGCCGCGCCAACCTCGACAATGTCGCCAACAAATTCGTGTCCAAAGACAGTCTCAGGGGGCGCCATAAAAGGGCCCTCTCGAGAAGCGTGGATATCGGTGCCGCAGATGCCGCAACGTCGCACCTTGACCAACATCTCGGCGTCACCAATCTCTGGCGTGGGCACATCCTTGATGGCCAGTGGCCGCCCGGGGCCCTCGAATACAGCAGCTTTCATCATGATAATTCTCCGACCGATGGCGTGAGCCTATCAAAGTCAGTGGCAATCTGGTGTGAGCAGATGCATGGCCACCAAGTCCTCGGGGGGAACTCAAGGATGCACATTGCGCCCCAATTGATATATTGTATCCATCCCTTGAATAACCTTGAGACCGTCCATCACCCGTGAGCATGGTTGACTACAAGTCCGTGATGTCTGCCGCTGAGCAAAAATGCGTTCAGGGGGGCATCAGGTTCACCAAGCGACGCAAGCAGGTATTGTCGGTGCTGATCAAGGCCGACGTCGCCCTCTCTGCCTATGAAATAGCGGAGAGATGCAACGCCGGCAGCGAGACCAACATGCCTGCCATGTCCGTTTACCGAATATTGGACCTCTTCCAAGAGCAAAATTTCATTCACAAATTAGAAATCGCAAACAAGTATGTTTGTTGCGCACACATTTCTTGCTCACACGAACACGATAATGCGCAATTCCTGATCTGCGGCAGCTGCCGTCATGTTGAGGAAATCAATCTAGCCGAGGATGCGGTTAAGGCGCTTCAAACTGCTGCCAGCGCCGCTGGCTTTAGCGCGATCAGTTCACAGCTAGAGATCAAAGGTCGATGCGCACAGTGTGAGCAAAGCGAAGATCAGGCGGTCACACCATGATCAACCAGCTTTTCACAACAGAATCAGGCGACAAAGCGGCTATCGGTCTTTCCCTTGCTTGTGCCTTGCATTGCCTCATGGTGCCGTTACTGTTGGCGCTTTTCCCTTCCGGTGCGCTCTCGGGTCTTGGGGATGAGCGCATTCATCTCGGTCTACTATTTCTCATTATCCCTATCAGTGTTTTCTCACTGACTCTCGGGTGCCGTGTGCACAAAAATCTTACTGTGGTTGCTGTAGGAGTCACTGGAATCTGCATGCTCATTTTCTCGGCCCTCTTGGCCCATGACATGGGCGGCGAGTCGCTCGAGACGGCTGGTACCCTCTTGGGGTCGGGGATCGTTGCTTTGAGTCATGCACTGAACTTTAAATTCTGCAGGTCCGCCCATGCATGCTAGACACACCATGAGCACTGCACGCACCTGTAAACCCCTGCGCCTCTTAATGTTTAGCGCAGTCGCCTGTGGCTGCAGCACCGCCTGGGCCGCGGGGGGTGCACATGAGCATGGGGCTGCCGAACTGCTTTTATCCTCCGAAGGTAAAGACGTGCAGATTACGTTCAACGCCCCGGCACAAAGCTTGGTGGGCTTTGAAACGGCTGCCGTTACCGAGGAGCAAAAAGCAGCAGTGGCGCATGCGGAGGCCATTCTGATGGCGCCGCGAGACCTATTTGCACTGGAGGGCAACTCCTGTGAACTGATCGACGCAACCGTTGATGTTTCCGCGCTAGTAGGCGTTGGCAACGCCCCATCGCAGCCGGAAGCGCATGCCGATCATTCGGATGAGCACGCGGACCATGTAGCGGACCACGCGGGCGATGACGAACATACAGAGGACCATGCGGACGACCACGACGAGGATCACGCAAGTACTTCAGATAACCACGCGCATGAACATCATGATCACGACGATGACGGAGACGCGTCCAACGCCGACTCCCATAGCGACGTGTCGGCTAGTTATACCTTTGAATGTGAAAGCAACGAGGCACTGACGCGAATCGCTTTCAACCGCGATGGATTGCCCTTCGGCTTAGAGCGAATCGATGTGTTGTGGGTAGCAGACTGGGGTCAGGGTGCTCGGCAGGCCACACCGCAGTCCCCGTCGGTCAATCTACAAAACTGAGAGCGTCACTCGCTGTAGGGCGACAACTTGTGTAGCTGCATGGCATAAGCAGATTTGGCCATGTCATTCTCAGTGACAACCGTACTCACCTCTCCTTCTAACCAGAACGGCTCATAGAGTGCAGACATCTGTACGCCCTCAGGCGCGTCTACCAGAATAATTTGATTAGGTGGCGGCGGCGGCATGTGCAGACAAGCGCCAAAATAAGGCACCAGAAAAAACTGGCTGATAGTTTGATCCTCGTCGAATTCGAGCGGGACCACAAAACCGGGGATGCGGATCTTTTGACCGTCCATCGCCGGGTTCACATCTGTTGATGCCAGCGCGCGCCGGTACGCGTCTTCCTCTTCTGCGGCCAGCGTGTTTTTCATCTGGCTGGTTATCTGGTCCTCAGCTGAGCCGTCCTCAATCTCGGCGATATAGCTGGGCGGGTTCAGCAGGATTTCTAAAACCTCAGGGGGAATCAGATCGGCCCACTCGACGGTCGTGAAAGCGCTCTTCTCCTCAGCGCTCACTGCGTCATTTTTTGCCCAAGCGCCATGGCCCGCGATCGCCAGCTGCAGCCACCCCACCCAAAACAATGCTTTCAAAATTACCCTCACAGAACGTTCCTCAAACCCTCTCCGCCCAGCATATCCAACCATTGGAAATCGGTTTAATAGGGTATCATTTTCTCCCGGTAAGACAGGAGGACGGTCGCCTGACCGCACAACACTCATGGCTGTCCAGCTGACTGGAGTCCAATTTTCCTACGGGAATGATAGCCAAAGCCGATTGCTGGATATTGGGCAGTGGGGCGTCGAGCGTGGCGAACGCGTTCTGATCCATGGCCCGTCGGGAGCCGGCAAAACCACACTGCTCAATATCATGAGCGGCCTACTGCCGTGCACCCGAGGAGACGTCTCCGTGTTGGACCAGCGCTTGGACCAAATGTCCGCCAAACAGCGAGACCAGTTTCGAGCAAACAATATTGGCTGCGTTTTCCAGCGTTTCAATCTCATCCCTTACCTGAATGCCATCGACAATATCGGATTGGCCAGCACGTTTTCGGCTGGCGGCAATGCGAAGTGGCGGGACGAGGCCAGCGCACTCCTCAGCGCCTTGATGATTAAGCAGAGTGACTGGGCCAAACCGACATCCAATCTCAGCATGGGGCAGCAGCAAAGAGTGGCAATCGCGAGGGCCTTAATCAATTCGCCCGCACTGTTGATTGCGGACGAACCCACATCGTCCCTGGATAGCGAGAACCGCGATAACTTTCTTGCTTTATTGATGGAACTGATTGGCAATCGCGACATGACCCTGATATTTGTCAGTCATGACATGGCGCTCGCGGAACATTTCACCCGCCTCGAAGCGCTATCTGACATCACACAAAGGCCCTCCTGAATCATGTTTTTGAAAGTGGCAGTGAGGAGCTTACTGAGTCGCAAGGGTTCAGCGGTGATGACGCTGATGGCTATCAGCGTCGCCATTTTCGTGCTGCTCGGAATCGAGCAGATCCGCCAACAAGCTCGCGATAGCTTCGCCAGCACCGTATCCGGCGTTGATCTGATCGTTGGGGCCAAGACTGGCTCATTAAATTTGTTGCTGTATTCCGTGTTCCGCATCGGCTCCCCCACAGACAACATCAGCTGGCAGGCCTATCGTGAGATTGCGGATTCCGAAGATGTCGCTTGGGCAATTCCCATTTCACTAGGTGACTCTCATGAGGGTTACCGCGTCGTAGGCACAACGCAGGCCTTTTTTGAGCACTTTAGCTTTGGCAAAAAGCGCCGCCTCGCATTTTCTGAAGGCGAAGCATTTGAGGGTACTTTCGACGCCGTACTGGGCTCAGAGGTGGCATC
>Ga0160423_10005660_pt1 | contig 10179 bp, 3 predicted proteins | sample CRUFie14St8metaG_FD_108191 | JGI IMG/M metagenome (GOLD analysis project Ga0160423, IMG submission 108191) | Marine microbial communities from the Costa Rica Dome - CRUD Field 142mm St8 metaG | ecosystem: Environmental > Aquatic > Marine > Oceanic > Photic zone | place: Costa Rica: the Eastern... | reverse complement strand
TGTTGATTATAAATTTTATCTGATTGTATTAATGCTTGTTTGATAGTGTCAGTTAAATTACCTTTGCTTTCTAAATATTTGATTTGATTATTTATATCACATTCCCAATGCCATGGCTCTTTTTCATAATTAGTTATCGGATATACACCTTGTGAAGCTTTTTCTGATATCCATTTAAAACCTTCTGTATCTCCTAGTTTAAGTAGTTCATCTCGGCCTTCGACTTTTTTACCTATTTTGACATATTCACTGTTATTAGGAATTTCTTCATGTAGTCTAAAGTCAAAAGTTGTTCCTAATTGATGTTTTGAATCGCCAGGTAATGCACTCCATGTCCAAGTTCTATAAACAACTTCAGCTTCTGATACTTTTTCTCTTGCTTCTTTTTTTTGATCTTCAGATAGATCTTTTACTTGTATATTGTTTGCTTTAGCTATTGTTTGTTCTGCTTTTTTTATTAACTGATTCCTGTATTTATCTACACCTTTTTTCCACCCTGTTTCTTGTTGTTTTACAGTTCTATAACCGCTTGTTACTTGAAACTCTGATTTTTTAAATCTAGAATTTTGTGCATCTTGATAAATTTCTTCAACAAGTTGAGCAACAACAGGTATTAACCTTTGATTTGTTCCTGTTACCTTAACAAGTTTAAAGCTAGCTTTAAGTTTTTTATTTATATCATCAATACCAAGAATCTCCAAAGGAGTTTGAAAATTTGTAGTATCTTGAATTTTTCTAACTTGTTCTTCTGTATATTGAATTAAATTGTTTGGATCACCAGTAGCACTTAATAATCTCTCTTGCTGCTTTTTAAGCTCTTCTGCTTTTCGCTTTTCTTCTTTTACAGCTGTAATTTGTTTTTCTATTCTTGTTTTATAGTCATTTACAAGCTCTCGTTGCAAAGTATCTAAAGCACCTTCATATTTTCCGTAAACATCTCCATAAGAAAGCGTTAATGATGTTGTAAACTTACCAGGTGTAAAATCATGTTTTATGCCAGTTATTGCGTAAGTATTGTCAACTGTTGTTCCAGTTTCAAAGTCTAAAAATATGTATTGCGCAAAATTAACAAAAGGACATCCAAACATTGTAATGTTTGCTTGAGAAGGCATAACTCTTAAAGGCATTTCTTGTTGGAATTTTACTTGCGACGCAACTTGTTGACGCTTTGTATCAGTTGCTCTATTTGATCTAGTCATAAACACTGCATTGAGCTTTGCTTCGTTTATTGTTGTTATATTTGCATCAATAATTGCTGAATTTTGTGTTCCATAAGTGACAGAAGGCATCAATTCTTTAATCTTACTTTTAATTTTATCAAATTGAAATTTTTTAATTATTTCATATGTCCCGGTTGGTTGACCTTTATCATCTAAAACTTCTTTGATAACAGGTTCTACTTCCTGAATTTTAAATTCTGGTATTCCTTTTTTATCTAATTTAACTTTTCCATCATTGTCAATTACAGGAATACGCCTTCTTCCAAGAAGTTCTTCTATTAATACAAAAGATTCTCTATAAAATTTTAATTTTGCTTTTTCTACATTTGATCCTGCATTTTCTGCTTTTCTTAACTCACTTCTTGCTTTATTTAGATCAAGAACAGCATTAAATAATTTTTTATCTCTTAATCCTTCCATTAAATTACTTACTGATTTATATGGATTATCATTTTGATCAAGAATTGAAATTCTGCAAATTGTTTTTTCAATGTTGTTTTTTCTCGATACTAAAGTATCAAAAAGTAGTTTGATTTTTGGCATAGAAAATGTGACTTTTTTTAACTTAAAGTCTTTGCCTTTGTTTGCTGTTGAAAGATATATTGAATTTAATCTATCATTAAAAGCATTATCATGTAATTTTTTATCTTCTACTACTTGCTTTACTACACTATCTTCTCTTTTATAAAGATCTTCAAAACCATAACACAATTGTGTACTAGTTGTAATAAACCTATCTATAATTTTATTTATTACACCTTCAATTGTCATAGTTGTTCCATTAAAAAATATACTCTCTAAAAAGTCTTTTAGTTCTTTTAGCGGAATTAAAAAAGATGCTATATTTAAATTTGACATTAAAGCAGCATTGTCATTTACTGTATAACTTAATACTTGAACTTCATCAAACTTACCATTACCGCACAAGTAGGAGCCAATTAAACCTGTCATCACAGAACCAAAAGATACATATTCTTCTGTTTTAAGATCAGCATTACTTGCAATTGATGTTTTTGTTAAGTTAAGATTTCGAACAGGTATAAAGTTTTGTTTTGCCATCTCAACTTGTTCTTTAGTACCATTTACCCTGTAATATTGTTTAATCCATTCTTTATTGAAAAAAGGATCAACAGTACCAAGACCACTTAATATACTATCAGTTATTACTTTTACTTTTTTTGCTTCTTTATCTTTATGGATAAAGTAAATTTGATAGCATTTTTCAAAATAAGCATAAAGACTTTCTAATAATCTTACTACTTTTTCATGAAGCTTTTCGAGTGATATTACATTACTACCATAAGCTCGATATTGAAATTGATAACCACTTAAACCTTTTTCTCCTTTAGAGGAGGACTTTTCACTTTTTGTCTCAACAAGAATATTGATTTTTGCATTTTTTGGTAAAATAGATTTTTTATCTTTGTGATACAAATCTTCAATTGTTTTTATAACATCTTTAGATTGTAAACTATCACCTTTTCTTTTAATCATTTTTATATTTTTGCGAAAAAGTTTTTTTGTACTGTCTTTTCCTAAATGTTGTACAAGTTTTAGACTTTCTTTGTTCTTTTTTGATTTTTTGCTTTTATACTCTTTTACTTCTGCTTTTACTTTTTCTACCAAGTTTCTTAAGTTTATTTGAAAATCTTCAGTCGGAACATTTAAATCAATATCTTGTTTTACAAGTTCGTATGTTCTTAAAAAAGTTTCTACGTTATTATCCTTAAGCTCTTCTCTTGCAACAGTTTTTATTGTTTTACTTCTTATGTCAATTGGACCTCTCATTGCTATAGAAAGATCAATATTAACTTGTCCAGTATTATCAATATTGTAAGATGAGTTTGTTATAATATATTTTTCTATAATTTTTGATTTATCTAGAAATTCACCTAATGGATTACCTATTTCACCATCAATCTTGTTAATTCCATCCATATGAGACCAACCATAGGTAATAACTAGTTCTGCGCCAAAAGATCCAAAAAGATCAGGCTTTATAAAAGGGGCTATTTCTGACATTCTAGTTCTATCATGTAAAACAAGAGAAAGCGTTCCAGTTTTAAAAGACATTAAACCTTGAGTTGGTGCAATGTTTACTGAAAAGTTTTTTATTGTCATATAAGGTCTTGTATAGTCATGAATGTTGTTCTGTCTTTTAAATCCTTTTGATGAAATTTTTGACTTATTGTTTTCTGTATGACCTATAAATTCTTCATCAAAAGAATTAACTGTTTGAGGCATTGTAAAAGAAGACATGTTTGTTCGAACAGCATCTTGACTTATTATTTTATTTTTTGCATCAATTTCTCTAACAAAGTTTGCGCTTAAAGAGTTAAATACATTAGTTACACTATTAGAAGAGTCTGGTGTTCCATTTAGAAACTGTGTTATTGTAGCAGTCTGATATGTACTTGAACCTTTTGTTTTTACTAAACTTGGTAAAACAAATTCAACATTAAAAAAAGGAACGCATTTGCTTAACTCTAATGTGCTTAGCGTATTAAAAAAAGTAGCCAATTCCGTACTATTTTTTGTTCCAATTCTTAAATTAGGATTATCAATCATAATAAAAGATAAACTTGTACTTAATCTTGATTCTACTAAATTATTATCAATTACTTTATTAATAATATTGTTGGAAGAGTCATTAGGATTTAATTCACCACCAGCCAAAAATTCAGTGTTATATAAGGTATTTTTTTTATTATCAGTCTTTACCTTACTTTCAACGACGTCATCACATAAACCATAAGAATCATCAAATTTATAATACTCTTTACCATTAGCACCTTTTTTTGTTTCTATATGCTTTTTAATTTTAACTGAAAATGCTGTGTCAGAAAAATTAGTTTTGTCTAAAATATTATAATCTTTTGCATGTACTATTTTTATAAAATTACCAGCTTCATCAATATTGATTAAATCACTACCCTTATCTTTTACATTGCTGTACAGATTAAATAGCATTTCTCTAGTTGTAACAGGCTCTGTTGTAATAGAGGATAAAATATCAGATAAAACACTTGCTTTTTTATTATCTAGACTTTCGCCTATTTTTCTGTCTCTTTCAACATCGCTATTTGAAAACAAAGAAATTAGTAAGTTTTCTTTAGTCATCATTGGTATGTAATTTGATATATTAGATTCTCTAATAATTTGTGACTTCGATTTGTCTTCCATGTTTTTTGCCTGCTTTAAATATTTTTAAGTCTAATTATATCTTCAAGGTCTGGTATATAAAGGACAATGTTTTCTTGACCTTCTCCTCTATTTGCCTTTCCTGATCCTATTCCTAAAGGCCATCTTATCCCGCTTGCTGCTGCTATTATCCAATAATTTAAACTATTCCCGTAATATTCTTGCGCATAATGATCCAGTCTTCTACCATCAGCTATTTCAGTTGCTAACAAACCTATAGTTCCATCTTCGACACCTTGATGTATTCTACTTACAATACTTTTTCCATTTATATCAAATCTATTAATAAACTGTGCCATTGTTTGTTATCCTTTATTCATCATCATCTAATTTACCATGAAATAATGCTTTGTTAATTTGACCAACATCGTACATCGGAGCTCTAAGCATACCATTATGATCAAGTCCTGGCGGAATATCGTGTATTGGTGAGAATCCAATGTTTATCTTTACTAACATAGGCGCTTTTGATCCTTCCCTTATATCCCATGTAGAATCAGTATAACCTACATCTAAGTTTGTTATAAATCCAGCTAAACCTTTACTCATTCCACTCTCATAAGATCTTGTTATTGGATTATTAACTTTACCACCTATTTCAGGTTTAATTAAGTCTTCACCTAATTCTTTAATTGCTTGTTTTAATAAACTATTAAATTTTTCATTTAGTTCATTATTAGAAATTTCTTTATCAAATTTAAGTAATAATTCATTATATTTTTTAAAAAAGTTATTTTGTTCCTTTATTATTTTTTGATCTTCGATTCTTTTTAATTCTACTTTTTTTTTGTTTTGTAATTCTTTTATTTTCTTTTGTAAATTTTTAATTTCAGTTTGTCTAAACGGGCCAGTTTTGATGCTATCTATTTGTTTCATTAGCTTTATAATATTTTTGTGGATTTTGATCTTTTGTGAATTCGTTGTTTTTTTTATTTTATTTATTGTTTCGAAGAAATTTGTTTCTAATGATGCGATAGAATTGTTAAAATTAACATCTGCAATGTTATTTATTTTTTTAAATTTATCAGGATAGTCATTTTTATTTACTTGATTTATGCCATGAAGTCTTGCAAGATTTGTTCTACTATAATTACTTTTTATAACATCACCTACTCTCAATCTTATAAGTGGCGAAGCTGTTGGTACTTGAGTAAAAGGATATTTAAAAGGGTAATTAAATTTAAGATTTTCACTGTCAATTTTTTTATTGACTGTTGTATTTGCTTGATACCCGTTTGACCATTGTGGATAGACCATAGCAACGATTTTATTTACTTGATACCACATCATATCATGATCTTCTTCTGAAGTTGCTGCAAGAATAAAAGTCAAATTTATATTTCTTGTTGTTTTAACATACGTTTTAACATCATCAATTCTGCCAAAACCACTTGCTGAATTATACTCAGGAGAGAATGAATCGCTAATACTTTCAATAAAAGCATGAAAAGATAGCAACTCATTTGTTCTTAAATCATGAAAGTAAAAAGGCATGTATTCTGATTCAAGCTGCTTTTCTAGTTGATTTACTGTTTCAATTGGAATTCTTCTATTTTTGCTATCTATAAAGTTTAGTTTATTTTCACCATCAATAACAAGATCAGAACTAGTTGTTCCTTTAAATAAAGATTGTAAAAATTCTGTATTACTATGTAAAAGTTGTGGCAAAGCTGTAATTCTTGTTGAAGATTTATATACATTATCTACATAATTATATGGTAAATTTTGACTAATATACTTTCCTTCACCTTGATCATTAGAAAAAGCAACATACGGTTTTCCTATTTTAAATCTATTAGCAGAAACTCTATTTTCTGGGCCTTCTACCTCGTTAAACTTAAGATAGGATTCACCGTAAAAATATCTTTTTAAAATAGGTAATCCAACTTGTATTCTTTCAATCATAAATTTAAAGTAATAATAATTTAAATCATCAAATATTCCAAAAATATAGTTTTGCTCTTCTTTTGCTTTATATAAATTACTTTGAAATAATCTTTCTTGATAAAATTTTCTTTGCAAAAGACGTAGTCTATTTATTGATGTATGATTTAAACTTACAGCTAACAATCCTTCTATTACCGATGCCAAACCTACTAAAGTAGTATCTTGAAAAATATTGCCAATTAAATCAAGTGACATTTCTTCTTTAAAACTTCTAGAATTTCCTAAGCTGACTGCTTGTAAGTTATTTTGATTAATTCCAGCTTCTTTAATAATATTATCTAAATCCAAAACAGAGTCTGGTGATATCCATTCATTAAAACCTACAAAGTAAGCCATGATTCTTTCAAAAGTATTCGAATTTTCATGCGGGTAGTTTAAAACATTAAAAATATATTTTGTAAATGTATCATATTCTGTATAATCATATTTTCCAAGTCTTAACATCGTAGGCGTAGTTCTATAATTTGGAGAAGAAGTTTTGTCATATGATAAATTACTTTTAGGTGATTTAATGTCTCTAGGATTACCATCAAGCAAGAGTTGATTAACATTTATAATTGCTTCAACAGTTATAATTTTTGTGATAACTTCAGCAATGTATGCAAACATTAGTGCAAAAGATTTGACAGACTGGTCGGTTTCGTTATTTCTAAACCTATACCCAGTTAATATTTCAAATTCATCAGCAAAAACTCGATCTGTATCTTCAAAAGAATTAAAAGGTTTAAAAGATTCTGTTTCTTGCTGAATTTGATTTTGTGTATTTAAAGGATCATCTGAATTAAAAAAACCAAAAGCTGGATCTTGTTTGATTTTGGAAGTTATAAAATTTTTAAAAGTATCAACGTTTTCCAAGTCTATACTTGACAAAAAGTCATCGCCTTCTTTGTTGCTTATATTTTCATTTACTTCTTTAAAATAAGTATTGTCTTTGCCAAGATCAGTAGGTTCAGATAATGTTTTATCTTCATTTACTTTTATTATATTACCAGAAGGGTCTAGAATGTATTTCGTTGCCATTTTTATTCATCCTTGATAATTTTATCATTATCTTTCATAAAGTCATCTAGAGATAAACCTTGTAAACGTGAAGAAGTTTTACGGTCTAATGTATCGCTTGAAAAAGATTTGCCTATATTATTTATTTGTTTTTCGACTATATGATCAAATATTTCTTTTAATTCTGATTCTGGTATATTTGTTTTTTTAGCAAAAGTCTTACTAAGAGTATTACCAATTTTTAACTTTTCTATTATTTCTTTTACATCTACTATATTCATTAATCATCTTCCCTAACATCTGAAGATATAACTTCAGTATTTTCACTTATCTTTACTGGATTTATATCACCATCTGTTGCTTTGTTTATTGATCTATTTTTTTGACCATCTTTACTGAAGTAAGTTCCTGTTGACGATGCATTTTTTGGATCTGCAATTTTATCTGCTAAACCTGCTTTACAAAGTTGAACACCTAATTCTTCACAATCTATTTGAGCCTTTTGAGGAGTTACAGTTATTGGTCCTTCTTGACTTACTTTTTGTTTTAAATTATTTAATTTTTCTTTTTCTTGCTCTACAGCTTTTTTAGTTGCTTTCTTAGACTTAGAACCAGGCTCTATTGTAGAATCTTTGCTAATTGGTGCTGAAGGTGTTGCTTCTACAGTCGGTGCTGTTGGTACAGCAGTACTTGGCTCACTTGCTTTCTGGGGTGATATTGCATCAGTCTTTTCTTTCAAAGCTTGCTCTGAAGCTTGAGGTGTTTTTACAGATTGACCTTTAAACATATTCTCTGTAAGATCTTGTATATTACGTCCAGCAGCTAGATTTAGTCTTTTGTCCTTAAGCTTATCCGCGGTAGAATTACCAAAGAGATGATCGTCACTCTTAAGTTTAAACAAAGAAAAAACTAATGTTCTAAGTATGTCATTATAAGATTTACCAGACTTTTTATCGTTATATTTTGTAAGATGATTAAATAAATGTTTTTCAAAAAACTTTTTATTTTTAGTTCTTGTAGATTCTAAGCCTGTAGTATAACCTAGTTTATCTCTTATTTTTTCTTTATCAAGTGTATTAAAATAATTAAAAAATCCTTCTACGTCTATAAAATTGTCAATTTCTGATATAAATCTTACTACAGATGTGTTTTGTAGTAATTCTGCAGGAAAAGTTTTTCTTTTGGCATATCCTACTCCAGTGCCTTTGTACATAGTAGGATCGATAGCTTTTGAAAACAAGTCTTGAAATTTTTGTATATTTTTTTGTGCTCTTTTAGCGTAGTCTTCATGTGAAATATACTTTAGTTCTTCTTTTCCTTTACTACCAATACTTTTTTCTATTTGACTTCCTGTATATTCTCCACCTTCAATTCTATCAATCATGTTTTTTGAAAATAAAGCTAGCTTTACTTTATCTGCTTCAGTATTATCAGATGTCTTGAACATGTCTCTCTGTTTATCTAAAGATTTTAAAAGTGCATCTCTAGTATCTGAATCTTTTATTGTACCTATTTTTGTTTCTAAGACGTGAGTTAAAGAACCTATGTCTTTTGAATCAATTTTTCCTGGGTCAGCACCAAAAGACAATTGTTTTTGTGCTCTTGCTGCGCCTTCTTCTTGAGCCTTTAAATCAAATTTTGTTGCGCTTAAAGCTGACCTTGCAGAAGGTTTAAATGTAATTAAGTCTCCAAACATTCCTTTAAGCGCACCACCTAGTATATTTAGAAACACATCTATAACAATTTTAAACATATCTGTAAAACCGTCAATAAACCAACTTGCAATACTAAAAAGTTTTCCTTTCTTTTGAAATAGACTTTTTACTGCTTTGTTTAAGCCGGAACCTAAGGTTTCTAATTTTTTTGGGTCAATATGTAAAAACTTTGCAACTCTATTTACTTGTTTATCCTTACCTTTTTCCATAAACTTGCCGGCTGCATCTACTCCATCATTTAAAAGTCTAAGAACTGTAACAAATGCAGTTCCAGCGCCCATTATAATTGCACCCATTACACTGCCACTAAGGCCTGTTAACTTTGAAGCATTTTCTTTGTTATGTGATAAACTTCTTTTAATATCTTTAACAAATTGATCTGCAGTTCCTTCATATGCTTTTTTAATTTTATTATCATTTGTTTTTACTTCAATGTTAGATAAACTAATTGATATTTCTTCAGCTAAACTTTTAACTGCTTTTTTTGTATTAACAGGTAAATCAGATCTTTTTGATAAAGATTTTAAAGACTCAATAATTCCTAATGAATCTTTACTTTGAATCATACCTTCTAATTTAGGAATGTATTTGCTAAGATCGCTTCTATGGTCTTGTAAAGCACTACTCATTTTTGTGCCTATTTCGTTTTTAAACTTTTCTTTTATTTTATCATCTATTTTGTTACTAGATAAAACTGCAGAAACGTTTGATCTAAGATTTTCATATATAACATCTTCTGAAGTAACACCAAATATATTTGAAACAAAATTTGAAATAGCTTTTAGCGAAGAAAGTAATCCTTTCTTAAATCCTTTACTATTAAAAATATCTGTCATAACATTTAATACTAATTCAATAGGCTGAACAATACCTTCCCAGACATCAGGAGATAAACCTTTAGCATACTCATATATACCTTGATAACCGCTACTTAAAGAAACTAATGTATCCTTTAAACCGCCAGAGAGCTTCATGTTTTCTGTCAACCCATCAGCGAAAGCTTGAAATGGGCTATCAAAACTAAGAACTTTTTGTATTTCTTTAACAGCTGTATTTAAACCTTTAATAGCTTCCATTTGTTTAGCTTCAGGCTTTTC
>Ga0160423_10005659_pt1 | contig 10179 bp, 13 predicted proteins | sample CRUFie14St8metaG_FD_108191 | JGI IMG/M metagenome (GOLD analysis project Ga0160423, IMG submission 108191) | Marine microbial communities from the Costa Rica Dome - CRUD Field 142mm St8 metaG | ecosystem: Environmental > Aquatic > Marine > Oceanic > Photic zone | place: Costa Rica: the Eastern... | reverse complement strand
TTGGTATGTCAACCGAACATAAAGGAGGCTCCATATGAGCTTAAAACCAGAACAGATTAGATTAGATGCCAATGATAAGCTCATCATCAGTGGAGCAAAAAACGGCGTCGCAGGTGTCGGGCAGGGTATGTCTGCTCACTCAGACTCACAGCTTACGTTCTCCTTAGACTCGTCTGGGACAGCAGGAATTAAGCTCTTACTTCGTAACAACACGATTAAGGGATCAGACAACTCTTCCTCTGCTACGTCACAGATCGAGGCAGGTTCGATTGGATCTACTGATCTCGCAGATGACTCCGTAACGTCTGCTAAGATCCTTGACGATGCTGTTACACAGGCTAAGATCGAGGGCGCTGATGGGTCTTCTACCTCAAACGATTATAACTTCTCTGGAGTTAACTCGTTCTCAGTGCCTGCTCCGACCTCAGACAATCATGCAGCGACTAAGAAGTATGTCGACGACAAGGCACAAGGTCTTGATTTTAAGGACTCTGTTGTTGTCGCGACTACAGCCGCACTCTCTGCGACCTATAGCTCAAGCGAGCTTACATTAACCAACTCGGGCTCTAACGCGGCATTCGCTCTTGATGGCGTTACGTTAACTGCAAACGAGCGCGTTCTTGTCAAAGATCAATCTGATGCCAAGCAGAACGGCATCTACGCTGTCACTACGGTAGGTGATGCCTCTACTGCTTGGGTATTGACTCGCGCATCTGATTTTAACTCAGACGCAGAGATCACTGCGGGCGCGTATGTTCTCACAACTGAAGGTACTTCAAATAAGCTCAACGCTTATGTACTTGAGGCCAACACAGGTGGTGGTGATCCTGTTTTAGACAGCGATAACCTTAGCTGGATCTTGTTCAGTGGTTCTGCGACATCTGTATCGGGCGGTAACGGCATCACTGTAAGCGGTGTTACCGTCGCTGTAGACCGCGCTACTTCGAGTGGTCTTGAGTTTGTCTCTAACAAGCTTGCAATCAATCCCGCAGCGGGCCTTGAGATTAACGGCTCCGACGAGCTTGCTATTGCGCTTGGCGGACAGACTGCATCTAATCAGAATCTATCTCTTCAGATTGTCTCTTCGACAGGTGTCGACGGACTCTCTGTTGTCGTTGACGAGGATACTGTCGCTGTCGGCACTAGTGGGCTTCAGGCTGCCGTTCTCGCTAAGGCGGTTGACGATCAGAGCTCTGCTAACGATGTCACAGGCACTAGCCCAGGCACTACAGGCATCACCCTTGACAAGATCCCATCTCAGGACTGTGACGTGTTTGTGTTCATCAACGGCGTTCTGATGCTCGTTGGAGACAACACCACGACGGGCGCTGAGGTGTTCTTCATGCCTGCGAGCGATACTAACGTCTCTAACGTGCGCGCATTTAATAGCCTACAGACAGGCGACGAGCTTTGGTTTGCTCCCGCTGTTGCAGGCTTTGACTTTGACGCTTCAGAGGATGATGTAAAGATCAGCTTTATGGCTCTTACCTGATTTAGCCTGAAGTTTTAGAAAACTACCTCCGAAACTGTAACGAGAAAGATTTAAGATATGCCAATTATACCCGGCAAACAGGTAGCCGCACTAGAGCCCGATCACACCTCTTATACTACCTCTTTATTGGCGACAGACAGCGTCCTTACCGCCGATAAAGAGAGTGATCAGGTCATCACAATCGCGGGCAAAAACACAGAGCGCGTGTTCGTTCGCAACATTCGCGTTTCTAGATCAGCGAGTCAATATAACAGCGGGTCGTATGGCAACTATGATGGCTCTCAAGGTTACTCTATTCGTTTAGAACTTTGGTCTTGGGTATCTGATTCATATGACTACACCACAGCGACTGTCGATTCTGATGGCCCTAATCTATTGGCTTGGCAACAGACAGATACAAGCGCGTATGACGCAGGCACTGCTTCGCTTATGGTTGATTTCCCTTTTAGCCATTGGTTTGGGCCTACCTTCCCTGATGTCTCTACAAGCTCCGTAAAATTTGCGGTAGTGATTTACGATACGTCTGGAGCCGGACTAAGCGATGATACGACAAAATACGACATTAAGATCGAATACGATAAGGTAAGGAGTATCTGATGTACGGTGTACTCTACGTTCAAGCACAAGACGGTGAGGGAGACACTGTTCTAGTGGGTTATCCCGCTGTGAGGGTCTCTACTCATTATGGCGCTACTACTCCTCACAATCATGGCCCTAAAAAGGTAGAGATCATTGTTGGCCGTCTTCGCGGACGTCAATTTTCTCCCACTTTTTTAGAGGTTGGGTCTGTACCTACAGCGCCAAATCAATTTGTTCCGTTAACGGACTCGCCTTCACCTTTATACTACGGAGTCTGATATGACTATTCGGAAGCCCACGCCTTTTAACAGCAAAAGGATAGATCAGAAAGACTTACCGATGATCAAGGGATCAAAGGTGCTAATCTCCGATCCTGCTGTAAGAGAGCGTCTTAAGCATGTCGCTAAGCCCTATAGGGGAGGCGAGACGTTGGAATATGGCGTCCAATACCCCAATGCTGATGAAGATCTTTATGTTGACCTAGAGGTGCTCGCGATGACGCTCCTGAACGAGGTCATCCATCTTCGGCAACAGATAGGACTTGTATGCGAATCCACGTACAAGGCGACTAACGGCATGTTCTATATAGACCCTACTGCGCCTCATCTAAAACAAGATGGCTCTACTACAGAGGGCCCTGTGTACATCGAGGATTACGTCGCTAAGAAAAAACGTAGGGGTTAAAATAATTTTTGCTAAGAAATTCAGAACTTGCTATTATGTGTATACGTTATGTCATACAACGTAAACCACTGTAATGCAAAGGAAACTGAATGACACAGCAAAAACCGGACGTCCCTGTAATCTTGGGGATTGATCAACCACGATTAACGATCCACGCGATGCACCCAGAGGGTGCGCTGATGATTGCTATACTCGTTAAGGCATTGGAAGAATCTCCCGACCCATCTTTACATATATGGGCTGGGCGTATTAAGAGCGGAATCACTGCTTCTTTCGCGTACCAAAGCGTCGTATCTTCGATCTTTGCCGACTTTACGAACATCTCTGAGGTTTCAATGCAATCGCATGAGAGCTTAGAGGCTGCGTATTGCCCCGATGACGACGACGATGATGACGCAGAAGAGACAGAAGATCCCTCCGATGACGGGAGTGATAACACATGGCACTAACACTGATACAGCAGGTCTTATCACAACAATCAGAGATGTGTTTAGATGATCGGCATCTAATCATCGCCCTTCACATGTGCTTAGGTCATTCTGTTGACGTGATCGCAGAGCAAACAGGCTACCGCAAACTGCTGATTAGCAAGACGATGGCTGATCTCGAGGCTGAAGGCTTTATTCGTGACCTTAATATCGTGTATGCGCTACCTACGAACATAGAAGAAGCGCCTGCTCCGATACAGACGGCATCTCGTGACTCTTTGGCATCTAAGATTAACAACACAATCAACGCCACAACTCCCAAGAAGCGTCGCAAGGCTGCTCCCAAACGCCCTCCTAGAAAGACCGCCAATACTCAGATGCTACCTACTGAGGTACCACCCGCGCAATGGGCGGTGTCTCATCTCCTTAAATACTTTGAGATTAGATGGTTTGAACAGAACTGGAAGACGCCTCTTCCTTCTTGGAAGGCTAAGGATCGCGCCAACGCTAAGCGGATTCTTGAAGATTTTGGTGCGGGCTCTAAAGACCTCGTAGACTATCTGTTTGACAACTATGCACAACTTCGCTCACAGCTTAACTTGACATCCCTCCCGACGATGGGTGTACTATGGGGATTTCGTAGCAGTATTGCACCCATGGCGCTGGGTGATGTTACGCACTCCTCTAACACTAAAGGTTGGGGTTCTTCACACGACTCTTCTCAAGAGCGCAACGATGGCGATGAGATGGGTTGGTGATCCGACTTATATAAAACTACATTGGAATATGTAATGCAAAACATCGAAGAGACAATATCTGGTTCTTTACAGCAAGGAATCAACCCTTATCGCTCAAATATGAGCTCTTACTGCTTTCTTGCCGTTCGCAAGATTTCTGAGGAGCGTTACTCTCTTCGGCCTTTTGAAATGAAAGGCCCGGAGGTTCACTACAAATACTTAGAGCAAATCGTAGGCCCACAGACTCTTGTATCAACGATCAAGACGCTTGGGGCAAAACACCGCATTCACAAGGACAACTTTAAATACTATGATCTACAGCAGAGCGAAGACTAAACTCACTGAGGCTCACTTAGAGCGCATGAACATTGGCAGGCGCTATTGGCCTGCAAAGATCGACACAATCCCTGAAGATACCGCACATGGTAAGCTGATCCGCACTTACGTCCAGAAGATCGAAGAGTTCTATGGACGGGGAGCAGGTTTGTATCTTTGGGGCAACAATTCTCGTGGCAAGACTTATGCGGCGTGTGCCGCGCTCAAGGCAGTCAATGAGCGTGGCTACTCTGCTTATTGCGTCATGGCAGACCAACTTAGGTCTATCTACATTGACCGCTCTATGTTTGATCCGGACATGACTGTCGTTCAGCGTGTTGAGCAGGTTGACTTCTTGTTGATCGAGGATTTAGGCAAGGAGTATACAGGCAAGGGTTCAGGTTGGGCAGAGCTCTGCTTTGAGAATTTGCTTCGTAAGCGCACTCGAGAGCTTAAGCCAACTCTGATCACGACCAACCTTAGCCCAAAAGACTTTCTTGACCGCTACAGGGAGTCTGCTCAGGCGATCTGTCTTGAGAATACTGTTGCTTGTCAAGTGAAGGGTGAGGATCACCGCCGTCGCATTCAGCAGCAACTCCAAGAGATCGCCAACTCTGATGCTTAGAGGCAACTTAAGCAACTCTGGAAGACCTCTCATATGGATCATGTATGATGTGCTGTTTGTAGACGGACAACTAAGGGATGATCGACGTGAGTGGTTTACCATCGCGATAGACTATGTTGATATCACGCTTATTATGCCCCTAGAGCTCGCAGAGCCTCCTCTGTGGGGGATAACCTATGTTAAGCGGTTTAGATTCACTGAGGAGGCAATTAAAGCGCTTAAACGATGTCCTACGCCTTTGTTTTTAATCACTGAGCGTACAGAGCGTCTACAAGATGATGTTTTTATCTTTGAGGACAACATTCTCGACAGATATAACCTTGTAGCACGAAAATAATAAATTTGCTAAGAAAAACAGAACCTCGTATAATATATGTACGTTTAATTGATCGTTAATGAACGATGATTATACGCTACTACTCCTCGGTAGTTTTAGAAAACTACCGCTGAACCTGTACCATCTAAGGAGATGACTATGGATATACCAGGCGCGTTGCTTACACGCATCGCGACAGACCCCAAGGCAATTATTGACGCGATTGACGCAGGCGTCTCACCCGAGCTGTTTGCTAATCCTGATCGACAGATATTTGAATTCTGCTTGTCGTTCTATAAGGACTTTGGAGGTGCGCCATCACGCGGAGCTGTTGAGGATCAATTTCCCGACTTTGATCGTTGGGCTGAATCTACTGAGCCCACTGCGTGGTTCTTTCACGAGATACGACGCACTTATAAGCAACAACAACTTTTACGCATGGCGCGAGAGATCGCTACCTCACTTAAGAAAAGCGAAGATCCCTCTGATGTCCTAGAAGATACTGTTCGCAAGCGTATGCTTGAGATTGACTCGTTGACCTCAGAGTCTACCGACCGCGAGTGGTCATCCGATGAGGCTCGCGCTGATCGTATTCGTCGATACGAGGAGATCAAGAAGAACGAAGGTGTTGTAGGCCTCATTACTCCCTTTCCGACACTCAACGCTACCTTTCAGTTTCGTACTGAGGGTTTGTACATCATTGTCGCTCGCCAAGGTGTGGGTAAAACGTGGCTATTATGCAAGCTCGCTCACCACGCATGGGTAACTGATAACAAGCCCGTCATGATCGACACTAGAGAAATGCCAATCGAACAGATTGAGGCTCGCCTTGACTCTCTCACACACGGCGTCCCTTCTGATCAACTCGTTCGTGGTGATTTAGACACGACTGTAGAAGCCAAATGGCGCAAGGCAATGCTTGAGAAGTCTTCTGTCCCCTTAGCTCCATTTCATATCATTGAAGAGACCGGAGGCGTTTCTTCTGATGCAGCTAAGATGGAGAAGTACAATGCATATTCTCTTTGGATAGATGGCGCATATATGATCCCCGACGAAAGAGGCACCTTCGAAGAATGGAAGCAGATTACTAATGTCTGTCGGGATCTTAAGCGCCTCGCTAAGCGAACTAAGACCGCCATTATTATCACGCTTCAATTTAACAGGCAGGCGTCTAACACTGAAGGCGACGCCTCCAACATCGCTCTAGGTGATGTCGCTAAAGAAGCAGACGGTATCCTTGGGTTATTTCGCTCTGAGGATCAGAAATACAACAATCGCGCCACCATCAAGGTTCTTAAGAATCGCCACGCACTAGAATGCGATCCTGTAGAGCTCGAATGGGATCTTGATGCAGGCGTAATCAAAGAAGTAGACCGACCTACCGACTTTGGCCAAGGTAGTCGGGCAGAACAAGCAACAACAACACAACAAGAACAGACAGACTGGTCATCTTGGTCACAAGGAGACATCAAATGGTAGACTCTGCATACACAGACCGCAGACGCCGTGAATGGCTTTCATATAACGAAGATCCCAAGGCGTTTAAAGCCGCTGAAGGCAACCGCAAATACAACGCCTTCACCACAATTAAGACTGAGATGACGTCTTGTAATACTGAGAATGCTTTGATCGCTCGGACGTTCTTGGACCGCTACTTTCAGAAGGCGTACTCGTTGTATCACCTCATTATCCTTAATCGGATGGTTAAATTTGAATATTGGGAACGTGTCGTCAATTCAGCACCCATAGATGATCTTATTGGTGAATCAAGGTTCAACGACTATGTTAAGAGTATGATTGAGGCAGATATTAGCCTCACTAATCCCTCTTACAGACCTAGAAAGACAACCGCTACACCAACGGTCACGCTTACAAACGATTCTCGCGACCTCGTAGATCATACGCTTAAGACGTTCCAAGACCGCCTCAACGCGATGATCGCAGAGATCGACACACTCCGACAGCTCATCGCAGAGGACTCCGATGAATCGGCGTGAGGCTCTGCTCGACCTGTTAACGCGCGCTAACTTAGAGCCCACAAATGGCGAGCGTAACATTATGGTTAAATGTCCGTTTGCGCCGTATACAGGTCTGCATAGATCTCTAAGAGACGGTAAGCCGTCTATGGGCATTAAATATTCAGATCATGAGCCTTTTCTCGTCAACTGCTTTACTTGCGGACATCGTTCGCGCTCGTTGCACCAAATGTTTGAGGAGCTCGCGCATCAATCCACCCAGGGTGGCTATCTTAAGTTTATGGATGAGGCTCGATCTATGGAAGAGCTTGACGTAGACGGTGTACTCGCTGTTTTGGATCAAGGCGTAGAGCTTAAGATGCGCGCCCGCGATCAGCCTGTATACGACTATGACTTCCCCAAGGCATATGATCATTGGTATCTGTCTACTCGCGGAATCTCTGAGCAGACCGCGACCATATGGGACTGCACGTTCGATGACGAGAAACAGCGAATCGTCATCCCGATCAAATGCAGAGAAGGCAAGGTTCGTGGGGCTACAGGACGCGCCACATCAGACATCACGCGCCCTAAGTATCACAATTATTGGGACATGAAGAAAGGCTATTGGCTTCTTGGAGAGCATCTCATCAAGGGTACTGCTGTGATCGTTGTAGAGGGGCCGTTTGACGCTCTTATGACGTATCAGCACCTATCCGATCTTGACCTCCTAGATGACTACTCTGTTGTATCTCTGCTTGGCGCTAAATTTACACGTAGACAATGTGACCGCCTTGTCGCTGGAGCAGCAGAGGTCATCGTGTTTATGGATAGGGACGAAGCAGGCAGAGTAGCCACTGAGCAGATGATGACTCAGCTCTCTGATCGGATGCTTGTGTCTCGCGTCGATTATGGATCTAGCCAATTTAAAGATCCCGGCGCTATGCCTTCTGATGAGTTTCACCGCATCTTGTCTTCAGCGTCTTTATTCTTGTAAAACATATTTGCTAAGAATTTAAGATTAATGTATATTACATGTGTTAATGATTATTGATGATCGTTAACTTACTCTATATTGTCTTGTATGACAATCGACACAAAGAAAGCGACAATTATGTCCACAGAATGGTTCAACAACGATAACATCGGCAGTACGCCCGAAAACACAGATAAGCCTCCTGTTCGCTTCCGCGTCCCTAATGGCGAATCAAAAGAGTTTACGTTTCTCGATGCAGAGTTCGTTACTCTCACGTTCGACTCTCAAGAGCGACAGGTCCCTGCTCCCGTCCGACTAAGCGAGTACAAGGTCGATGTTCCTAAGACCAACATTGAGAGTTTACCGCCTCAGCTCCGCAATGAGGCTCAGATTCTTCTCGACCGCTTGTTCTTCAAGGCAGGGGGCTACTACAACTTCTCGACTGTTCCCGGCGATGTAGACGTGCTTCGCAACCACTGCAAGCCTTCGTCAATCGTCGTATTCTCAGTTATTGACCACAGCAGTTGGACTTCACCACAAGGCAAGACTTACGTAGACCAAAAGCGTCTGTTTGTCATGAAGCGCAATTCATCTGCGTGGGGCATCTTGCAACGCACTATGGAGCGTCTTCGTGACCGCAAGGGCATCGAGAGCTTACGCGGGTGTCGCTTTGAGAGCTCACGTCACGGCGATAAGACTCCTGCGGTTGGTAACTCATTCGAGTTCTTGGAGCGCGTCGAGGATCTGTCTTCTCTTCCTGATCCGTTCGATTACGGCAAGGCGCTTAAGCCTAAAGATCAAGGGGATCTTGAGCGATTGTTGGAGCTCCTTCACGGCGATCACTCCACACAACCCGAAGACGTAAATCCTAATAGCTGGTCTAACATGGCGGGTGGTTGGGGCAACAGCGGAGGCTCTACCCCACAAGGTAACGACCCTGTTCCGTTCTGAGAACGACCGCATCTAGGCGTTAACGCCTAACGTGACTGATGAGATCTCTCTACTTTGAGTGCTTCTCACCCGCGCCCCGCGGGTAATCGGGGCCACGACTTATATAAAACTACCATAGAACTTGTATTCTTGCGCGTACATAATATGTTTGCTAAGAATTATAGACTATGTTATAAATATGTATACTTATTTATATCCTACTATCTCACAGGAGATCTAATGCAAGCACTACGTCCTTTAAGGCGTGTAATCGACACCGCTAAGGGACTCCGACAACTCCATGCGTACCTTCAGCAGTTTGACGAGGTATGCTTTGACTGCGAGACATCTTCTCCTCGTGGCAACGGACTCGACGCTGATCGTTTTATGATTGGCTATTCTGTTGCCGTTAAGGACAATGATCGCTGGGTTGGATGGTATGTCCCGATTCGCCACACAGCAGAGAAAGACTTGTTCTATGTTGAGCCGGATAACGCGCCTATCGACACGGCGCTCGACCTTATCCGCGCTTTAGCAAACAAGAGTCTTATTATACACAACGTCTCTTTTGAGTATCTTACGTTTCAGAATGAGAACATCGACCCTCGGGCATATAAGTATCACGACACTTACGCTATGGGTTGGTTGCTTGATCCATCACGATCAGGCGGTAATGGCCTTAAGCACCTCGTAAAACTCAAAGTCAATTACAAGATGAAAGACTTTGTTTCCACGTTTGGCAAGAAAGACCCAGCGCTTACACCGATAGGTGAGGCAGCGCCTTATGCGATTGACGACGTTGTTCAGATGGGCAAGCTTTATGATGTCCTCGCAGACGAGCTTGACAAGACACCCATGACCCACGCATACGAACGCATCTACAGAGAGATCATCCCTAGATGTTGCGACATGACCATCTATGGCATTAAGGTCGATACTAACGCCCTCACTTCCCTAGAATCTATTTGGCTCAGGGAAATTGCCGTAATAGAACAATGGTTCTCTAAGAACCTACACATGCCTACCGTACAGCTCGCTTCTACAAAGTGGGTCAACGATCACTTGATTAAGCGCCTTAATCTCTTCCCGATACTCCCTAATATGGAGCGTGGGAAAAGCGGACAAATTAGCGTCGCTGAATC
>Ga0160423_10005658_pt1 | contig 10179 bp, 17 predicted proteins | sample CRUFie14St8metaG_FD_108191 | JGI IMG/M metagenome (GOLD analysis project Ga0160423, IMG submission 108191) | Marine microbial communities from the Costa Rica Dome - CRUD Field 142mm St8 metaG | ecosystem: Environmental > Aquatic > Marine > Oceanic > Photic zone | place: Costa Rica: the Eastern... | reverse complement strand
TCCCAACGACCTTTTTTCATGTCCAACAAAATTATATTCGGTGTTTTCTCGTCTGGCATAAAGATACCCCACGTAGTAATAGCGGAGTAGTCGGCGGTTTCTTTTTTACTAAAAGCAGTATCATAAGATTGTATCACGTGTGTAAGACCAGGCATCTTGGAACTCTCCCATGGTTGCCACCATTCACGTTTGATGATTGCACCTTCTTCAGCAGTGGGATTCTGTTGCCACTGCGCATTCCATTTAGCAATAGAGATCGAAGCCTTAACCGATTCTAATTCATCGAGCTTCCAATACTCAGGCCACACAGGTTTGTCTGACGGCAAGATCGCCGGAAATTCTACGACCTCCCATTGATCTGCTTTCGGTTGTCCTTGAGACTTGATTAACTCACCTGTGATATCTTTTGTATTCCAACGTGTCATCACAATAACAATAGAACCACCTGGTTGCAAACGCTGACGAGGACCAGAAGAATACCATTCCCACGCATTCTCTAACGCTGTTGCACTAAGAGCATCTTGTTCGGAGTGTGGGTCGTCGATAATTAATAGATCAGCACCACGACCTGTAATGGCACCGCCGACACCAGCAGAAAAGAATTCTCCACCTTGATTGGTTTCCCAACGACCTGCTGCTTTGGAGTCCGCCGATAATTCCATGCCTGGAAAAATATTTTGATAATCTTGTGTGTCGATTAAGTTTCTGACTTTACGACCAAAGCGTTGTGCTAATTCTGCCGTGTGCGATGTTTGAATGATCTTTAACCGTGGTTCACGGCCCATCATCCACGCCGGAAATAAGAAAGATGCAAATTCAGATTTCGTGTGTCGTGGTGGCATATTAACAATTAATCTCTTAATTTTCTTGGTGGCGATAGCCTCGAATTTTTTTGCAATGATTTTATGATGATTACCAGCAATGAACTCTGGCCAAACAGTTCTAACGAATAACAAAAAGTCATCTTTCTGTTTGGTTTGTAATTCTAAAATTTTTTTTCTGAGTAAGAGTTTCTTTAAAGCTTCTTCTTGCTCAAAGGGGGTCAGCCCTTCAATATTGATTGCCATTGAGTTTGTATACCAAATTGGGTCCCTTTTTTCAAAACTTTTTGTCAGAGGTTCTGTATGTGCAAAACTTGACTTTGTGCTGTTCTAGACAGCAGGCGCGCAGGTCAGGGGGGGTTGGGGGTCAGGAAAAAACAGCTTCGAGTTTCGGTTTTGTTTGGGACTACTAGATGTAGTGGGGGGAAGGGTATATAGATACTAGGTTTTGTGGGATCTGAACATAAAAAAACCCCCACCATCAAAGATGGTGGGGGTACAGGTTGAGATGCTTACTGCTGGTTTATTAGATTATTTAGTTTTTCTAATACTTGCGTAGTTGCGTCTGTATTTTGATTACTTGGTTTATTACTGATAACAGACACCAAGACTCTAGCTAGATCAGACCTAGACATTGAGTTATTGGTTAACCAAGTTAGTAAAACACTTTCAAGAGTATTAGAATAAACCCAACCAATAAGATCACTTTGCCAATTAGGATTAGTATTGTCATTGGTGTTTGTTCCTACATCTGAGTTAGTGTTAGTTGAGGGTAAGTTAAGTAAAGATAAAAGGTTATTATTTGGCATTAGAACACCACCTTTTCATGATAGTTAGGTATTAAGTTCATTACATTACTATGTAATAAACTATCCTTACATTTTTTGTAAGATGAGATAGTTGAGGTTAATGGCTTTGGACTAAAGACATCAACAACAGTTTCAGACCCAAACATATCTTGCATTTGGTCATCAGAGAAACCGAACTTCTCTTTAATAAAAGTAGTCATCTTAGATTGTGATAAACCACCTTTACGTTGTTTATGTGAGAATTGGAAATCCTCACCTAATAGGAAACCTTGATATTTCCCACTCATAAACTGTAGTTCTTTTCTACAGTTGTTTTGCCACTCTTTGACAAATATAGACTTAAGAATTGACAACCTTGCAAAGTCATCAATCTTGTATCTATCCTCTTTTTGTATATATTGCATTTTAGCAACCTTTCTATCTTTCTATAAAGATAATTCTATTATGCACATATCCCAACAAATAGCAACACCTAAAAACATTTTTTTTAATTTTTTTTAAAAACTTATCAACAACCTAAAAACACCATTGGCGTTAGCCTCAAAATTTTTTTTATGCTTTCTTATATAATAGGAACATCTGCCAACTTAAATTTTTTAATTTTTTGTATTCGCGCTCGCGAGCGGGAAGTTTTTTATACTAAAGGACAGAAAAGGCGTGGGGTCGAGGTCAAGGGATTTTTCAAATGTAATCACGAATCAAGGTCAGAACTCCTCTCCGACCCAACTTCCCGCTCGCGCCGGGAAAGATCTATACTATAAGGCGGCAGGGCCGTGGGGTCGGGCTTTAGGGATTTTTAAAGGATTTGCCCGGCAAAATGCCAGCTCTCACTAACAGCAGCGAAAATTAAAAATAGAAAAATCGAGAAGGCAGCCAGGGGCCTTGAGACCCCGGCAAACCACAAAATAACACCAAACAAAATAGCTTCTAACATTCACGCCCAACGATGCCATCGGCGATCACCTGTCGAACCCCATGGCCGTGCCAGGGTGCTTGTTCAACTCTAAAGCAAATGTCTCCAGTAGCAGGATCCTCCCAAAGGCGGACCTTGATGCAACCCTCCCAGCTGGCTGCAGTTGTTCCAATGCTGTGATGGCCTCTAGCTGTCGGCATCGTTCTCCTTGCGGATTCGTTGATAGTTCCATAAAATTTTGACATGTTTATTCTACCTTTCTACTTATATATATAGTTGCTAATTGTTGGGATGTCAAGATCTTTTTCTTCACCGACACCTCCTCCTCCTGAACCACCTGAAGCTCCCGGGCCCGCAGCTCGGGGTTATATTATAGGGTCAGGTTGCACTGGGGTCAAGATTCGGGGATTTTTGTGCTTGACTGACTTCAACTCAGGAGCGCGCCGGGAAACTTTTCTATACTAAAGAATCGAAATCCGTGGGGGTCGGACCTAGGGGACTTTTGTCTCGGACTTTCCATCCAGCGTCCAGGGCCCGCGGCTGCAGAACTATAATACCTGGACCATGGACTTGGGGTCATGCATCAGGGATTTTTGAATTTCGGGCCAAGGCAATGGGTCTTCGAAGCACGCAACATGGCTCATGGACTTAAAACCATCGGTTGCTGCGTCTTGAACCAGGGAACCTGGAAATATTTTCAAGGCTCTTCGAGAGAGGCTTCTTGCAAGTATATAATTGGGTATGTTGTACTCTGACAGCTTGAGATTTATGGCAATTTGCTGTGGACTCAGTCCCAACTTGTTAATCTTTGTACACTTCAATTCAGCCCAGAATGTGCCTGGCAATCCACTCTCCTCGTGATGAAATAAACCATATAAATCAGGCATTCCTGGAGTAGACCAAGAGTCTATTTTTAAGAAGTGTATTTTCTTACAGTTTGATCGTAAGGTGTTTGCAAATCTACCCTCCTGTTTTACCGCCATCTGGTGTGAATCTACCTTTCTTATCTCTTCCTTCGTGTTGTTTTTTCAACCAAGCAGCTCTATCAATCTGAACACGACAGTCTCCATTATCAAATACATATAGTAATTTTACTCCGAGTTCTTTTTGTTCTGCACTTAAAGTTCTATTGATCATTTGCTTTGAACCGAGTGTGTCTTTGTTATTTCTAAATCCTGCAAGCTTAACATCAAACAATTCGACATGTCCTAAATCATCAACAGCTATAATATCAATAGGGCCTGATCCAAAAACATTACTAAATACATAGTAACCTTTTTCGGATAACCACAATATTGCTCTTTGATGTGCCCAATTACCCTTGAGATGTTTGTCGTTCGTGATCGGCATCTATGACCTTTTTAGCAGAATCACCTGATAATCGACCTTCAAGTTCTTTAATTTTTGCATCTACTTCCTCCATGCTCATACTATCAATAGTTCCATACTTAATTTCTTTCTTATCAATATAGAGCCCAGCGACTTGACCTCTGTTTTTCTCGGCAGCAACAGCAGCATTCCAGTTACCAGCTTCTTCAGCTTTTGAGGATAATTCATACATTCTTTTCAAATGTTTATCGTAGCTAGTTTCATATTTACGGTAAAATTGAACTCGATAATGATTTATTGCCTCAACAACCTTTGGAAACATCTTTGGATTCTGCATGTTACTAGCTTGTTGCCTTGCTGTTTTAATAGAGAATCCACATTCTTCTGCTATTTTTGTAGCTGTTTTTCTACCCTCATACAAAACTATAAGCTGTGCAAACTTTGCTTGTTTTGGGGTCAAACCAGGGAAGTGTTCAAATCTTTCCTGTAACGTCGTTGTAACGTCTGTAACGTGAGTTTCTGTCATCCCGATACACTTTAGGGCAATTAATCCCGATTTCAATACCCAATTAATCCCAACGTAACGTTACGTTAGGACTTCACGTTACACCCACGTAACACCCTTTTACCCCTGATATATAATCATAATAGTAATATATATATAGTGTTACGTAACATTTCGGCTAATTTATTTTTTTATTTTTGTATTTATATTTATAATACTATATGCACAACGTTACACCTTTGAGGCACAAAAGCTTGACATATAAATATTGCCAGCACTTCTTAAATCTTGCCATAAATAATCCGCTTTAATCCTACATTCTACTAAGGAATTCATTGGTTCCTGGTCCAAGATCAATGCTTGACAGGTATTTTCCAATTCAATACTTGGATCACCTATACATAACCAAATTATTAAGAAGTATTTCATGGTATAAATTTATCAATTTTTACACTATAGTATATAGATGATTTGTGGGGCAAGTTCCTCCTACTTTTATTTTTATTATGTTGTCTCCGCAATATATTATACTCTATGTCCCACAGATCTGTAGAAATGAAATATAGAGATATAACAGTTACCGTTACAGATGAGAGTACAAAAGAACAAGTGTCTTTGACCTTAATAGGTTTTGGCATTAGTATCAGACGAATATTAGAATTTATAAGGGAAAGAATAAAATGAAACATACTTACTTTAAGATACCAGGTTGGTTCAACATGCATGAGGCCTATGATCAAGCTTTAGATCAATGTGAAGACGGAGATGAAATTTTAGAAATAGGCAGTTTCATGGGTCGGTCAACATCATACCTGGCAACAAACATCATAAACTCAGGAAAAAAAATTCACCTATATGCATTAGACACTTTTGAAGGGAGCTCTGAACATGCTAACCTAGCTATCAAAGGTGGTTTTTATCAAGAGTTTCAAAACAACTGTCAAGTATTTATAGACAAAGGTGTAGTAACTCCGGTTAAATCAAGATCAGATGATGCGAACACATTAAAAAGATTTCACAATAAAAGTTTTCAAATAATTATTATAGATGGAGCTCATGAGTATGAGCCAGTTATGGATGACATACTAAACTGGTGGCCTAAGCTTAAAGAAGGCGGGACCATGGTCGGTGATGACATGTCCCTGGCATCTGTTCAACAAGCAGTAAAAGATACATTCGGTAAAGGTAAATGCATAGACTCAAGTGCCATAGATTTTATTCAAGGGCATGAGCAATGGTTTAGTGTATCAAAAGGAACGGAGCTTACAAAGTGTTCGAAATTAGTGCCTGGTCAAAATATCTTAAAAGTGAACCCATGAAGTTTAACCTGAAGACTACGCCAATTGTGATAGTCCGATGGAAAGATGCAACCGAACCCTTTTCAGGTTGGGTAGAATACAAAGATATCATTAAAAAGACTGCAGCTGGATGTTTTTCCGTTGGTTGGTTGGTCAAGGACGATGATGAAGAAATGTCGTTAATGGCGGACTGGTGTGATGACGGAGGACAAGAGGGAGGAAGGGTTGCAATTATTCCCAAAGGTATGGTAAAAGAAGTAAAGTATTTAAAATACCATGAGGCTAAAAGATATAATTAATAACCTTAAGGTGTTTGAACAGAAGACGGAATCTGGAGGTCATGACATGATCTACGAGGTGGAATACAAAGATGGTTCAACAGAACGTTTTAATCATCGGGAGTGGAACATTATCGTAGCAAACGGAAAAGACTTCTGGAAGAGGCACAAAGACAATAAATACTTTGAGCAGGGACACGAAGGCCTATATTAGGCCCCGTTATCCTCTTCCACTTCTTCTGATTCATCATCGCACTGACAGTGCTTTACAGCTAGTAATTCATTGTGCAGGTAGGCTATCGCCTGAAGCGCTTCTTGATATTTCTCTTCTAAGTTTTCCATTTGGACCTCCTTTTTAGTGACGAAAATTCAATATATAAAAATCTTATCCTAACAGCAAATAATCTTTGATATTGACTTTTTAGTGTTTCGTGATCCGTGCGTCGTCTTCCTCGATCATCTCTTTCAACCAAGGTGGTGCGTTTCTCCTGAGCGCTACTTCAATGACATTTCTTAGCTTCATCGCTTCTTTTTCATTAGTAGCGACTTCCTTAACCCCTTTCTCACTTAGATTCAAAAAGTCTTGAATCGTTTTATTCTTATGTTTCATTTCTTAGCTCCTATTGATGTCTCTCCATCAGTCACACCACATACCTGTTTTACGAGGCTACAGACCAGGTGTCGACCCTTTGGATCGGGTGGGATTGATAATCCGAGTACGAGACTATCTCACTTCACACTCTTTTCCAAACTTTTTATATAGTTTTCTAATGCAAGAACCGCCTCAGTCACATTACTATGAGCGATATCTTTCATTACGTAATCTTTGACAATTTGCATTGCTTGATTACCGGTCATGAGCATTTTGAACATGTTCTTCTCCTTTCCGGCCAAACCAAAACTCTCCTCACCATACCTACACCACTCCTCGCCTGAACGCACCTCACCCCGCCTGCCATTCCACAACGTTCGTCGCCAAAACGCAACTCACCTGGCCTGCCACAACTTAACTAATCTCACCTCACCATACCTCACCTATCCTGCCTTAACACACCTTGCTACCACCAGAGCGTACCCGGCCTCACCACGCCTGCCTTGACACACCGCTCCACACAGCACCTTACCCCGCAAAACCTGACCTTGCCTGCCGCTCCACAACTAACCTGTCCTATTCGCACCTATCCCCGCCCCACCTGGCCTGCCGCACCAAGACCGACCATACCTCACTCAAACTTACCACGCCTGCCCTGCCCCTCCGCAACTAGCCCGACCTCGCCCCGCCTGCCTATTCTATAGACGATCCGTCCTCTATGACTGATAGAAAACTTTCTAAATCATCTATTGTATTTTTAAAATGTTGTTGTTGCATGATATCAAGATAGAGAAAAGCTTTTAGATCTTTCGCTTTATTTAAAGCGATCACTGCATCCTCTACCTTGTCATATAACTTACGATAGTCATTCATTCTTTCTTCTTCCTCCCAACCTATTTTACTGACCATTTAACTTCAGCTCCTCTTCTGGAATGTAAAGAGGCACTCTTATCCAGCCATGTTTTTTTAATAATATCTCAATGATATGATCAAACTTGTATCCCATTATTCTTTCCTTTCTAAATTAATAACGTGTTAGCCCAGTAAAATTTGCAAAAGACACTAGATCTAATGACAATTCGCAAAAGATATACAACTACCTTTCATTAAATTGTTGTTAGAGTTAACTAACACGTTATATGTCATTCTACATTACGCAGAATATTTTTCAATAATACGTTGAGCCTCGGAGAAAAACTTGTACAGTTCTTGTAATTCACCATACTTTTTTCTCCAAGTATTCAAGTCTCGAGCAGCTTGTTGAAGAAGCTGTCTTCGATACTCTTCATCACTCAACGCAACATCCAGTGAAACGTATGCACGAGCCTCAGCGTCGTCTTCTGAGTTACTCGTGTTTACCTTAACACTATGAAAAGCACGTATCGGTTCGTCTATATGCTGCGTGACGACCATGACAGAACCAATTAACATCCTTGCTTCTTGCAATCGATACTTCTCCGCAGCTGAAGTATCATCCCACGTAAAGCAATCGTGAAGAGGTGAGTTCTTTCTTTCTGCCTCTTTCACCACAAGGTGTGGGTTGAGTCCCCCATGCTTATTAGTGATCTCCTCAAGATGTTCTCCAACAACCTGAGCGTCCACTGAATAACGTGTGCCATTTCGGAATTGATATTCCTGGATTGTTTTTCTTTTACGCAACTTTAACACCGTTCTTTCTTTCAATTTTAGTGATGTTAGTTACCTTAAACATTCCAAAGTTACCATTCTTCTGTGGTCTCCATTCACCAACTCCTGATGCAAAACCAGCAACATTAAATACGTTAATCAATTGTTCAATTGACCAGGCATTAGCATTATACCTTACAGGAACATCTGCTTCCCATTTAGTAAACTCACCTCTGTATCGAAGGTCAGCTGCACCCATACCTACACGCACCATGTCTTCTCTCATCACAGGCTTACCTTTAATCTCAATTAAGTCACAAGGAATATGAAAGGAACCACGAGCGGCTACCTTTGTTAGTCCTTCAATGTGAGAACATGCATTAACTGCAGCAGCTTTGAAAGCAATCGCCGGAAAGCCATACGCCTTACCGTTAGGCATTGCATATAAAGAATCCTTAAAACATTTTTCAGGATCCTTTGCCTCTCTACCCGCAGCCTTAGCTATCTTCATTTGCTTGTCTCTTATTTCTTGTTTAGCCTTTTCAGACCACTTGTTACAAATTAAAGGTGAATCACCTACTAATGTAATTATACAATCCTGTAATATAACGCCAGGGACTGTAATATTTTCTGGCTCTTTCTTACTTGGCATTTCTTCTCTCCTCAAGTTCTTTGTCTATTAAATATTCTATAAAGCCTGCCACCGATCTGTAATCCTGATCTGCCATGCCTTTTAGTTTCTTATAACTATCTTTCTTGATAGCTACTGATTTGTATCTTGATACATCTGTCATTATATCCACCCTAAGTGATTTACAATTAGAATAGCTACAATGCATCCAATGATAATACTAATCATCTTCACTTCCTTCCTCATCAACGTTTACAAGTAAAATTTCGACCCAACTAGGTATTGAATATTCCATGTTGAACCTCCTTTCTGTATTTCTATGGTTATTATATAATATCTCAACTAATTATGTCAACTCCTAAAAAAATATTATTTATTGGTTGAAAAAAAATTCAAACGCACCATATAAGTATATCCGGTTATTGAATGTGATCAGTTCAATATTGTGGCTGAAAAACAGTTTTAACAGAGCTGTAAGGCACGGGGAGAAATGACTGACGGACAAGTGTTTGAGGTCATTATCCTTGGTTCGAGTAAGATTATAGAAGATGTTTATCTGTGTTCTGAAAGTTGGAGGTAAAACAACTAATCCTCCCAAAATCACCGGATCCAATCATACAGGGGCTTTGCTACAGCACCCCTGTACGGCTCTTAAAACCGTTTTTATTTTCGTTGTTTTCTGCGGTTTTGAACTAATATATAAGGAGTGATTAAATCCGAGCCACTGTTGAATACTTTAGCTCCATACTCAGCTCCACATCTAAGAGTGTCGAATAAACCCTCATAGGCCCAATAAGTTTTACCGTCCCAAACCTTCCAAGATTTATCACCTATAAATGGTTTACTAAAATGAGCTGTCTTAGCTTCGTTTGCATCGTATGTAGTTTTGTAGTGACGCTTTAGTTTTTTACCGCATTGAATGCAGTGAGTGTTTTTTGTTTTCATTCTCAATACCTTTCCAGTATTATTATTTCTATAAGATATATAAGCATAATCCCAAGATATCTCAATAGATAATATGAGAAATATTAAACAAAGTTGTGGATAACTTATTTTATTTCACCCCAGTTATCGCCGATCTCACAATCAACTTTAACTGGAACTTTTAGATCAACACATTCAATCATCAGCTTTTCAATTTTCTTTGCTTGAATCTCAGAATCAAAAGAACAATCCAATTCATCATGAACCTGAATGTGAGGAACTATTCCTTCTTTATATAAATCTAAGATTGCTTTCTTTGTCATGTCAGCCGCACTGCCTTGTATTAATCTATTGAGTGCTTTGTATGTAAACGCTCGTCTAATATTTTTTCCGTGTTCCTTTGTTGCTTGGTCCCTTGGCAATGGTTTATGAATACCGAAGCTGGCAGGCTCC
>Ga0160423_10005656_pt1 | contig 10183 bp, 9 predicted proteins | sample CRUFie14St8metaG_FD_108191 | JGI IMG/M metagenome (GOLD analysis project Ga0160423, IMG submission 108191) | Marine microbial communities from the Costa Rica Dome - CRUD Field 142mm St8 metaG | ecosystem: Environmental > Aquatic > Marine > Oceanic > Photic zone | place: Costa Rica: the Eastern... | reverse complement strand
TGGCTTGTAACTGTTTCTTCACCGTACTCTCCTAGATGGAGGTGCATATACTGTTTTAAAGAATCTACTTTGTTCAGCATCTAATGCTGTTTTACTAATTGGTAATCCTTGCTCTTGTAACACTTCACCATACTGTGCAATCATTTGTACCACATCTAAATTTTTTATTTCTTTCCAATATGCATTTAGCCATTCGAAATCTCTTGTTACAGAATGATCCCAATCGGTTGTTAATATTTTTTGGCAACCATCTCTAGCTCCCATAATAGCATATAATCCATTGTTTACATCTGCCCCAATATTTAACCACACAAGTAGCCTATTATAATTTTGCCACCAAATGTTGTTTGCAAGATCCTGTACTTTTGTACCTCTATTAAGTGACATCTTAACACCTTCTCTAAAACCTGCCCTCCAAGCCTGATGCGGTGTGGAACTTATTATGCTGGTAGAATAATTTTCATTTAGTTGATAGTAGTTGTCGAAATAACAAAACTCTATAAGTGTATCGTCTGACCCGTCTGTATTTTCATGTGTTTTCATGTTAGAAACAAAATCTTTAGTCCACATTTTTAAACTGCCGTTTCCATATTTTAAACCATTAATGTCAATGTTACCACACCAGCTGAACTGATAGTCATCATCCACACCTAATGCATCTAGATCTAAGACAACGTTTAAAAAGTTTGCATCAATAACAGTATCGCCATCTACAGTTACAAAGTGTTTTGTTTCTGATATGTCTGCACAGGCTTTGTGAGCTGCATCACTGCCTTCTACACCATGTATTCTTTTTGCATGCGGAACTTTTGTAAGTAGATCAGCATAATTCTTTTCTGCATTAGGCTCATCATATGAAAGAAAAACAATATCACAATCTAAAACTTTGATACTATTCAATTGTTTCTCCTATTGTATGGTAATAACTTTGCATATCAGGTTGTGTAATAATTTTACATTCATTAAAATATTTTGTGTCAAAAAAATATGGCGTGTGTAAGAAATCTTCGAACTTGCATTCCAGTGTGCATAATAATTTGTTAGCATTATTTAAGTTTGTAACAAAAAACTTTTTATAGATATGAGAAGGCGGCAACTTCCCATCAGTAAATGTGTGTGTTATACTAAAATTTTTAGATTTAGGATTTTGTATAATATATATGCTGTTAGGTTTTTTTTGATTTGTCATTCCTAGTGTTAATATGTTACCGTATAAAGTTTGCTTTCCATCTTTCTTTTCAAGAACATAATCATGTTTTTTTACTACTATGTAATCGTCAATGTTTTCAACTGCTTCTGCGAACTTGTCAAACATCTCAGCACTTATTTCTAAATATTGCAAAATATTATCAGGTTCATTTGTAATTTTAATGACTTTTCCAGTAGTATCAAAACCAACATACAACATTATTTTAAATACTCCAATAATTCATCGGTTAAAAATTCATCTTCAACATAATGCAAAACACCTTTTTGTGTAAAATTACCTAAATATATATGCTCGTCTAAATATACATCTAAATAATCAGTCCATTTTTCTGGAACATTTTCCCAATGTTGGGCGTGTGGCTTCATATGTGTAAATGTGAGTGGAGTTTTTAAAGTAGGTAAATCTAATAATTTGTAAGCAATAGCACAGTTTAAATCAAAACTTTGCCATTTTTGTTTGCTTTTAGGTGCAAACTTGTCATAAAAAATTTGCCAATCTTTACTAATAATTTCTACCAAGGTAAAAAACTCTTTAGCAATATTGCTTTTTTTAAAGTAGTACAGTCCACTATACAAATTTGGTAAATTATTTTCAACAAATGTTTTTCTATAATATTTTGTAGTCACTACATCTTTCCTATATGTAAGCACATCAGTCGTAAAAGCTACACTGTGTTCACTACATTCGTACCACCAATTATTAATATCTTCAAGTATTAACATATCTGCATCCATTACAATAGTATTCTCATAAGGTGTCAAATGATAAACTTTCCATCTATTTTCTATTTTCCAATCACTATTTACAGCAAGGTTGCCCCAAGGAATAGGAATAATTTTATCAAACACATGTTTATATTGTTCTGGTACGTTATCGTCTGTGATTAGGCTTACATTTTGATTTTTATTATTTTTATGTATACTACATGCTAATCCATATGCTTGACGTACATAGTCAGTTTTATAGTTATTTTCTGCTAAAATACAAAATCCTTTATTCATTTGCAAAATCCTTATCTACGTATCTATCTAAACTAAATTTATTCATTATATGTAAATCTGATCCTGTTATTGAACAAGCAATTTCTTTTTGACCTTGTTGCAAAAGTAATGTCATCTTTGTATCTTCTATGTTTAAAAGTGTATCTTTACCTGTAATCATATACAAAGTTGGCAAAACTTTAGGCCAGACTATTGATTGATGATTACTAAGTATATGAAGAGCAATACTAAATGCAAAATCGTTCCTATAAGTGTTAGAAACAATATTATACAATAATTTATAGTAGCTCCAATTATTCCTTATATGTTGTATTAGATTAAAAAGGATTTTTGTTTTAGTTGTTTTTGTAAAATAAAATACTGTAGCCCAGTACATTGGAATGCTTGTATTGCTGACTAAAAGTTCTGTTGAACTATCTCGTACTGTATTCAAATCAAATGCAAATCTATTAATTAAAAAATCGTGATTAGTTTTAAAACATTCTAAAATACTTGGACTATTGATAATAAAGTCAGTATCTATAACTAAAGTTTGTTCATAGGGAGTGATGTCATAGCAAGTTGCACGTGAAAAATTTTTCCAAGTAGCATCTATATATGAATCTCCGTCATAAAATTTTTTCTGTTGTGTTTCTTTAGAGGATTGTGCTTTTATAATTTTATTAATGTATTTTTTATAAAAAGGAAACTTTTTAAGATGTTGAACATCGTCAGTGACAAGTGTTACATGTAACTTTGTAAAACGTTTTATACGCTTTGCACAAAATATTGCTTGCTTTATATAATCTATTTGTTCATTATTATTAGCAAAAAGCAAAACACCTTTTTTCATTAATCTAGTAATCCTTGGACTTTTTTATTTTTTTTAAATTTATTATATTGTGTTAAGTATTTGTTGGTACTTTGTACATATACGTCCACAATATCGTCAATGAATTTTTTTGGATTTTCAATTTGTACAGGCGTGTCATTACTATCAAGTAATACTAAAGGTTTATCTTTTGATACTATAAAATTACAAAATGTAATTAAATTAGGAGTTACTTCAAATGCACATCCATCCTGATAATAATAACAATTATCTTGATATTGTTTTAAAAGAATGTTTTTTTGGTTTTGCAATGTTTGCGAAAAATTCGCATACTCTAATGCTTTTTCTAATTTTGATTCCATGAGATCCTCCTATAGTGCTAGTATACAGGAAGCACTTGTAAAAGTCAAGAATTATTGTAGTGTGGCTTGATTTGTGTAGGTAGGTGCAGGTAAAGAGACATTAGAACCAGATGCTCTTAAATGCTGTACATTACTTGTAGTTGTACCAGTTACGTTTTCATCTGGATTACCGCCCTTATCATCTTGGAAATATATTCTAACCTGTATTGCGCCTGTTTGGTTTCGGGCTTGCACAATGTAATCGTTCGCTGCATAAGCACCTGAACCTGTTTTTGTAAAAATTGTTTGATAGGATCCTGTCAAATCTTGTTGTCCAATATTACTTCCTGTACCCGAACCTGTTGAGGTTGTTTGTGTATAATTCATTTTGATAGTGCCCATGTTTGCTAACATGTTACGCCAGTCAACATTAATAGAACTTGAGCCTCCTGATTGACTTGCAGTGAATCTAACTTCTCCACCTGCTTTAAAAAATTGTGTTTTAGCAAGTTCTGAACCATAAGAAATCAAAACTCTATGTTCTAATGTGCTATTCCAACCTGTTGTTCTTGGACTACTAATTCCTGGCTCTACTGAAAATTGTCCAGATCCTATTAAATATAAATTAGATTCAACAGTTGACATTATATTTTCATAATTTGTTAGATGTGCCGCAAGTATTGTATCGCCTGTATCTACATCTGTAATTGTAGGTCCAGTTCCTTGCTGATGTGTATATGCTTTTGTAATATCTATTCGTAGATTGTCTAGTTGATCATCTGTAACTATTTCGCCTACAGATACCTGTCCACTTAGCAACGATTGTCCATAATCGGTGTTCATAATCGTGTTAATTCGACTCTGCACCGTGTTGTAATCATTTGCAGTAATTGGGGCATTTTGAACTGGCATATATAATCTCCTATCCGTTTATTATAATACAAACAATGCTTTAAGTCAACACTTTTTATTAACTACGTATATTTATTTATACTTTCAACACACATTCAATCAATTTTTCCGACTCATCGTCACTTGATTCTAATGCTATGCCAACCATTGCTGTTGTATGTACTGTAGAACAAACCCCATCTTCCCATGCATATATTGGTTGTCCTTTTTCTACGACACCTCTTACTCTAACAGGTACACGACCTTTTAATGCAATATACTGTCCTTCGGATTCTGAGTTCATCATCATTCCAGGATCTGTTGATACTACACCAATACAAATATCGCTTGCTTTTGCGTGACGTACTTCTGCCTCACCGCCTACTGCAACCGCTGTGCCTGCTAATAATTCTTCTTCTGTTGTATACTTTTCTGCAAGGTCAGCAAACCGTGAACTTGTAGCAATTCCGTCAAACACATTTGCTGTGATATTTCCACTTGCATTTCTGCATGGAATAGTGTTTGGTAATGTAGTAGATACAGAAGCTTGTCTATAACTACCTCCATCTACTTGTATGGTGTTTGCCTGTGTTGCTGTACCTGTAAACGTTGTTGCAAAGACGTTGTTGAATGCCGCAGTAGTTGATCCTAGTGTGACAGTCTGCACTGTTGTGCCGTCTCCTGCTAATCCTGGAAGCACTGCAAGTGTTGCGTCTGCTTGCACACGTAAAATATTTTCTGTGGTACCGCTTAATGGCTTTGCACTTAATTTAATAGTTTTACCTACATCATTAGCAATACTTGCTTCGTTATCATTTATAATTTTAATTTTTAAATCGCTTGAATCACCTATTGCAATACCTATGTCTGCAAAACTTGTGAGAGTAGTAAATGATGCTAAGCCAGTCTGTACAAAATTAGATGCATCTACTCCTCCTAATTTTTCTGAATTAGTAGCTGTGCCGTGAAATCTATGAGCAGTAGTCGTTACACCGTCTGCACTATTTTGTGTATTCTTAAGTGTAAGTCCACGTCTTATTACATCAAATCCTGTAATAGCATTTTCAGCATCCGTTGAATCTATAGTAAATTGTATTGCACTAATTGTAAATATTACTTCATCATTTACGGTTGCAGCAATTATAGATCGATTGGTTCCTCCATCATCACGTACTGTTTTCGATTGCATTTGTGTTATGCCGGATCCTGCATCTTGTGGCCCGATTAATATAAAATCAGTTCCGTTGTAAGCATATAATTGTTCGTTACCGGTATCCCACCAAAAGTCGCCAGCCTTCAAGCCAGTAGGGGCACTAGCACTGACTTCGGCGCCGCCTGTAGTACGCCATTTAGTTCCATCATAAAATTTTAATTTGCTGTTTCCACTATCAAACCACATTTGTCCTGATATAGCCTTTGGCGGAGCGTTTGCACCGCTAAAATTTTCTAACAAAAATACAAAGTTTTCGTTTTGTATTTCTCCATAACCTGCATAGTTTTTTCCAACTAATTTAAGGTCAGTGGTTTGATCTAAAGTACCGTCTTCTACTGTACTCAGTGTTGCATTGTTGTATCTGTTTATCGTATATGCCATTTCTTATAACCCCTAATACATAATGTATTTATTCGTTTATGGTGTATATGTTGTTGTGCTTGTATGCGTCCAGGCTCCTCCTGATACAGTAAACACCATTGTGTATCTATTAGGAACTAGGCTAGCTGAACCGCTTGCCGCAGCAAATGTCACATCTTGCACAACAGATTGTGCATTTACTACATTATTTTTATCTACACTTACTGTAGATTTACTCATAGCCGCATTTATATCAATACCAGTAACTGATGCTGAACTATAATCAACAGCATGTATTACAGCTTTAGCACCGTTTGTAAGTGTCTTTACACCTGCTGTATACATTGATGTAAGTATTGCAATTACATTAGTCACGGGTCCATCACCTGTGCCTGGTGGATTAGGTGATGTCAATCCTGTGATATCTAAACTTAAAATAAGTGACTCAGTTTGGATTGCATTATCTGTGTAACCTTTAGTAGCTACATGGCTATCAGCAGTAGGTGTTGCTACCCCTGTAATTTTTTTTGTATTGACAACTATGTCACCGTTTGTTGAAATGTTTAAATCACCTGAAGATGTAATAGTTGTACCGTCTATGTTTATATCATCAACGTCTAATTGTGTAAGTGTACCTACTCTTGTTATTCCTGTTGCTTGTGTAACAGTATTATGTAATTCTGTTTCAGAAAGTTTTTTCACTCCCTTGATATGATATGCAGGACTTCCTATTGTATCTGTCGCTTGCAAGTCTACATTTTGATTAAATGTCCAAGCCGATGTAGCATTACGCCATAGTAAATCCTTAGATCCAGTTTGACTATTTAGAATAACTCCACCTTGATCTATAGAAGCATCAGTAGGAAGTGTACTGTCACTCGGAATAGCAAGTTCGAGTGTTTTACCCTCAATGCTAAAGTTAGATACATCTAATGCAAGGGTTGTACCTGTAACAGTAAGATTGCCTGCTACTTCTAAATTACCGCTTATTTTTCCATTTCCAGTAACATCTAAAGATGCAGTAGGATTAGAATTAAAAAAACCAACATATTCATTTGTAGAATCTATGTATAAAGCACTATTTGTTGAGTTGCCTACTCTTATTCTCATATCAATATCTGAACCGCCTTGTTGATTCTCAAATACTGTAGTAGTGCCATCTATTTTTATAGCATGATATTTACTATCACCAACACCAATTGCTAGGCCGCCGCTATTTTTCACAAACAAACTACCTGTCATATTTTGGTCACCGGTGGTAGAAACAAATTTTGTAAAGTCATATCTTGTGCCGGCGCCATCAACTAATGCTTCTGCCGACTCAGCAGTACCGTTATATTTGTAAGTTTCTCCTGTAGGATTGACGGGATTAAATCCGACTTTTATTAATTGGCGTTGAGGTGTTTGTGTATCATTTGCATCTACAGGATAACCTTGTATTTCAAAATTGTTTCCTGGACGAAATTGCACACGTGAATGTACACCTGCAAGTACGCCGCCAACAAATAGTTTTAAAACTGTTCTTGTAACGTTACCATCATCTACAACACTATCAGCTTCAAATCCTGTTTTTCCTTGCCTTTGTGTGTACATAGGACCAACAAGAACAAGATCTGTTCCATCATAGAAATATAATCTATTCTTAGCATCATCAATCCATAGGTCGCCTGCTACTAAATTATTTGGTTCTTGATTACTAACAATTGGTCCGCCTGCTACCTTCCAATCACTACCGTTAAAGATTTTTAATCTTGCATCTGCTGTATCATACCATAGTTGCCCTTTAAGCGGATTTGTAGGTGCACTACTGCTAGAAAAGTTTTCAAGCATTTTAATATAGTTTTCATTAATAAATTCACCAAAACCTTTATAATTTCTTCCTACTAATGTAATATCTGTGCTTGTGGTATCAATAGAACCATCAACAAGAGTAACTAGAAGCGTGCCGTCTGTTTTATTTAAAATGTAACTCATTATGCACTCCTACCTGTGTATATAATATATTTCATACCTATATAAGGATTCATAACATCTAACGGATCGCCGTTGCCTCCATCAAGTACACCTCCACTAGTCAATAAACGTTGACTGTTTTGTTGTGATGCCACATCAAATGTTGACCTTTCAACTCCAGTTGGCAATGTATCTCCTGTGTTTATTTCACGCACTGCAAAAAATTGTTCTCCAGTTGGCGAACGTAAATCATGTTCATGCTCTGGTAAATTTTGTGTTGTTATACTTTTTGATTCACTTCCGCCTATTCCCCCTAGTGTATCTGCTGAATTATTAGTAACTCTATTAGCACTTACACCGTTCATATTATCTAATCCCAATGGGAACCTGCCTCTTAAATCAGGTAAAGCAAATTTTCCAGTTTCTGGATTGTCTTTGAAAGAAAAACCAATAGCATCAAATAATTGTTGGTACTCAGCTATAAGATATTCTGCACCGTCACAAAGCAACCAGCCAGTTGGTGTAGCAACTCCTGCAAATGGTACAACAACACCCGGAGGATTCACTGCAACAGCTTTTAACAAATTACGTCTTGATATTTTTTTAAGTCCTGTATCGCCAGATGTTCTGTTAATTAAAATTTCATCATCTACTTGAGATTCTGTAACATTTGTTTTGTTTGATACAATAGTGTTACTGATGCTTGTTGTGAATGTTTTAACACTTCCGCCAACTTGTCCATCAAATACAAAATCATCAGCACTAACATCACCTGTAAGTCTAAATGTTGTTGAACTTGTTAGTTTATCTGCAGATCCTGCTCTACCTGACACAGTACCACTTACATTTCCTGTCAAGTTACCTATAAACGTAGTTGAATATATAGTTTTATACCTGTTGAGTGGAGCACCAATGTTTCTAACATTATTTTGATCAGGTTCTATAATACGTGTTGTTAAAGTATTTTCTAATTCTGTTTGTCCGCCAACAAATAAGTTTTTTGCAATTCCAACTCCACCTTTTATAATTGCACTACCTGTACCGATAGTTGTTGCATCTGTGGTATCATTAATTTTTAGTACACCACTCTGTTGTATGTTACCTGTAACATCTAATGCTTCTTCTGGTGCTTCATTGTTTATTCCTACTTTAAGATCACTATCAACTCTCACCACAGTTTTTGATGTACCTGCATTTTTTACTCTTAAGTCTATGTTAGATCCAGCAATTTGATGTTGTATTATACCAGCATTTCCTTCAATACCTATATTCATCTCAGAATTGATACCGTAATTAATACCAGAATTGTTTTGCACATTGAGTGCATTCAATGTTGTGCTTACAATATCACTTCTTAAAAAGTTTCCTGCACTTACATTTACATTGTTTACAATAAGAGATTCAGCTTTTTCTGCTGTGCCATAAAATTTTGCAGCACCGTCTCCTTTGATATCTCTATTAGATAGAGTTACACCTGGTTTAATTACTGTAAAACCTGGAATGACTGTTTTAGGAATAAATTCATCTGTGGCAATAATTGCTACAGGTTGTGCATCAACTTCGATCTGCACAACATTATACACAACATTGTCAGTACCTGTTACTGACACTGGTATCGGTCCTGTGTTAAGTCCATCACTAAACGTTGGACCTACAAGTACCCATCCAGAACCACTAAACAAATATAATTGTTGATTATCTGTATCAGTCCATAAGTCACCTATTTGACTATTGGCCGCTTCTGGTTCTGTAGTTCCTCTAATTATTCCACCTACAGGCACCCAATCCGGAAGATTATAAACTTTTAGTTGCTCTTTTCCAGGAGTACTATCATACCACAGTTGGCCTTCAACAGGATTGCTAGGCTGTGTAGTGCTTGCAAAATTTTCTAACAAGTGTAAAAAGTTTTCTGCAATAGCAGTTCCGTATGCAGTTGTATTTCTACCTGGAATTTTTAAATCAGTTGTAGTGTTGAGAGTATTATCTTCAATGGTAATTGTGCCTTTGTTGGCTTGGTCTGTATATGCAATAGTATAAGCCATTTATTATCCCTCGTTGAATCCAGTTAAACTTTGTACCCTTACTGTATAATCTATCTGTACTAATCTGTTTAAACTTTTTTGCACAGGATGAAATACAACATGTGTCAACAATCTACCATTACCATCTGCAGCATATGCTTTCAACCCTAGTTCATCAAAAACATATAAAGAATTTTGATCGGTAGCTGTATCAAACGCATCTTGACCGCTAGGTTCACCATAGTCAAGCAAACATGTGACTAATACATCTGTGTAATTAGTGCCACTAATATGCCTAGTTTCTATTTTATTACGTACAGGATCAATGTTTGATACGCTTCTATCATCTACAACTTTTTTAAAGGTTTGATTATATAAACTT
>Ga0160423_10005655_pt1 | contig 10183 bp, 8 predicted proteins | sample CRUFie14St8metaG_FD_108191 | JGI IMG/M metagenome (GOLD analysis project Ga0160423, IMG submission 108191) | Marine microbial communities from the Costa Rica Dome - CRUD Field 142mm St8 metaG | ecosystem: Environmental > Aquatic > Marine > Oceanic > Photic zone | place: Costa Rica: the Eastern... | reverse complement strand
AGACAAGTTTTGGCGATATACACCTAACCCGTTTTGCTAGTCCTCAACCCATGAAGTCGTTCCAGCGCCGCAGCTGCTTCATCAATTAAAGTGTCGTAAATTTGCTCCATTGGTTGCACGGAGTCAGCAAAAACTGCTGATTGTCCCATGGATAAGAGAGCTTTGTTCCAGTCCCCACTTTTATAGGCATCAAAAGCATTCGCTCCTTTTACATACGGCCAATATTGATCGAAATCCTTTATCCCATCCAACTCAAGACTCTGTACAGCCCGCGCAAATTCATTATTTATCACGCGAGATGTATTTCTAAATGAACTCATCACTAATGTACTGTCAGCGGCTCCTGAATTAACAATTTGTTTCTTTACTTCTGCATGCGACCAAACTTCTTCCGCGACTAACACCCTCGTGCCAATAAGGACCCCATCTGCACCCATGCCTAAAACAGCTGCGAGTTGTCGTCCATGGCCAATGCCACCGCCAATGACAACAGGAATATCTATTTGCTCGGGACCAAGAACGCTATGTATCATACTACTAACAAGTTCAAGTCCCGGATGTCCCCCGCATTCAGCACCAACAATTGTTACTGCGTCGATATCCAACTTAGTTGCCGCAGATAAGGCGTGTCTCACTGTAGAGACTTTATGAAGCACTTTCGAACCAGCTTCCTTAAGTTTTGGAAGCATGGTAGTTGGCGGCAACCCTGCTGTTTCAAAAAATCTAACACCCTCATCTAGAGCGATGTTTAAATGGCCTTCCAAAACCTCATTTTCTTCAGCTCGCATAGACTGATAGAGATTTACTCCGATTGGTTTGCCCGAGGTTAATGAAAGCGCTTTCTCTAATTCATCCTTAAATTGAATGGGATCAGGAAACGTTTTAGCCGTTAAAAAACCCATGCCCCCGGCATTTACAGCGGCCGCTGTATAGTTGGCGTCTGCAAGCCACATTAATCCCCCACATAATATAGGGTGTTCAATATTAAATAATTTAGTGATGCGTGTTGAAAATAGAGGCTCTCTCAAAGCTTATACTCCTAATCTTCAGTAAAAATATTATTTGGCTAGTTTAGTCTAAGCGACCTTAAACCGTCGCTATTGGGGACGGTGGTGATCCTACTGCTCCGGGCAATCGAAGAGGCGGGGCTGTTAGTAGAAACCTATTTCTTTTGTTTTTGCGCAACCAATCTCGCAAAGGCGTAAGATAAAACATTTCGCCAATGTGTATCCCAAGCTTAAAGATACATAATTCATGCAGAGGTAACATCGCTACAGGGTTGGTTCCTTTGGGGAGCGGTGAACTTACGTCTTCAATTCCATAGTTATCGGCAATAATAACTGAAATCCCGCTATCTCTTATCCAATCTTGCAATTTTTCATCTCGGCCATCAAGACAAGCAAAGGTATTATGTAAATCATGCTCATTGGGATTTTTATTCATATCCATTAAACCTTGAGCAAAACCCGTGTGAAAACACGCCATGTCACCCTCTTCAATCTCTATATTATCTTCTTCTAATATTCTCATTAGCTCGTCGTAACCAACAAGGACCCTGTCCCGCCCATAACGCTGTTCAAGGTCGACTAATACCCCTCGGCCTTGAACGCAGGCTTCGGCCATATTTTCTATGCCTAGAGCCTTGGCATTTGAACCTTCGAATTTTGTAAACTCGTCAGCCTCGATTTTTTCTTTAGGCGAAACAATATGCTCGTCACCTCTCCAACCATTGTAATAGACCACTTCTGGTTTTCCATCCCCATCAGCATCAAACCATCCCCCCACATGGCAAAGGCTATCCCACTGTGTCGAATATTGAAGACAGATTAATGCGGCGTCGTCGCAAACGACATCCGTAAGACGTGGGTCGCTAATATGTAATGGAAGATTAAAGTTGGCTAAGCCGCCCCTTTGGGTTGCAAATAAACGCGGGGGAAAGCGGCGGGGATTAAGTAAGCGGCCGCCCGGGTAGTCAAGAGGGAGGGACAGACAAAATCTCTCGCCTGTTTTTACTTCCCTGACAGCTCTAACTACTCTTTCCGGTGTTAATAAATTTAAACGCCCTTTTTGGTCATCTGGACCAAATTCGCCCCAATTCGAACCGTCTGGTCTATTTTTCCATCTTTGAGTCATTTTCTTCTTCCTAGTCGTGTAATTAACTATCCTGTAATTTCAATTGAGGTGTGACAAGAGTTTATATAAAGCATTACATTATTGAACAGTGCGAATCTTTATTGAAAGATTAACGACAGTTGAAAAATATCCTCTCGATGCAATCAAATACAGCAATTGGAATTTTGATCATGATTCTAGGCATGATCATTCTCGCAAGTACCGATGCGATATCTAAGCATCTAACAGTCACTTTTGCTGTAATCCAGATTTTATGGATACGGTATATGGTCTTTGCTGTTATAGGCACTCTCGTCGTTTTAAAAAAACATGGCGTTTCAGGACTACGCACAAAAAGGCCTTTTGCTCAAATTTCCAGAGGGCTCTTGCTTACCGGAACAAACTGCATGGCAGTTTTTGCCTTAAGTCTAATGCCGATAGCGGATGCGCATGCAATCTTGGCCATGGCACCACTCTTAGTGACTGCCGCTTCTGCTCCCTTATTAGGCGAGATAATAAGTTTAAAAAGATGGATGGCAGTGCTCTTTGGTTTCTTAGGTGTAATCATAATTTTTCGGCCGGGAATAGGAGTTTTTGACCCGATTGCTTTAATCCCGCTAGGTGTAGCAGTTATGTTTAGTGCTTATACCATTTTAACTAAAGTGATTAGTAGAGATGATACAAATGAGACAACTCTTTTTTTTACGGGCATTGTAGGTCTGGTTTCTCTCTCTTTTATTGGGCCGTTTTTTTGGATTGACCCATCCATGGTCAACTGGTTTTGGCTTCTTTTGGCTGCTTTATTTGGTTCACTGGCGCACGTATTCATTATCACGGCGCTCCATTTGGCGCCTGCTAGCGCACTTCAGCCATTTAATTACACAATGTTAATATGGGCCACATTTCTAGGGTATCTTGTCTTTGGTGACTTCCCTGACGAATGGACTGTCACGGGCGCTGCTACGATTGTAATCAGTGGTTTGGTAGCATGGCATTGGGAACGTAAAGGAATTTAAGAGTTACGCAACCAATAGTTTTTCAATAACTCTCTGAACGGACAGTGCCGTGCGGGCGTTAGCCAATGGCTGCGAACGGCCTTCTAGAAGGTTAACGATATTATCTAGTTGCCGCTGCAATGTTTCGGTCCGCGGGTCTGATTGAGTTTGGGAAATCGTTGACCATTTTTCGTCTTCTGAGGTTTCTAATAGGTAGAAGTCACTTATCTTAGCACTTTTTTTTGCACCCCAAATTGTGATTTCTTGTCTGTCCGGACCATGACCGCCACATGACCCAAAAATATTTATCGGTATTGTTCCACATGCCAATTTTGCCTGTAGGTGTGTTTCGCATAACGCAGCGTCGTCTGGGTAGGTGGGGTGTGAGAAATTTACCTTAGCTTCGCCAAATAATCTTTCTACTACAAAAATGAAATGTGATAGCACTTCACGAATATAGCCGCCAGAAGCCTTAAAACGTAGCCAGTCTGCCTCCACTTGCCAAGTTCGTGGCCACTGTTGATATTGTAAAATAATGTCTACACCTTCTACGTTTCCGAGCTCGTCATTATGAAGAAGTTCTTGAACTTTCTTTATCGCTTCACTTGAAGCTTGGACAAAGTTAACTGCATTTATATGGTTCTTTCGTTCCAGGAGTTCAACAAGGCTTTCACTCTCCTGAACATCGACACCAAGAGGTTTTTCTAGATATAGTGGAATTGAAGCGTCTATTGCCTGTAAAGCATATTGTCTGTGAAATTCTGGGGGGCATGCGATGTAGAGTAGATCTGGTCTTACCTCGGTAATAAGTTGCTCGGGCGTCTCACTGCAATGTATATCCTGAAATTCTTGCTTTGTTACTTTTAACGATTTGGTAGATGGATCCCACACTGAAGAGACTTTGAACGCCGGATGCTTGGCAAAGTTCGCTATCATTCGTCGACCCATAATTCCTAGTCCTATGATCCCGGCATTATATTGCTTCATGAACATTCCTAATTAGTGAAAAATGTATCTTGTTTAGTATAAGGGATTTAATAGCCTATTGCGCACCCATCTTTACGCGGCTCGGAGCCGCCAATTAATACCCCGTCCTCGTGATTAATCCAGATGCACTGGCTTCCACCAAGAGGTTTGCTCAACTTTTCAATCTGGTGTCCTCGATTTGTTAAATCAGCAAAGATACTCGGTGCAAAGTTCTCTTCCATTTGAAGTTGCTGGTTAATTGCAAAGCTTCTCGGCTGATCCATCGCTTGCTGCACATCGAAACCAAGATCCAAAACGTTACTGATAAAATTAGCGTGACCCGCAGATTGATACTGTCCACCCATCACGCCGAATGGAGCAATCGTTTTTCTATCTTTTGTTATCATGCCAGGAATAATTGTGTGCATAGGGCGTTTCCCACCTTCAATACAATTAACATGACCTGGATTAAGGTTAAAAGATGAACCACGATTTTGTAAAACAATGCCTGTTTTTGCTGCCATGATACCTGAGCCAAAACCAGAAAATAAGGAATTGATAAAAGAGATCGCGTTCCCGTTGACGTCAACACAGCATAGGTACGTTGTATCCGTATGGCTTGGGAAATCAGAGGGGCCATAAGATTTTGCTTCAGCCATATCTATCTGTTTCTGAAGCGTACCAATATGTTCATCTGAAAGTAACCAATCTACCGGTATCTCACTGAATGACGGATCGGAGATATAGGCATCTCTTTGATGATAAGCCAATTTAGTGGCCTCGGCGAGTAAGTGTATTCGATCTGCCTCGTTTAGGCTTTCTATATTATAGTGACTGAGAATTCGCAATATAATTAAAGCGCAGATACCCTGACCATTTGGAGGGCACTCGTTGATAGTATGATCATTATATGAGGCGCTAATAGGCTCAACATAATCTGCAACGCATGAAGCGAAGTCATCTAGGGTATGAAGGCCGCCTAACTTATTTAGCCGAGTAACCATATCTTCGGCAATTTCACCAGTATAGAATGCGTCTCTGCCACCCTTGGCAATTGCTGCTAAAGTCTTTCCTAGCAATGGTTGTACAAATGTGGTCCCTGCTTTTGGAGCCGCTCCGCTAACGGTTAATATTTTACTCGATACTTCATCGGCTAATAGTTTTGGAAGATTATCCGCCCAATCAAGCGCCACCCTAGGTGCTACAGGAAAGCCATTTTCAGCATAATTTATAGCTGGCTGTAAAAGCTCTGTTAGGTCTTTTGTTCCATAATCCGTATTAAGTTGTGTCCAAGCAGAGATAGCTCCTGGAACATTCACGGCATGTGGAGTTTCTATCTCTATTTGTTCTATCCCTCTACCCCTTAAGTTAGCAACATTTGCTGCAGCAGGTGATTTTCCCGAGCCATTTAAAGCGATGGGTTTTGAGGAGCCACTGGGACTGTATAAAACGAAACAATCTCCCCCAATTCCTGTCATGGCTGGTTCAACTACACACAGAGTTGCACAGGCGGCAATAGCTGCATCTACGGCGTTACCCCCAGATTTTAACACATCAACGCCTGCCTGTGTCGCTAGTGGGTGACTAGTTGAAACCATAGCTGAGGGTGCCATGACCGGAGAACGGCCCGGAAAGTGAAAATTTCGCATAAACAAATTCCAAACTTACTGTTATTCATCTCCCAAAATAAAACAATCCCCTATGTCAATTAAACAATAGGGGAATGTTTCATATGATGCCAAAGCTGAAATCATTAAAATGAACTAGTTCGCAGGACCTAATTTGCGGGCGAGTACAGCTAACAAAGTAGCTCCTCCAGTCAGAACTAATCCGATAATGAACAACTCTAGATTTCCTAGTCCTACGACGTCGTTCCCTGGCATTGCAAATGATAACGCCCCAACTAATAGAGCTAATCTAATTGGCCATTGGATAACACCTATGCCTGTTAGATCTCCAAATCCGTATAGATAACCTTGCAAACTTGTTGAAAGAACAATTACGCCAAGGATTGCGCAACCAAATACTGTTAAAATATGTAGTGGCTCTCCCTGCATTATTAGACCGGGGTCGAGAACAAAGAAGAACGGAACAAAGTATATTATTGTCCCTAGCTTCATTGACTCAAATCCAGTTCGCATTGGATTTGCTTGAGCTAAACTTGCTGCGGCAAATGACCCTAAAGCAACAGGTGGCGTAATATACGAGAGCATTCCCCAATACAACATGAACATATGGACTCCCATTAACGACAGGCCGCTATCTGTGAGTGCTGGGGCGAGTGTTAAAGCCAAGATGATGTAAGCTACAGTCACTGTCACGCCAATGCCCATAATAAAACTTGCTAATGCGCCAAGTATTAATAATAGGGCAACATTGTTTCCGGCAAGCTGCAATAGTTCGAAAGCCAATGTTCCTATTTTACCAGAATAGGAAAGAGACCCTACAATAAGACCAATTCCGACCAAAATCGCCGCTAGTTCAGCAAAAAGACGTCCAGTAGCGAGCAAGAAGTCGATGAAACGCTCCCAATTCCAGCGATGTTTTGGATGCAGCTGGTTAATTATCAGTAGAAGCGCCGTTGCATAAAAGGGAGCTTGCGCTTCCCGTTGCATGAAAACCAAAAGGTAAATAAGTAATGCAAAAACGGCTACATAATACCAACCGTCTTTAAGTGTTTGACTAACAGTTGGTAGCTCGGCTTTTGGTAGGCCTTCAAGTTTGTTTTTCGCAGCATACCCATCTATCTGCATGAATAAGGCGAAAAAATAAAGTACTGATGGAATCACAGCTGCAACCACGATGTCGCGATAGGGGACTTCAAGATTAATTGCCATAATAAAAGCCGTTGCACCCATTATTGGCGGCATTAGTACACCGCCTGTTGAAGCGCAAGCTTCAACACCACCTGCGACATGCGGTTTAAATCCAATTCTTTTCATAGCGGGGATTGAAAGGGCACCTGTTGTGAGAACATTTGTAATCACGCTACCACTCATAGAGCCCATTAACCCAGATGCAAAAATTGCTACTTTAGCCGGGCCGCCGCGAACATACCCCAACAAAGAGAAAGCTAAATTAAGAAAAAATTGCCCGCCGCCTGTATATTGCAACGCAACGCCAAATAATAGAAATCCTATTACTAAGCCCGCAAATGCTCTCGTTGGAATGCCGATTAATGCTTCCGTGGAAAGTGCATAATAGGCAACTGTATCCCAAAGTGTTTCACTGGTGCCCTCCAGAACTCCGGGCATATCTCCTGCGACAAGAGGATAGACAGCAAAAATGACAATGATGATAGTCACAACTCCACCACCGGTCCTTCGCACGCCTTCTATTGCTAAAAGAACAAGGGCTAAACTAAGCCATTGCATCTCTTCTGGTGCGGAAAATTCCCATCCTTCGTCCAGCATATCTATTGAGTAATAGACGAAGATAAGACAAATAGCTCCCGTTGCAAGAAACAGGAGGATATCGTACCAAGTCATGCCTTCCTTTCCTCGTTTAGGGGAAACAGGAAATACGATAAAGGCTGTTGGGAGAAGCAGTGCCACTATTGCGTAGAAATACTGGTTTTCAATTGGAACGTAACCAGTAAAACGACCTAGGTTAAATACTTGGTAAGCCGAAAATACAACGGACGCAACCGATAGGATTATTAGAACCCACTGCCAAAATGGAGTGAGCCGGCGAAACCGTTGCTCGGTGTTCGCCGGCTCAACTTGTGTGTCAGCACTAGACATTTTTACACTTTAATGTTTCAAGCTGTGCCTAGTTAAAAATTGGATCTAAGCCAGCTGCTTTTAGCGCAGCCACTCTTGCTTTGCCCCAAGCTGCCTTTAGATCTTCTTTGCTCATGCTATCCTTTCCGGACATGGCGTCCCAAGCTTTTTTGATGACTTCTTGCCTGCCAAGTAGCATGTCGTGATGTTTTTGTGCAGCTGCATTCCACGTACCTGCCTCTTTATAATATTTTACTGCACCATCATGATACGGCATTGCCCATTGCATGTTTTGGTTTGCAAGTTTCCAACCCAGAGCACCTTTTGCTGCATTCTTGTAATCGTCATAATGTTCTACCATAGCCTTTACTATAGCGTAGACTTCACCAGCATCTTGCCTGTCATTGGCGACTAGTATTGGGTATGGATAGTTTGAAAGTTGCGGCGGATTTTGTTTATCGATTTCGGAACCAATCTTGGCTTTTACTTTTCCATAAACCGGCGCAGCAGCTGACATGCGATTCCATCCCTCCGTGTCATTATGAGGGACAGGGACCCAGCGAAGACCGCGTGGTGAGGCTGCAAGTTTTTTTGGGCTGGGAGAAACTGTGCTAGAGAAAGCTGCATCGGACTGCCCGTTGATAATGGCGTCGAAAGAAGCACCAAAACCTGACACTTTAACTTTCTCAACGTCGTCCCAGGTCAATCCAGCAAATGAAAGTTGCGCGGCAACATTCCAATTTAGTGCAGGAGCACCTTGTACCCACGATACCCTTTTTCCTTTCATATCTGCCATTGTTTTAACATTGGCATCTTTTGCGGTGGCAAGGGATAAGCCGAATGATCCAATATTTGTCATTAAGACGCGAATTGGTTGAGGACCCCAGTTTTTATCAGCAAAAATGAAAACACCTTCTTGGCCAAAGTAAGCGGCGATACCGCAAGCGCAATATCCAGCTTTGTTATCTCTTAATGGTGCCATTCGAGAGATATCGTTTTTGCCAGGTATGACGCGCAGATTTGTACCGTAATGTTTCTTGAGCATATTGCCGATAGCTACAGCCTGTGCATAGCCTGAAGATGTTGTGCCATATGCAGTCCAAGCAGTTTTTTTAGGTACACTGCCTGCTTGCGCCGCTGAGGACACTGCAAATGCCGCGCCTACCAACCCAGCAATTAAGCTAGTTTTATTGAAAATCATATATTCCTCCCAGTTTAAACGTTGAGGCAAGTAACCACACACCCCAATTTAGAAGAAGAACACTGCAATATCTCGGCAAACCTTGCAAGAGTAGATAGTTCTTTTTTTGTTTTTATTAAGAACAGGGACTAGTTCTTTCAAGTTATTGAGTCAGTGAGTTGTTGGGCGACGCTACTATGAGATTTTGACATTTGTCAGATTCTAGTAAATTCTCACATAACTTTCAAATATTGGAGGGCTAGATGTTGAAGGCCGACTTATCCGGGAAAAAAGCATTAGTTACTGGAGCCTCATCAGGGATAGGGAAGGCGATTGCATCCTTATTGGGAGAATGTGGAGCAACAGTTGCAGTAAATCATCTGCATGAAGATGCGCGAGGCCCGGCCACCGTAGAGGCATTAAACACCAGGGGTTTCCAGGCGGTAAGTGCCCCAGGTGACGTATCTTCAGCCGATAGCGCCAACAGTATGGTATCAAATGCGATAGATGGTCTGGGAGGCCTAGATATTCTAATTAACAACGCGGCTACTGCTGCCACTACCGAACCCATACCCTTTGAAAATTTGGAAATGATAACGGAGGGACGTTGGGAGGAAATCATACATACTAATGTAATAGGACCTTTTAGATGTTCTAGAGTGGCGGCCCCGACATTAAAAGAAAGAAAAGGCTGTATCGTTAATACTGCTTCTATAGCGGGCATAGGAAATGCTGGTAGTTCTATCGCGTATTCCAACTCAAAGGCCGCTATTATAAGTCAAACCCGCTGCTTGGCGAGAGCACTCGCCCCAGAAATTCGGGTAAACGCGGTAGCTCCTGGTCTCACACGCACTTCTTGGACAGATAAATGGGATAAAGAGGGAAAGCAGGTGTCAATTGATGCATCACTTCTCAAACGAATGGTCGAACCAGAAGATATTGCTCAGGGCATGTTATTTCTTGTCGTAAATCCTGCCATAACCGGCCAAACTATAGTCATAGATAATGGGCGATTGCCTACATAAAAATTCTAATATGTTTGATAAAATTTGAATGGTGACTTATTGATCATTACATAGGGAATTCTTCATTACATAGGGAATTCTTAGTCTAATAGAGTCTTCTTAATTGACGAACCTACCCTGCTATGTAAACCTCCTGGGCATTTCAAAAGAGTTTTCGGAAGACATTTGGAGGATTTTATGAGT
>Ga0160423_10005653_pt1 | contig 10185 bp, 6 predicted proteins | sample CRUFie14St8metaG_FD_108191 | JGI IMG/M metagenome (GOLD analysis project Ga0160423, IMG submission 108191) | Marine microbial communities from the Costa Rica Dome - CRUD Field 142mm St8 metaG | ecosystem: Environmental > Aquatic > Marine > Oceanic > Photic zone | place: Costa Rica: the Eastern... | reverse complement strand
CACCCATATAAGAAGAAATCGGTATTGAAAGGACCCGAGAAAGTGGAACAGTGCTTCATTTTTCCCTAAAAAACGCTCAATGCTCACGAATGGGCGGGTTTTGGAGAAAGTTGCATCAAATTCTGACGGATGACCGCATCATCGCCAGCCCCCCCAAGAGTCTGGACGGCTTGTGTCAATTGCCCCAGTTCAAACATGGCTACAGCGGCGGTGTTCAAACCCCTTGGAGAGTGCGGATCTCGTGAATTGTGGACGTTCATGATGCCCAAGGCCTTCTCAGAGCGACCGCTTTCGATAAGAGCGATGGCGAGATTGACCAAAATATCGCCGTTTGTCGGTGCGTTTTTTGCGGCCTCCCGAAGGGCGAGAATGGACGACTCAAATTGTGTATCAGCCATGGCTTTTTGCTGCTCATCGCCGCCGTCTCGCATGGCCGTTGCACGCTGAAGCAAGGCAATACCGTAGTTGTTGTAGACCTCAGCGTTTGTTGGCATGCTAGCCGCCATTTTTTGAAACGAGCGAGCGGCTGAAGACCAGTTGTTGCTCTGAAGGGCAGCAAAGCCTTCCCGCAACGCTTCCTGCATGGGAGGTTCGTCGCCCACCTCAACTCGCAAGGCCTGAGCGGGATGCAGATGCAGTTTAATGGACGGTTGAGGGGTCGAGACAGGACTGGATTCCAGCGGCGAATAGAACACGGCCGCTGGAGAGTCGGCGCTGTGATCGTAGACCACGACATCGTCCTGCAAGGAACTGTACTCCATCTCAACGACGGTCTCATCTTGCTCGTAGATTTGTTCATAGTCGGGGATTTGTGCGTCAATCTTCCAGTAGTCAGGAACTGCTGGCTCGTGATGGTCCGGCGAACCAACCAACCGAGCGGTGGTCAGGCGCACAGGTTCAGCGGAGAGAACCGGCGCCTGGGGAGCGGACGGTACCGATGGTGGCGGAGGGGGTGGAGCAACCGGGACAGGTGGGGTGACGTTTGCCGTGGCTGGCAACGGTGGGGCTTCGTTTTCCAGGGCATCAGGTTCTTTTTCGGCGAGAGGCAGAGGTTGTGGCAACGGTTTTGTTGGCGCTGCTGGTAACGACACCTCGTCCGAAGCCGTTTGTTCATCGATCGAAACGGGAGGTCTGACGGCCTCCACTTCTGCTGAAGCGGCTGGAGGAGAGGCCGCGGTTTCCGAGAACTCAACGACCCGGGGCGAGATGCTTGCAGGCACCGTTTCGGTGCTTTGACCAGAATCAAACGGGATGCCGTCTGCAAAGCTGCCAATACCAAACGGCAAACGTGAATCATAGACGGTTGATTCTCCCTGAAATCCGAACGGCAAACTGCTGGCTGAGGCCGCAGGGACAACCTCGTCTTCCGGTTGCTCTACGGGCGGCTCCATTCCCTCAAGGTCATACCACGCTGCGGCCGCATCGTCCAGCCCGGGAACTTCAGTTGGCAGCACTTCCTCTCCCAAATCCTCAAGTGACAAATCCTTGCGAAGTTGACTTCCACAAGCAGGACAAGCCGTCCCACCCAGCGAAAGGAGTCCACAGATTTGACACTCAAACATGCGTCTGCCTCAAACCACCCTTGCGCCGAAGGGACTTCAAGTCAACGCTGCGTTGACCCGAATCACTCTTCTTCGCCACGAAGCAAACCAACAACGACGCTCTTGGCTTCAATGACCATCTCTTCGATGCCTTCCATCTCGTCATCAACAAGGGCTTCGGCGTAGGTCTTGCCCTTGCTGCGCCCACGGGCGAGTTGTCCGATGATGCTAAGGAGCGTGATGCCGACCAAGATGATTTTCATCGAGGTCCCGTTGTCCTCGCCACCCACGATGAAGACGAGGAGCATGTAAAGCGAAACGATGAACGTGGTCAAAATCATGATGGGGAAACCGGCTTTGAAGAACTCGTTGAACGAAATCGGATAGCCAGCCTCTTCGGACATTCCAGCGGTGACCACGTTCGCAGAAGCGCCGATGAGGGTTCCATTACCGCCCAAACAAGCACCGAAGGCAAGGGCCCAAATCAACGGCCCCAGAAGGTAGTCGCCGAGGTTGTCGGCGATCTGGAGGACGATGGGAATCATCGTGGCGGTGTAAGGGATGTTGTCGATGAACGCTGAAGCAACCGCCGAGACCCACAAAACGATCAGGATGGCGGCTGCGAGTCGAACGGTCTGGCCGTCGCCGGTGTCGCTGCCAAAGAATGCGATGGCACGCTCAACGTATTCGCCGATGAAGGCGATGACACCCATGTACTGAAGGGAATGGACCAGCACAAACAGTCCTGCGAAGAACAGCAACGTGGTCCATTCAACGTGGTGGAGGGGTTCTTCGAGTTCGTGCCTGTCGGTGGCGAGCAACATCACGACCGCTCCGACCAGCGCAATCCAGGAAACAGCGATGTGGGTGACAGGGTGCAAAAAGAAGTTGATTATGACGAGGACGAGAATGGTTCCTGCAACTTTCAACATGGCGGGATCTTTGATACCGTATTTTGCCTCAAGTTCAGCAACGTCTCGAATGCGGCTGCCAGAGAATTCGTCGGCATAGTACCACTTGAGCAGCATAAAACTCGGCACGATACACATCAGAATACCAGGACCCATCTCAATGATGAAGTCGTTGAACGTCACGCCGTAGTGGGCCATGTCAGCGTAGCCGGCTTCCTCGATTTTGCTCGGTGAGAGTCCGGAGCCGATCATGATGTTTGGTGGATCGCCAATCATGGTGGCTGCACCACCGATGTTTGAGAACAGGACCTCCGAAATCAGCAGGGGAATCGGTTTGATATCAAGCACCTTCGCCAGTTGAATCGTAACCGGCGTCAACAACAGCATGGTGGTGACGTTGTCAAGGAAGGCGGAAAGGACGGCCGTTACCGAACAGAGAATGACGACCAGCGTCCATATCGAACCGCCGCTCTTTTTGTAGGATAAAACGGCGAAATACTCGAACACGCCGGTGTTGGAGAGAACACCAACCATCACCATCATGCCGAGGAGCAAGCCGATGGTTTCCCAATCGATCATCGTGGTGATTTCGGCGAGACTGAAGGTGTCCCCGGTGTCGTAGTAATTGAGCGCCAGCATGGCCACGATGCCGCCGACGGCCGCCGCCAAAGTTCGGTGAACGGTTTCAAAAATGATCAAGATGTAGACGCCGATCAAAATGGCGAGACCCACATACACCGCTTGGGTTTCAAGACCGTCCTTGATGTGAATTTCCAAACCAACACCGCCCCCGCCGCCCGCGCGAGACGGATTGGCAAACATCATGGCTCCGATGAACATCAGGAGTCCAAACGCAATTTGGCGACTTCGGTTGGTGTACAAATGCGAATTCATGGACAAGCCTCGCTGAATCTATGGGGTTGAAACCACCCTTTGACCCTTTGCGTCCTCGCCGATTACCTGCGCCACAAAACCCCGATGTTTCCTCGCTGCAAAACGAGAACAGAATCGGTGTTTTCCGCAAGGTAATTCCAGACCTCTCTGCGCTGTTCCCGCTCGAAAAGACCCTTGTTGACCTTGATTTTTACGAGGTCGCGGGATTGGAGCTGCTGGCGAATTTCGTCAAGAACGGTTTCGGTTAAACCGGCCTTACCGATTCGAACACTCGGGCGAAACTCCCGTGATTTCGCCTGAGCGAGAACATGTCCGGGAATCGTGCTCATTCCTTCCCGCCCCCCTTTTGCTGGCGGTGGTGCTTGGGGCCCCCGCCGAACCTGCGGATGGTTCCGCATTTCAAGCAAGTTTTGATGCGTTGACCGTGCTTGATTCGCACACGAAATCGACTGGAATGAGCATGATGCGCCCAACATTTCCTGCAGACGGTTTCCTTCGCCTTCGCTGGGAGCGGAAGACGATGACGTCGAGAAGTTTTGACCAAGTGAACGGCGGCTGAATCAAGAACGACGTCGGGATGGCGCTGGGGGTGTTGAAGAACACCCGCAAGGTGCCGTTGGGCTTCCAAAGCCGCCTGCCGTCTGCTGGCTTTTTTCGCTGCTCGTCCGCTTCTTCTGCGGCCCAAGATACCACCTCAGTTGAGGACACCGAGCAGGTCGGTGGTGATCTCATCGATGGCACGGTCACCGTCGACCCGGAAGAAGAGGCCTCGTTGGTCGTACCACGTGGCCAGCGGTGATGTTTGTTCGTGGTAGGCGCTCAACCGATTCAACACGGTGTCTTCGTTGTCGTCGGCTCGGCGCTTTTCCGAGTAATTCCCACAAGCGCACCCAACAGGGGGTACAGGATTGAACGTGTCGTGATAGACGGTTCCGCAATTACCGCACGTTGATCGGCCACAGATACGTTCGACGATGCGCTCATCAGGTACGTCGATGGCGAGAACATGGGTGATCGAGGTCAACGCTTGGAGGGCTTCCGCTTGAGGGATGGTCCGTGGGAACCCGTCGAACATCACGCCGTTTTTGGCATCCGGTTCTCGAATTCGGTCCTCGATCAGGGCAAGAATGACGCCATCTGGGACCAATTCCCCGCGGTCCATGTAGCCCTTGGCCTCCAAGCCCACGGCCGTTCCAGCCTTCACGGCGGCTCGGAGCATATCGCCGGTGGAGACCTGTGGAAGGCCGGTGTGTTCCATGATGCGTTGTGCTTGCGTCCCCTTGCCGGCGCCGGGTGGACCGAACAATACGATGCTGCCCATGGCAGTTGGGAGTGTCTTCCCCCTTTCAATCTTGATGAATCATCCTTGACGCTTGAGCCACTCGTGCCCGTAATGCTGCCACTGTTCCATGGTCCAACCAGCGGGCAAACCTCCTGGCGGGAGCGGAGGTCCTTGCTGGGCGACGGGGGCAGGAACGACGGCAGGAGCGGGTTGGGGAGCGGGGAGGGTTGGCACGGGCTTCACCTGTGCTGGTGGCATGCCGGCTGGAGGCATGCCTTTGGGAACGGCTGCGGGCGGCATACCGGCGGGCGGCAGACCCTTCGGAACCGCTGCGGGCATGCTCGGCAAGTCCATGGACTGCATGATGGCCTTCGCAATTTCCTCATCGCTGACTTCGCCGCTGGTCAATTCATTGACCGCCGTACCCAAATCAAGTGCCTCCTCCCGACGTTCACCGAGCATGTCGGGGTTGGCGTGCGTATCAGGCGCTACAAGGGAAGTGCTGTCGTCTTCAACCTCACCCGATTTCTTCATGCGACGGGCAGCGATGACCGCTCCAATCAACAAAGCCGCCACAATGGCCCCGCTCACGGCAGGCGGTAGCATGTTGAAGAGACCGGACGAGCCTTCAGCAATCTCAACGCTGACAACTTGTTCAAGGGTGATGATTTCCCCTCCTGCAGCGGTGAGATTCAGCAAAAGTCGACCCGCACCTCGTTCGACATCCTCGGAAGGCGATAGCGTGAGCGAGACCTCAAGACTGGCCCCCACGGCAAGGTCGGTGACGGTGGAGGGAGCGAGGCTGATCGACCAATCCTTGCGCTCGGCATCGTTCTTGTCGAGGAGAACGGCTGAAAGGTCTCCCGTCAACGGCGTGTTGCCGTCGTTTCGCAGAATGAACGTCTCGGTTCGGCCGTCGCTACGTGAAATGCCCTGAAGGAGCCCCTCGCCGTCCTTCAGGGAGGTAAGGTTCCCATAAGAAGAGCCGAGAACACCTACAGAAACGGTCTCAGAGGCCTCAACGAATCGTCCGTTGTTGGTTGCATTCACGTTGATCAAAATCTGAAAGGCGTTGGCAGAGACCGCTGTCTGCGCTGGCGGTACAAGCCCAAACCGTACGATTTTCTCTTCCCGCGGTTCAAGATACACGGTTGGATTGGCGAAGCCAACCGACCAGCCGTCCGGTGCGAGTCCATGCGTCCAGTTCAACACGAGGTTGGTGTTGCCCGTGTTTTTGACCACAAACTCCCCGTAAGAGAACACATCAGAAATGACCGTATCGATGTGGTTGCCGACCGGGGGCGTGAGAAGCACACCCAACTCATCCTTGACCACGAGCGTGGTGATGTTCTGTCGGAAATTCGAGAGGGTACGCTCCGTGCGGATGGTGAAGCCGTTGCTATCGCCCTCTTCGGCCGTCAAAGGTACACCGAAAATCAAGCGCACGTTGCTGGACTGACCGGGACCCAACGTAAGCGAAATGCGTCGAGAATCCTGTTCATCGGCGTGGGAAATTTGGATCGCCCACTGCGGGTTGTCGGGAAGAACCGAAACATCAAGATCAATGCCAATGTTTCCTGTGTTTTCAATCGTCATGTTGAGATGGACCTGCTCACCGCTGTCCACAGCGATGTCGGGAGCGAGTTGATTGGGGCCAACCGGGCCGTCGTCGTCCATCAGGTGGACATCAAACGATTCTTGCGGCAACACGGTGATGGTGACGCTCTCGGTGAAGTTCATGCTGGGGTCGGTTAGCGAAGTGACGTAACACGTGACCGTGTCGGTGTCACCTGCGGACGGAACGCCTTCAGCCACCAGCGGAACAAAGACTCGAATGGACATCGGGAGGTATACGAGAATGTTCAACGGCTCGAAATCCAACTGCGATGAGTTTGAGGTCCCGAGCATGACCTGCCAGCGTTGTTCCGAGAGACAATCAATGCTGTATTGCGCAGGAGCGTTGCCCGTGTTTCGTACCGAAATGGAGAAGACAGTGGACTGGCCAGGTGTGGCCTCCAACCCGATGGTCCCTGCAGCCACCACCTGAACCTGATCCAGTTGTTCAACCTCGATGGTGATGCGTTGGGTGTGGGCAACCGTGGGCTGGTATTCGTAGCGAGCGGTCAACTCAAGCACGTAAGTTCCAGCTCGGACATAACGTGGATTGCTCGGGTCGCTTGTCAAATCTGCGTCGATATCTTCCAGACGGAGATTGATCGATTTGTTGGCCGTTTCCGTTCCTTGCGCCGTGAGCGTAAACGTCGTTGACTCATTGAAAGAACGGGTCCACAAATCGGGGCTCGGCAGAAAGAAATCATCCCGTCCGGGAACGGGAATTTGCACCATTGTGGCAGAAAGCAAAACCGACTGATTTCCTGTTCCTTCGTGCAGGATGGAGAGGGGGACATCGATGCCCGAGTCGTTGCGAACGTCGAGGACCATCTGAGCGTTCGCAGAGCGTTGTTCTGGGGTGGAAGGAACCGTCCCGTCCTCGTTTTCAACCACCACTCGAACGCCGAGCGCCATGACCTCGAGATCTTCGACCCACACGTTGTTGTCCGTCCCCGCGTTGGCGTCGTTCATTTCTGAAACCGAATTACCGGTGTCCACGGACAACCGCAGGGAGTGGACACCCGTGGTGGTAAACTGGTGGAAAATCGTGTAAGAATCGATCATGCCCGGGCCAAGGGCGGGTCGAGAAGCGGTCGCCAAGGTGGTCTGCGCGGTCGTGTCCTCGAGAATGATGTCGAACGGCGCTGTTGTGCTGGTACCCTGATTTACCCAAGCAAGACGGATGGAAATCAAATCGTTCTTGAGCGGGTTTTCTGAGGAAGCCACGATGCTTCCGTCAAAAACAGCGAGGTCGGGTTGAGGGGTTGGGGTCGCCACGGCGCTCATGACGAGCGCGAAATCTTGGTCCGTTCCGCCGCTGTGAAGGACCTTGACCACCCAGTTTCCAGAACCAGAAGCAAGGGTACCGGGTGCAATGCGAATGCGTTCCACGTTGTTGACGGCGTCAGCGGTACCGGAGGAACCTCCACCGTTTGGCGGGGGAACGGAGAAACCTTGCGAAAAATCGTTGCCGATCCATTCTCGGCCGTCCGGGTCCACCAGCACAAGGTCGAGGTTGTTGACCAAGCGACCTTGGGACTGTGCAGCGTTGGCGCTGCCGGCCTCATCGGTCCACGCCAAGGTAAGGTCCACCCCATGACTTGGGTCGATGGAAAAGGAATACAGCAAACCGAAGCCCGGAGCGAGCACCTTGCGGTCATCAAAGAACGTGTCGAGAGGGGTCGAACCGTCCATTGGCATCACGGTTCGCTCGAGGTTGATCTCGCCCCAACCTTCGGCCGGATTTGGAATATCGGCAGCACCCAAATCGCGAGCACCGTTGATCATGGCCGCCTTGACTAGGGAACTGGACGGCGCTGAAACGCCGGCTTGTTCTCGAATGAATTCTCGCGTCAATCCGGCCACGCCGGAAGCGATGGCCGTGGCCTGTGAAGTACCGCTGAGCGCCATGTAATACGAATTTCCGTCTGCGTGCGCACCGGTGAGGCAGGAGGGGCCCGCAGGGTTCCTTGCCTCTTCGGCAAGTCCTGAACAAATTCCAACACCCGGAGCCACCACATCGGGCTTAATGCGGCCGTCGAGACTTGGGCCCAAGGAAGAGAAATTCACTACGGAACCTGCGGCAGGTGTACCCGGCGCACCGGTCGTGGAGGCACCCACGGCAATGACGTTCTTCGCCGTGCCCGGCGAGGAGACCTGTGAAGCCCCGGACGTGCCGCGATCCCCCACCGAGAAGACGGGCGTCAGGTCCTTTCGGTCGTGGACAAAGAGGTCAACCGAACGTGCGTCCGCAGTGTACTGTCCGTAATTGCCGTTCAATCCCCATGCGTTCACCGAAATCCGGGCCGTCATTTGTTCAGCGTCCCGCAACATGTCGTAAATGGACCCGATTCGGCCAAACGTACCGGTTGGGTCGTGCTCAAGAGCGTACATCACGAGGTTGGCAGCGGGGGCAACGCCCCGTGCATCGCTATCACCGGTGCCGTTGCCGAGCACGGAAACGGCGATGTGCGTGCCATGACCGCTGTTGGAGTCCGCAGGCGACGGGTCCAAACCAAACTGGGTGTAGGTGGCAGCCACACGTCCGCTCAGATCCGGGTGATTCTGGTCCAAGCCCGTGTCGGCAATGGCGATCATTTCCCCAGACCCGTCGAGGGTGAAGGTGGCGTTGTTGGCCACGCTCTGCACGCCAGCGATGGACCAGGCCAGAGCGTTGTGAACCCGTAATTCAGATGTTGGTTCGGTCCACAGAATGCGACCGTCGTGGGCTAGGTGATGGACCAAGGAGCGAGCATCGGTCGCCTCAACCCGGGCAAGACACATCCACGCATCGCACGATGCCTCACCGGCTCCGTAGCGAACGATGTCCGTTGCGAGGTCAGCATACCCCCCGACGCTCAAATCCGGCGTCGGTACGACGGCGAGGGCTTGGTGAGCAGCGGGCTGGGAAAGCAAGGCGGGTGCAAGACGCCAGCCCGGGTGCTGTTGACCGGCCCATCGCACAGCCTCTTCCGCCTGCAAGTCGACGAGGCTGGTCGTGCCTTGGGGCGGCAGTCGTACCAGCCATGCCTCGTCATGAAGCACATCCAACACGGTCAGACCGTGTTTGGAAACAACTTGATCCAGGGCCGTACCGTCGGGGTGATGCAGTTGGACAACAACCATGCCGGTGTGGGCCGCATCGTTGGCGCGCTTCAGGGACAGTGGAACTTCCGGACCGTCGCCCAGCAGCGGATCAAAACTGCCCAGTGCCATATGGATCATGCCGGATGAGGCCATCAGGGGTGTCGAAACGACGCTTGCAGCAGGCATCCCGGCCCAGTAGGATGCGGCCAATTCAAGCCGCTCAGCCTCCGACAGCGGCCCGGGTGTTTCGGTAGGCTCGTCTGCCGATGCCTCAGCGGGCTCGGCCGTGGCCGTTAGCGCCACGGACAGTGGTGTGGAAACCATCAGAAAAAGAACGAGCATGAGCGAGGCTCGCGAAAGCATACACCTCGGACTGATGGAACGCTTTTGAAGGAACCTCTTCGCTGTGTTGCAAAGGGACCGGTAGAACTCACAAACCGTTGTACGCTGAAATGGCTGCGTCCGTTTTGGCGACCGAGACCTTCCAATCCGCCTCCGTCCCCATCAGAGCACGGATGGCGTCAACATTTTCCGGGATCACATCGGATTCTTGGTGGATGGCTTGGAAGTAGTAAAGCGTGTTTCCATCGAGTTTTACCCCGTCCTCCCAAACAAAAATTTCGTGCAAATCCCCCCACTTCCGTCCGATGTCTCGAGCATACTCCATGACTTCAGCCGTTGTTGTGATGTTGGTTTCACCACCGTTCATGATGATGATTCGTGGGTTGTTCCGCCACATTTCGAGGACGGAGGCAGTGCTAAGGCCGTGACCTTCGGGCAAGAAAGCGACGATGGAATGGCAGTGCATCAGCGTCGTTGGAACGGCGACAGCCATGGAATTGATGTCGATTTCCGGCTT
>Ga0160423_10005652_pt1 | contig 10186 bp, 3 predicted proteins | sample CRUFie14St8metaG_FD_108191 | JGI IMG/M metagenome (GOLD analysis project Ga0160423, IMG submission 108191) | Marine microbial communities from the Costa Rica Dome - CRUD Field 142mm St8 metaG | ecosystem: Environmental > Aquatic > Marine > Oceanic > Photic zone | place: Costa Rica: the Eastern... | reverse complement strand
GACATTCTAACTCTTGATTTATTAGCAATTTTAGAAAGTGGTACTTCTTGATTATATATCTTTTCTATTGTGTCATAATATTCATTAACAAATTCGTATCCCTTACCTTTTAATAACATGTGAATACCCACATCTATAAATTCCGCAATGTATGTAGGTAATTTTTTAGATTTAATAGTGTTACCTACTAATTTTACTTTTCCATCGATTAAATCTGCATAATTTTTACGAGCTAAATTAATAGTTGATTCACATATTTCATCTACATCTAATCCCATTACCCCTTTCATATACTTGTCATTATATTCTGCCACAACGGCATCTAACCCTCTATATGTTTTACCTGTCTCATTAAATCTATGATTACCATTAGAAGTATATATATTATCTTCTACATACTGTGGTATAGAAAAGTTAAATCCATCAGTATCACCTACTAAAGGTCTAAATCCTTTTTTATTAAAGAATCTTATCATATGTCTTAAGTATTGTCTACCAGTACAAGTAATCTTTTCCCCCATATTACTATCACCCCAAGGAAATACATTAGGTGCAGATATAGAACCGAACATACCATTATTTAATATTTTTAATGGTAATTGTTTTTTATCATAATATTCTGATTTTTCTTTTTCACCTAATTTAGCGTGTTTAGATTTTAACTCTTTATATAAGTTACGATAATCGTAATTATATTGAAGTAATCCTCTCATTGCTCCTGTGACATCACACTCAGTAAAAACATTGTGTGTTAATTGAATAGATGGGTATAGAGATGCAAAGTCAAACTTCACTACATTTTTTGTAAACCCTACCTCTAATAGTCTAGATAATCCACCAGTAAAACCTTTAGTCGGCATAGTATGTGGTATACCTAACCCATTATGGTAAGACCACCCTAACATTAATAGTTTCCATGTGGCTGCCGTACCCATAGTTGATGATCTCATAAATGAAGTAGGTAATATCTTCGATAAAAGAAAGGTTGCTTGATTAAATATATTATCTACCTTTTCGGTTTCCCATAAATCATCTATTAGATATCTTTCTACAATATATTTACCAGTAACTTGTTTACTATTATCTGGTAAATCACCACTAACTATACCCCACTCTCCATTTTCTTCTATAAACCAATACTTATTATCTACATCTTCCCATACTTTACTAATCTTATCACCTGGAATATAAACCCTATTAGGTTTTGCTGCATTAGAATACTTAGTAATGTATTTAAGACTTGCTTGCTTAATTGATGAATTAATTGCTTGTGCCCTTCTAACCGCATGATATACATCCATTATATTATAACCCCACATAACAGTTTGTTCATAATACTCCATCTCAGGACCCATTTTTAAACTCTGTTTTTTTCTATAGAAAGGAATATTACCTAATGTTTTAGCAATTTGTCCTATTTCTAATCTTAATAGTTGTGCCCTTTTAACTATATAATACCAGTCAAAATTTTCTGAGTTATATCCCGCAATAATTGCTGGTTTAAGGTGATCTATAATTTTGAAAAAAGTTATAATAGCTTCTCTTTCCCTTTCCCTTAATTCTCTTCTTGTCCCACCTTCTATAGATAATACATGTTGGAATCCTCTATTATCTTTTATACCTATTTGAAAAATCCTACCATCTGATGGATCTAAACTAGTAGTCTCAATATCAAAGGATAAACGATGTATATCATCATAATTTTCAAAACCTTTAAATAATCGTTTACCTGTTTGTATAAGAAATTGTTCTGTTGGGTTAATTGCTAAAAAATTATCTCTATGTTCTTCACTATATACTGGTGTACCACCTTCTTGAAAAAACTTTAATAAATCACCATATGTACCCTTACATCTTACTAAAAATTTATAACCTAATTCTAACCTCTCAACTACCTCATTATTTTCGTCATTAATATTTAGTGGTATAAACTTAACTTTATACTCTCTCATTTTATCTTTTATCTTCCTTCTATCACCTTTATAAAAAACAGTCATATTAGGAGACTTCATCCATAAAAAAGGTTTTAACCTATGTTTTTCAATACGTTTTCCGTTTTCAGGGTCGTGAATTATTAGACTTATTTTATTCTCCTTATAAGAAGACTCAACCCCTACAATATATTTCTGATCGTCATACCCTTCTAAGTATGTTTCAATTTCTTTTACAGTTGCAGGCATATTATATAATATTAATTATTATTACAAATATACTAAAAAAAATGTAATTATCAAACTTCTAAGACATTAATAAATAATTTGTCTCTAATTGGTGCAATTAATGTTCCCGTACCGTCTAAAAATTCTATAATAAATTCACCGTTAAATTTACCAACTTTTTTAGTATCCCTATTTCTCCAATTATATACAATATAATATTCGTTTTCATCTCCACCTATATCACAAGATTCACATTTTAATTCAATATCTGCAGGTGAATTAGCAATTATTTTAACTTTATTATCTACATCATACATATTAAATTTAATAGTTGCATTTTGTATCTTTTCAAAAAACTTTTTAAAGTCATTTCTACCATCATTTATTAATTCCATTTTTAATGGTGGTAAAGTACTATTTTGGTTTATAAAAAATTCCATATTAATATAATTTTATTCTTCTATAAATTGTATATCAATTGATATATCCGCTACCGCAAATGGTGGTTGAGTACCAGCACCACTGTCATTTTTCCAAGTTAAACATAGTCTTCTATCTTCACCAGCAGTCCATAAACTATTTGAAATTGGAATGGTTTCTAATTGCCAATCGTCTTCAAATGCACCACCATTATATCCTAAATTAAACTTATTTAAGTTGGAATCTGCACCTATTCTATAAGTAGAAGAAAACTCACTACCCGGACCTGGTGTTGTACTAGTTGGTAATAAACCTACTCTACCGTAATCCCATAAAACTGAGCTCGATGTAGAATTTTCACCTTTCCCAGTCCAATAAAAATTAATTGTTAAAGTAGATGCTTTGGATGGAATTGTAAAGTCTACATATAGATGTGTTCCACCCTGAAGATTGTTAGTAGTATAGTCATAAACATTAGTACCACCACTATCATTTGTTATATAGGCGGAGTTGTCACCGGTTCTAGAAGTACCACTACTAACTACCCATAAGTTAGCTTCAGCCGGATTTTGTGAATATTGCCATCCATTGCCAACACCAAAGTCTGACCAATCTTCAGTAAATATTGTTTCACTTACAATTTTTAACCCTTCGGATTGTTTACCTAAACTCCATTTAGAAACTTCAAAATCTAAAGATACTAAATTAAAGTTAACACTAGTTCCCGCATCCTTTTCCAATCTCATAAGTACTATGTCACCTTCATAGTAATCTGATATATCAAAACTACCTAACGGAGACTGAAACATTTTGTCTTCACCTATTTCAGTTATAGGTGTTGTAGTTTGTGCTGCATCTACATTAAATGCCGTAGTAGCAGAAACTATTCTAGGGACTGGTTCTTTACTACCTTCACTGTCTGCAATTCTAACATTGGCTACTTCTACTGGTAAGAAAGAAAATGCTAATTGTGCTGCGGTGGTGTCTGCGGCACTACCGTTTAAGGTATAAGTGGCATTAACATTAACCTTTTGTGATGTACTAGCACCTTGTGGTATTTTTAATATAAAAGTTGCGGATTCGTTAGTTCCAAACTGAGAATCTAAAAATTCGTGTGTCCAAGTTTGCAATCCTGTACCAGAACCTACGGTGACATTATAATCAGACAGAAAACCATTCGGATAACCCCATGTTCCACAATATAAATTGCTTACCTCTTTATATAGAGATTTACCATTGAATGAAAGTACACCATCTTTACTTATAGTACTACTATCATAAATAATTTTGGATTGTTCTATGGTTGGTTTAGTTGTTCCTGTACTTACTGTTCTACATCTCATCCAATAACCATTTACACCGTTTATAGTTTTTGCTGACCATGAATCTTTACTTAAATCAAAAACTAAATTTTCATCACTTTGACTTCTTAAAAATAATTCGTTTCCGTAACTATACCCTAAATCTGCAGAATGTATATGTACTAAATCCTCAACCCACTCTGTTCCATTCCAATATTCAAAAACATATTCACCACCAACTTTTTTCTGTAATACATTTAAATCAATACCATAATATTTTAATGGGGTAGTTAAATCTGAAGAAATTCTTTGTGTGGTAAATAATATGGTAGTATTAGTACCACCTGATTGAAAAGTAATAGTACTTCCTTCTTTAGATTTAGCATCATCCGTAACATCTGTTATGTTTCCACCATCACTTGCACTAGTTGCAGTATTATCTGTAGTAAATACTTTCATACCTACAGTAGATGGTGCACCCCTTCCTGCATTAAATTCTGTTCCTTTCTCTGCAAAACCTAAACTCATTTGAGATAAACCAAATATATTTTTACTAGATTTGAATTCATCGGTAGATTCTTGAGTAAAATCTAAACCAAACTCTGCAGTATAAGCTACTGCTGGTGTATAAATATAATTTGGTTGGTGGTTAGAGGTTATTCTATATGAAGCATCTACACCTGTACCAGTTAAATCTATTTTTACTGCGTAAGTTACATCTTCTAATGCACCACCCAATAAATTAATATTTTCATAATCACCTGATGCACTTAATGCGTTAGTTGAATTGGCTATGTTAGGTGTAAATATTTTTGCCACTGGTATTACTCCCGAACTACCACCTTCAGTTCTAATGGCGTTAGTTACATTATTGTTTCCACAATTAAACCCTACCATTTGTGCTCTACCCGCATTAGTACCACTCGAAGTGGTTACCAATAACACATTATCAATATCTCCATTAGACTGTGGTACATGAACACCTTCTAAAGCTAAAGTACCTGAATCTACTTTTAAACAATTAGACATCCCCCCACCTTCAACTCTTATACCATAACCAATTAATTTACCACCACCAGTTTTATAAAGTCCTGTACCTGTACTACCTACACCACCATTACCGTAGAATGTAATATTATTGGCGGTAGATGTACCACTAATGTGTGATGAAATAAGTGCGTCAAAACTTCCTTGTGGTACGTTAATACTAAAACCGTCAATAAAAGAGTCTTCGCTTAATTCTACAATTGCACCAGCTGCACTTGCTGGTGAAGGACCTAAAATAGTAACTTCCCAGCCACCTTCACTAACTAAAGACACACCTTCAGGAATACTAAATTCTTCTGGATATTCTCCAGGTCTTACAATTACTGTATCCCCATTAGTTGTGTCATCTAATGCTGAGTCTATAGTTAAATAAGGTTTATCTTGTCTATTAGTAAGTGCAGTCGCATCATCACCAAATATAGAATCTACCCATAATACATTACCTGTATTTATATCACCCCCTCCAGTTCCTCCTGATAATGCACTTAAGTTTACACTTACTTTACCATCATCAGTTCTATCTAATACTAAAGTAGCACCACTTAGTGTACCGCCAGTAACAAATGTATTATTATCTATAGTATTTGCCGTATATGTATCAAACAATGTTGTATCTACTTTACCACTAACTATACTATCAAAATTAGTCGTAAAGGCGGATCCATTATTTTCATTAATCGTATATTCAGTCCCTATTAAAGTTGTGCCGGTAATGAAAGTATTATTATCTACAGTATTTGCCGTATATGTGTCAAATAATGTAGTATCTAACTTATTATTAATTTCAGTTTGAGTTGTGGAACTATACGTATCGAATAGTGAAGTATCTACTTTACCACTAACTATACTATCAAAATTAGTCGTAAAGGCGGATCCATTATTTTCATTTATAGTGTATTCAGTTCCTATTAAAGTTGTACCAGTAATAAAAGTATTATTATCTACCGTATTTGCAGTATATGTATCGAATGTGGTAGTATCTAACTTATTGTTAATTTCTGTTTGAGTTGTGGAACTATATGTATCAAACAATGTTGTATCTACTTTACCACTAACTATACTTTCAAAATTGGTAGTAAATGCTGATCCATTATTCTCATTTATAGTGTATTGAGTACCAACTAAGGTTGTGCCGGTAATGAAAGTATTGTTATCTACGGTATTTGCCGTATATGTATCGAATGTAGTAATGTTTAATTTATCATCAATCTCTGTTTGTGTATTTCCAGTATATGTGTCAAATAATGTTGTATCTACTTTACCACTAACTATACTATCAAAATTGGTAGTAAACGCAGATCCATTATTCTCATTGATAGTATATTGAGTTCCTATTAAAGTTGTACCAGTAATAAAAGTATTGTCATCTACGGTATTTGCCGTATATGTATCGAATGTGCTAGTATCTAATTTATTGTTAATTTCTGTTTGAGTTGTAGAACTGTATGTATTGAATAAAGTAGTATCTAATTTACCACTTATTAGGGTAGATAAATCTATACTATTTACATCTATACCGTTACTTTTTTCTAATATTAAATCAGTTCCCGATAATGTACCTCCAGTTACAAACGTATCAGTTAATCCTGTAACAAATCCACAAATAGGAAACGTTGATCCACTATTAGTTCTAAATGTCACACACCCAGTATTATTATCATATGTACCACCAGTTACATTAACATCGTTATCGGTAAATAAGGCTGCGGCGTTTGTAACATTAAATGTACCACCAGTTGTATTTGTAAATGTTAATTGTTGTGTTCCTACAATTGCAGTACCACTATTTACAAATGTATTATTATCTACAGTATTTGCAGTGTAAGTATCAAATAGTGAAGTATCTACTTTACCACTAACAATAGGATTAAAATCAGTAGGGTATGAAGCTCCATTATTCTCATTGATGGTATATTGAGTACCTATTAAAGTTGTACCAGTAATAAAAGTATTATTATCCGAAGTATTGGCGGTATAAGTATCAAAAGTAGTAATATTTAACTTGTTGTTAATTTCGGTTTGTGTATTACCACTATATGTATCGAATAAAGTTGTATCTAATTTAGTACCTATTAACATATCAGTAATAGCACTATAACTATTAAAGGTAGTAGTATCTAATTTATTATTAATTTCAGTTTGAGTATCCCCAGTATAAGTATCGAATAGTGAAGTATCTACTTTACCACTAACAATAGGATTAAAATTGGTAGTAAAAGCAGATCCATTATTTTGATTTATAGTATACTCCGTACCAACTAACGTTGTACCAGTAATAAAAGTATTATTATCTACAGTATTTGCAGTATATGTGTCGAATATACTAGTATCTAATTTATTGTTAATTTCAGTTTGAGTTAGTCCAGAATAAGTATTAAAAACAGTTGTATCTAATTTATTATTAATTTCTGTTTGAGTATTAGCGCTATATGTATCAAATAGAGAAGTGTCTACTTTACCACTAACTATACTTTCAAAATCGGTAGTAAATGCAGATCCATTATTTTCGTTAATAGTATACTCAGTACCAACTAACGTTGTACCAGTTATAAAAGTATTGTTATCTACGGTGTTTGCCGTATAATTATCAAAAGTAGTAATATTTAACTTGTTGTTAATTTCGGTTTGTGTGTTACCACTATATGTGTTGAAAACAGTTGTATCTAATTTATTATTAATTTCTGTTTGAGTATTTCCAGTATATGTGTCAAATAATGTTGTATCTACTTTACCACTAACTATAGGATTAAAATTAGTTGTAAATGCGGATCCATTATTCTCATTGATAGTGTATTGAGTTCCTATTAAAGTTGTACCAGTAATAAAAGTATTTGTATCTGCAGTCAAAGAACTTAAATCTACACTTATTTCATCATCATCTGTTCTACTTAATATTAAGGTTGCACCACTTAAAGTTGCACCACTAACAAATGTGTCAGTTATTCCAGTTAAACTAACACTAAAAGGTGGAAACCCACTTGTACCATCAAAATCTATATTTTTTGTTATATCATTGTATGTACCACCAGTAACAAAAGTGTTTGTACCACCAGTTAAAAAACCAATCACTTGATTTAACTCAATTTTAGAAGTTACATCATTTTCATTTACGGTTACCAATAAATCTTCAGGTTTTAAACTTAAATTTAAAGGCAATTGACTTATTTTTTTAGGAAATCCCATCTTAATTTTCTTTTTTTATATAAATATGTTAATATTCTTTATTATTCATTTTACACTATTAAGAAATCTTCACCGTCTTCACTAGAAATAATATTACTATTCTCAGTTAAGAGATATTCTATCAATTCTTGTGGACAAATTCCATAATTTAAACAGTATTTTTTAAATCTATATCTAATTGTTGTTATATCTAAACAACATTCATATAATCTAAATTTAGATATATCACCAAAGAAACTACCAGCAAAATTTTGTTGTATAATTAAATTTTCATCTAACGGGTCAGGTCCACCAATAGTATTAGTTTCTAATAACCCTTGCGTACCACCACCTAAAGAGTAATTAAATGGTACACCTTCTTGTTTTTCCCTATATTCGTATAAATCTTTAAATAAAAATTCGTCAAAATCCTCAATAGAATATTTAAGGTAACCATTAACAAAAAAGTCTAACCTTCCTTTTCGTCTAGGTATATTATTCATTTCGTCAAATAAGTATTCTTCATAAGCACAAAATCTTATAGCTAGTTGAAACCATTCATCATTAGGTATTATACCGGCTTCTGAATATTCTTCATTAACTGTTACTCCGGTAATATATTTTTCTTGTACTGTTGTACCAGTTATTTTACATGTTGGTGTGTCACAATCTATACACCAATCACCACAACCACCAACACCTTCTTCTGCATATATTGTTCCACATAATTGACAATTATTACAATTACATGAAGAACTACAATTATCACAAGAAGTTGTAACTGTTGTAGAAGTTACTGCAGAACAAACTCCACTAACACCTAAAGATCTATACCCTATAGAACCATCTTCTTTTATTCTAAACCCTAATGCATTATCTACTATATCTGCATTTTTATCTCTTTCGTCAATAGTAACTTTAGTTACCCCAGTAAAATAACAATCACCTTGTGGTTGGTAAACTAAAAAGGGGTTATTTAATAATTCTTCTTTAGTAATTTTAGGTGGTGGTAAAGGATAACCTGATGTGGTAGTATATCCTGTTTCCCCACTGAACACATCCCAAAATTTATTTTCTGACCTAGTACCCATATAATAAAATAATCCTTCGTTATTTGGATATAATGCGTTTATTGTTGTTCCTGTGTCACCAGTACAAGATTTACTATTTCTTCTCATCCAAAATTCTGCAGTCCAACCACTTTCATACCTAGTTGGTAAAATTTGATAATCCCAAGGAGTAGGTTTTTTTTCTAAATAACATTGATATGATTTTCTAGGATCGGGACAACCTTTACAACTATCACCATTTTCACACCAAGGACCACAACCACCAACACCTTCTTCTGCATATATTGTTCCACATAGTTGACAATTATTATTTCCGCAGTTGCAGTTAGTAGAGCCAGGAATAAAAATAGGGTTACTATTATTACAACTACAAGAAGTAGTTCCAGTACACCCACTCCCACATTGTGGTGGACAATTAAACCACTCCATAGGCCAAACAAACATATTATTTGATATATCTTTAAAGAATGTTCTATCCGATAATTTAAAAAATCCTTGATAAAATCCACCACATAATTCTACATACCTACCAACAGTATTGGCGGATGTAATAAATTGTGTTGGGTAAGTATACGTACAACCACTAACCTTAGTAAAACAAAATTTAGTATCTGCAGAAGTTATGGTTAATGAAGAACCAGTATAGGTGTTGATAAAAGTAGAACCAGTAGTTGATTCAGTACAATCATAAGAAATAAAACCATTATCTATACCAGTTAAACCAATATCATTTAATGTAAGTGCTGATATTGGTAAAGATAACTTTTCAAAACATGTATCACCAGTCCACCCAACTAAACTACATAACGAATCTCCGTTAATACATTTATTATTATCGATATCTATATCAATAATGACACACTCATCTAAAATTTCTTGATGATCTATACTACATCCACAGTCGTTACAAATAAATAAATCCCAATAATCGGAATTACTTAATTGTAAGTTCATACAATTATTGAAATTATTTTGGTTAATATTACTCATTAATATAGTTTATTAATAAATATTAAGAATTACCAAT
>Ga0160423_10005651_pt1 | contig 10186 bp, 5 predicted proteins | sample CRUFie14St8metaG_FD_108191 | JGI IMG/M metagenome (GOLD analysis project Ga0160423, IMG submission 108191) | Marine microbial communities from the Costa Rica Dome - CRUD Field 142mm St8 metaG | ecosystem: Environmental > Aquatic > Marine > Oceanic > Photic zone | place: Costa Rica: the Eastern... | reverse complement strand
GACATATAGATTCCTGGAATATGACCATACAAAACTTTTTGCGTTAGTACTGCCCCTTTTGGGTTGCCAGTAGTTCCAGAGGTGTAAATGACAATTGCCTTATCATTTGGTGCTATATAAATTTTTTTATTGAGCGAATCATCATAGTTAATAAAAATATCCAAAAAATTTAACTCATAATTCGGATCATCAATTAAAATAATTTTTAAATTTTTAAAATTTTCTTCATTAAGTTTTAATTTCTTATATATCTCTTTCGTTGTAATTAAAATTTTTGCCTTTGAATCGTTTACTCTAAATGAAAGTGCATCTATTCCAAATAAAGGAAATATAGGGATGGAAATAAGTCCTGTTTTAAAGCAGGCTAAATGCGAAATTATCGTCTCAGGATTTTGTCCCAAAAGAATAATTACTTTGTCTTCTTTTAAAAAACCATTTGCTAAAAAAAAATTTGCCAACTTGTTAGCTAATTTATCTAATTCATTAAATGTATAATTTTTCGACAAGTTCTCATCAATTATTGCAATTTTATTTTTATCTTTTATCCATTTTTCAGATAATTCATATGCAATATTTGTAAACTTAAAATCCCATTTGAAGTTCTTTAAAGCTGATTCATAAGTTTTAAATTGAGATAACATTTTTAAGATAATTATGTAATATGTTAGATAACAATAATTATATTACTCTAAAAAAAAATGAAAGATTCACTAAAAAAAGCTGCAATTGAATATCATGAATTACCGACTCCTGGAAAAATATCCATTTCACCAACAAAAGCTTTAATAAATCAAAGAGATTTGTCATTGGCCTACTCCCCAGGTGTTGCATTCGCATGTAAAGAAATCGCTGAGGATGAGAGAAATGCTGCAAAACTTACCTCTAGAGCTAACTTAGTTGGAGTTGTGACCAACGGAACAGCCGTTCTTGGCTTAGGTGATATTGGTCCACTAGCAGGTAAACCTGTAATGGAAGGAAAAGCTTGTCTGTTTAAAAAATTTGCCGGCATTGATGTTTTTGATATTGAACTGAAAGAAAAAGATCCAGACAAATTAGTGGAGATCATATCATCTCTTGAACCAACACTTGGTGGCATAAACCTAGAGGATATTAAAGCTCCTGAATGTTTCTATATTGAAAAAAAATTAACTGAAAAAATGAATATTCCAGTCTTTCATGATGATCAACATGGTACTGCAATTATTGTTACGGCTGCAATAATAAATGGTTGTAAAGTTGTAGACAAAAAAATTCAAAATGTAAAGCTTGTTTGCTTAGGCGCTGGTGCTGCCGCAATAGCTTGTCTTGATTTATTAGTTAAAATTGGTCTAAGAAAAGAAAATATTATTGTTTGTGACTCTAAAGGAGTAATTTATGAGGATCGTGGCGATGAAATGCCTGAAACGAAGAGAAAATATGCTCAAAAAACAAAAGTTAGATCACTTTCCGAAGCCTTGGTTAATGCTGATATTTTTTTAGGGCTATCTGGTCCCGGATTAGTGAAAGAGGAATGGATAAAATCAATGGCTAATAAGCCTCTTGTTTTAGCTCTTGCTAATCCAATACCTGAAATATTACCCGAAGAAGTAAAAAAAGTTAAACCTGATGCTATTATAGCAACGGGAAGATCTGACTACCCAAACCAGGTTAACAATGTTTTGTGTTTTCCATTTATTTTTAGAGGTGCACTTGATGTCGGTGCAACTGTTATTAACGAGGAAATGAAAATTGCTGCTGTTAATGCAATCGCCGAATTAGCACAGGCAGAAACATCTGAAATAGTATCTAATGCTTATGGTGATGCTGACTTATCTTTTGGACCAGAATATATAATTCCTACTCCATTTGATCCAAGATTAATTATAAAAATTGCTCCTGCAGTGGCTCAGGCTGCAATCCAAAGTGGGGTCGCCACCCTTCCAATTAATGATTTCAATATGTATGTTGATAAGTTGACGAGTTTTGTTTATCAATCTGGATTTGTAATGAAACCCATTTTTAGCGCAGCAAAGAAATCACCAAAAAGAGTTATATTTGCTGATGGTGAAGATGTTCGAGTTTTAAGAGCTATTCAAGTAATTATTGACGAAAAGATCGCCGAACCTATTCTCATTGGAAGGCCTGATGTGGTTGAAATGCGGATTAAAAAAGCTGGTCTTAAAATCATTCCTGGTAAAAACTTTGAATTAGTTAATCCAGAAAGTGATGAAAGATACAAAGATGTATGGCAGGAGTATTATCAAATTATGCAAAGAAAAGGAGTTTCAATTGATGAAGCAAAATTCCAAGTTAGACAATCAACAACTCTTATAGGGGCAATGCTTTTAAAACGTGGGGATGGTGACTCATTAATATGTGGAACATTTGGAAAATTTAATGATCATTTAATCCATATAAAAAATGTAATCGGTTTGAAAAATAACGCTTCCATTCTTGCGGCAATGAATGTTTTGATGTTGCCAAAAAGAACACTTTTTATAGTTGATACATATGTGAATGAAAACCCGTCAGCAGACCAGATTGCTGAAATTACATTAATGGCTGCTGAAGAAATAAAAAGATTTGGAATAATTCCAAAAGTAGCCTTGCTATCTCATTCAAATTTTGGTTCAGATAATTCAGATTCATCAAATAAAATGTCAGATGCTCTAAAAATAATAAAAAAAATTGACAGTTCCCTAGAAATAGACGGTGAAATGCAAGGTGATTCTGCTTTGTCTGAAAATATTAGGAATAGATACATTAGTGGATCATTTATGACTGGCGAAGCAAATCTATTAGTGATGCCAAATATTGACGCTGCAAACATTTCATTTAATTTATTAAAAATGGTAGCTGGTTCAGGGATTACAATAGGTCCTATACTTCTTGGAAGCGCTGCTCCTGTTCAAATTGTTACTCCTACTGCCAGCTCAAGAAGATTAATTAATATGACAGCCTTATCAGTTGTTGATGCTAGCAGTGACCAGTCAAAATTAATCTAAACTTTTTTGATGAAATTTTTAATTTTTGCTTGTTGTGCGATTTCATTTGTTTCATTCGGCATAAGGCAATCACAAGGTCTATTTTTATTCCAGATTAACAGCGATAGCCAAATAGGCATTGGTTTAATAAGTTTTTCTCTGGCTATCGGACAATTAATCTGGGGAATTATTCAACCAATTGCTTCAGAAATGACGAGAAAATATGGCGAAAAAAAAGTCCTGATTTTCGGTTTGCTAATTTTATTATTAGGTTTAATCTTAACTCCTTTATCCATTAATAATTCATTCTTTTTCTTATTAAATTTTGGAGTTTTGATTTCTCTAGGTTCGGGAATTTGTAGTTTGTCAATTCTTATAAGTGTTGTACAAAAAAGCGTTAGTGATAGTAAAAAAGGCTTTTTTTCTTCATTAGTAACCACAAGCGCTTCCTTTGGTCAATTTTTCATTGCTCCCCTAACTCAACTATTTATAATTTTGTTTGGATGGAAATTATCATTAATACTTCTGGGTTTCTTAGTTTTAAGTTTTTTATTTTTTTGTAAAAAAATTGGAGAATTTAGTAAAGAAGAAAAAACTATATCTAACCGAGAAATATTGTTGTCATTAAAAAAAAGTTTTTTTTATGGAATTAAAAATTCAAATTTCAATTTAGTTTGCTTGAGTTTCTTCTCTTGTGGATTCCACATAGCTTTTTTAATCACTCATTTGCCAGGTGAAATAAATTTATGCGGTTTGTCTCAAAATGTTGCATCTATTAGTATAAGTATAATTGGTATCGCCAACATTTTAGGCACGATATTAGTTGGTTATCTTAATGATCAATACCGATCTAAGGATTTACTTTTTTTACTGTATTTTTTTAGAGCATTGATAATTATTATATATCTTTTTTCGCCTAAAACTACTATTACCTTTGTTATTTTTTCTTTTTTCATTGGCATAACTTGGCTTTCTACTATTCCACCCACAGCCAATCTTATAGGAAAATTTTATGGGGTTGATAGATTAGGTACCATGTTTGGGATATCTCTGATATACCATCAAATTGGCGCATTCTTCGGAGCTTGGATTGGTGGAATTGTAATTTTAAATATGAATAGTCTTTATTATATGTGGATTTTTGATGCGTCGTTTGCTCTAGTAGCAGCATTTCTAAATTTACCAATAAAAGAAAAAAAAATCATTATTAGTAATCCATAAAAACTGTTCTGTCTAAATAAATTAGCACACCAATTATTTTTTTTTTTGTATAAATTTTTTTTACTGCATCAACATAATTCATTATCTGTTGTCGAAATTTTTCTATCAAACTTTTATTTATTTTCTTCAAAAATCCAATTTTATAATCTAAAACATATATTTCATGATCAAATTCTACAATTCTGTCAATAACAAAAGTTTTTTGGTCCAAGATAAACGAGAATTCATTAATAGCACTTTTATAAACTCTTTCATTAAATAAAAAAGCCGTTTCCTGCCTGTTAGTAATATTTTTAACAATTTCATCTAAATTCTTGAGTTCTTTTTTGTCTAAGCCATTAACTAAAGAATCAACTTGCTCTTTAGAAGATAAACTATAGTCAGACGGCATAGTAAGCTCTAAGTACCTATGCACCAATGATCCCCATTTTAAGTCACTATCAAATACATCATAGTTTATTTTGCCAATTTGAATTTTGTTGTTCCTTTTATTAAGTTTTACAAAATTATTTTTTTCTTTATTAATCAAATCGTAAGAAAATTTAATTCGTTTGGAACTATGATTACTAAAGTTTAAAATTATATTCATCCAACTATCTTTGTTTTGATTGGTATCAGCACTGGAAATAAATAGAAATTGGCTAGCTCTCGTCAAAGCAACATACAATAAATTATTTTTTTCAGTTTTCAACAACTCTATATGGTTGTGATGTTTTTTCAATTGGTGTCTAGAGTGATATTTGGAGGATAATATGGGCGATATATTAATTATTTTTGAAAAATTTTTATTCCAACTAATATTAAAAGAATAAGTTTTCTTCTCATAGAGGGATTTTCCTGTATCAATTAAAAAAACAACTGGTGCTTCTAATCCTTTTGCGCCATGAATAGTCGAAATTTTAATAGATTGATTTTGGTGAATTAATTGATTATCGTTTTTATGGAACTTTCTTTTCATTATAAATTTTTCTAAGTTTAAATACCTTGATGAATCAATCTCATGAGCAGAATTCAAATAAGAGGACTTTTCATAATTCCATGTTTCAATACCTATTTTTTTTATATAGTAATTCCTCAATGAAGAAAAATTAAAAATATTGGATAACAAATCATAAACGGGTATTTTATTAGCAATCGAAAGCCATTTTAAGATTGTGTCCAATGTTTCCTTTTCGGATAATGTACTATTATTTTTTTGCGTAAGATCTTCAAAGGACTTTACTTTGTGTGATAATACTTTCTCAAAAAAAGGTAAATTAATGAACAAAAGTAAATTTTCCTTGTTAAAAGGATTATTCAAAAATTTACAGATTAAATTTATATCAGTTTCAAACAATGTCTCATTTTTACTATCTGATTGAAATGGTATTCGAAATTTATTTAGCATTTTTTGGTAAATATCTAAATTAGTTCGGCGATCAACTAAAATAATGACATCGGAGTAATCTATTGCTTTTAATTCATTTTTTTTTATTATTAAATTATTTTTCATAATGTCTAAAATTTTAAGACACAATGTATGAGCCTCAATAACATTGCCTTTTTTTGAATCAGGATACATTTTTAGTATTTGATCGATCATCTCGATGTCTTTATCTAAATAATCATTACTAAATACCTCAACATATCCATTATTAAACTCACTTACTGTAATATGGGGATCAAAATTTTCAAATAATTCCTTAGATACACTGTTGATGAATTTATTGATGTTCTTTTGGCTTCTATACGAATACGGAAGTGAAATAATCATGCCTTCATATTTTTTATTGATATATTTTTCAATTTCCTTAGATAAGTTGTTATTTGATCCTCTAAAAGAATATATTGACTGTTTAAAATCTCCAACAAAAAATACTTTTGGGGCTAAATCACTCTGAATAGCTGAATTTAACCAGGCCCTTAAGATATTCCACTGTATAGGATTGATGTCCTGAGATTCATCTACCAAAAGTTGATTATATTTTGATGAAATATAATACAGAAGAGGATTGTCATATGAAGATGTAATAAGCTTGAAGACGTCAGACTCTAGATCATTAAAATCAATTATTCTTTTATCTTTTTTTAATAAATTTTCTTTATCAAAAATATAAGAAGCAATATTGAAAAGTGAATGTTTAATATTTTGATAATTAATTTTTTTTATTAGCTCATCTAGGTGACATAGAATCTGAATTAGTTTGTCAAATTCAGATCTAAATCTAGAATCAAAATCTTCCTTTTGATAAATTTTTCGTAAAGAACCACTCTTCGTAAAAAAAAAATCATAAATGATGTAAAAATCATTTTTACTTTTACATTCATTAAAAAAATTAAAGTAGTTTTTTTTTATTGCAAGTTTTGATATTTTTTTAAACAAAAAATATAGTTCTTTTTTTATATATTTAGCACAAAATAAATCTAAATTGATTGGCTTTTTAAAAGGCAATTTAATTGAATCCTTATAAACCAAGAATTCATTTTTTTTTTGCCTCAATTGATTTAATAAAAGTTCAGTATTGTGCACCCCAACCTCTTCAAATAGAAAATCTAATGAAAACTTAAAAAAATTATTTGTTTTAAATATTTCTGATTTTCTTAAATATATATCTCTAATATCAAGACTTATTTGACTTGAATCTTCAATATCAAAACCTTTATTTTTTTGATTATATGTGGGGCCCTCTGTTAATAAGTTATTAAACCAACCATGAAATGTATAAATTGAACAAACATTATTTTTATACTTTTCCCTTAAATTTCTACAAATTTCAATATTTTTATTACTTGCTGTTAAATTAATTTCTTTTAGGAAACCCTCTAATTCAAATTGTGAGGATTTTTCTAAAAATTTTAATCTTTCAAAATATCTATTTTGAATTTCAGATGCTGACTTATTAGTAAAAGTTATCGCTAATATTTTTTCTGGTTTTTCCCCTAAAATAAGACATTTAATTATTCGTGTTAAAAGCAACCATGTTTTTCCAGATCCTGCATTGGCATTTACAAAATATGATTTTAAAGGATTTGTTGATTCAATAGCTTTATTCATTAATTCTACAAATATTTTTTAAGTGGCAATATTCACATAATTCACATCTATTAGGTTCAATCTGGTTATCAATAAAAATTGTTTCAAGTTTACTTATAATTTTACTTTCAAAGGTTTGAATATCTTCAAATTCGTTTATATTTTTAACCTCAAACCCTTTTTTATTGAAGAGCCAAAATTCCATAAAGGATGGCTTATCATAAATAATATATCTATATGAATCCAATTGAATTTTTTTGACTTCTATATTGCTAAATTGACTAGAACTTGTTTTATAGTCAATCAAACAAAGTTCACCCTTGGAATTACTATCTAACCTGTCGATTTTGCCAGATATTTTAACCTTCATGCCATTTTTTAGTACTATAGATTTTATCTTTTTTTCCTCTATTTCTTGTACCATCCATCCGTTTTGTTGTCTAGATATAAGGTGATCAATATATTTTGGGATAGCTAATTCAAAGTTTTTCTGTTCAAATTTTAACTGATATAAATCTCCTGATTCTGCCTTAAAGATCTTTTTAGACAATTGAATCAAGTAATTAGTAAGATCTGTTTTTTTGTCTGTATTATAAGTTTTATATTTTTTATGGAAAAACTCTAATACTCTATGAATAATTAACCCACGTAAAATAGCATTCTTAGACTCATATGATAAATCATACGACTTAATTTTTATGACGTACTCATAAAAAAATTTAAATGAACAACTTATCAATGATGAAATTGAATTTACGGGAAGTTCAAATGACATTAAAGAATCTAATTTGTACGTCTTTTGTTCTTGAATATTTTTTTCAAATATTAGATTTTTAGTTGCTAGGCAGCTTTTATTCGAAACATTGATCAAAAAATCTTCGAAATAAATTGTTGGATTATCTTCAATTTTTTTACTTTTATTGGCCAACAAATAGATTTCATCATTATTCTGAATTGATCCATAAATTATGTCTTTTTTTTCCTCTATAAAGATCTGTTTTGATGTGATTCCAAATTCAGCTAAAAAATCAAAGTTAAAGTATTTAATATCTGCGTTACTTAGCTCGAAAGCTTTTTTATTAATCCCAAAAAAAACTTTCAATTCATCAATTATGTATTTACTTTCATGATAATTCGTAAAATTAATGTTACTTTTAATCGAATGGTCAATAAATTCTTCTTTTTCAAGTATTTTTTTGAGGAATTGTGTAATTTCCCCAAGAGTAAATTCAGATCCATTTTTTAATTTTGCAAATCTAGACAACAACTCAAATAATTGAACACCAGCTAAATCTTCGAGAAAGTTATTATATTTTGTTTCTTTAATGAAATTAATTATTTTAAAAAAAAAATAATTAATTCTATTTGTTCTTTTTTTTATAAGAGAAAATTTCAAATTCTTTAATGAATCCAAAAAATCGTTTTTAATTTCTAAAAAACATGTTGTTTTTTCACCCTCAGAAATATTTTCATTTTTTATTTTAAATAATAAATTATTTAATTCTTTTTTTATTTTATTATCTGAAAGTAAAAATGGATTATTGACAACTGATTCAATAAAACATAATCGTTCATTACCAATAAAACCAAGTAAATCAATAAGAGCAGATGCAGCCATTGTAGTGGACATCCTCCATCCCACCCTATCCATTACGTAAACATTATTATTCTCAAATATTGCTCTTAATTTTCGAGATAATAGATAATCGAAAGGGATTAAATTAATTTTTTTTTGTGGATTCTTGGCAACTACCCTTTTGATTTTTCTTATAATGTAATTTAGGTTTTGTTCTTCATCTGAAAAGCACAACATTTTTCTGTTGGATATTTTCAAATTTAGATTATTTGGAATTACATTTATAGTGTAAATATTTTTTTCTTTTAAACTTTCCCTATAAAAACCTAATCTTTCAGCATTTTCATCACATAAAATGATATTTGAAATTTTTTTATTAATAAATAAATCATTAATTTTTTTTTTAAAATCTAATCTCCTATGTTTTAGTTCTTTTTCATCTGTTAACCCAAAATAATCCAAAAGTGCTGAAAAAATTTTGAATTCAAAATCTTTATGAAGAAAAAGATTGGCTTTTTGTTTGAGATTTGTTAGTTTTTCGTCTAAATTATTATAAATTTGTAACTTAAATAATTTGAATATTATGTCTGATATTTCATTACTAAATACAAGTGGATTGTGATTTTTATTAATGATATTGATTTTCTTGATGAAGTCAAAACACTCGATCTCAATTTCTATTTTTTTTTGTTTTGAGTTAAATAACAATAAATCTTCAATATAATTGAATGTTAAAAATTGAGGTAAGATTAAGAAGGATTTATTTAATATTTTTTTTTTAATATTGGGTATGCACGTGCTAGACGGTACAACTATAAATGTTTTTTTACTGTAAAAATCTGAACCTAAAAGATTAGGAGATGAATAATCAATAATTTTGTTGTAACAAGCATTCCATGATTCAAAATTTTCTAAACTATTCAAAAGAATTTATTCAATTAAATGTTGTTTTTTATTCTTTTTATCTTTCCATTCTTCAGCGTCTTGAGGAGCATCAATTTTACTTGTCAAAGATGGCCATTTTTTTGAAAGTCTGGAATTTATTTCAAGAAAATCTTTTTGATCATCAGGTAAATCGTCCTCGCTATATATAGCATCTGCTGGACATTCAGCCACACATAAGGTGCAGTCAATACATTCTTCAGGATCTATAACGAGCATATTTGGTCCTTCTCTAAAACAATCAACTGGACATACATCAACGCAGTCAGTGTATTTACACTTAATGCAATTTTCAGTAACAATGTATGTCATAAATAAATCCTTAAAAAGTTTTAACTACTCATAAATACTGTGATATTATACTTAATCTTTCGATTTATTTTTTAATTTATGTCCACAATTTCTCATATCAATGACGATGATTTTGATAATCACGTCAATAACTCCAATTTGCCTGTTCTAGTTGATTAT
>Ga0160423_10005650_pt1 | contig 10187 bp, 8 predicted proteins | sample CRUFie14St8metaG_FD_108191 | JGI IMG/M metagenome (GOLD analysis project Ga0160423, IMG submission 108191) | Marine microbial communities from the Costa Rica Dome - CRUD Field 142mm St8 metaG | ecosystem: Environmental > Aquatic > Marine > Oceanic > Photic zone | place: Costa Rica: the Eastern... | reverse complement strand
GATATCGTTGATTTATCAAATCTTCAAAGGCAGATAATACACAGCGAGGCAGAAATCGGTAAACTCAAGGTTGAATCAGCAAAACAGCGTATTGCTTCCATTAACTCATCTGTTAAAATTACAACATGGAACGTGCGATTAACACCTGACAATGCTCAAGACATCTGCTCAAATTGGGATTTAATCATTGATGGAACTGATAACATCCCAACTAGATATCTCGTAGATGATATCTGTATGATAATTGGTATTCCGTGGGTTTATGGTTCCATCTATAGATTTGAAGGACAGGTAAGCGTGTTTAATTATCAAGACGGGCCGTGTTACCGAGATTTGTTTCCCGAACCTCCACCAGCTAATTTGATTCCATCGTGTGCTGATGGTGGTGTTTTCGGAGTTTTGCCGGGAATTATTGGTTCACTGCAGGCGACCGAAGCAATCAAAATAATCCTCAATCGGGGACAAATACTCACAGGTAAACTACTGGTTTATGATGCTGAAGCGATGTCGTTTAGGACTCTAAAGTACGGGAAAGATGAATCGACAAGACCTAATTTGCCCGAGGTTAGAAAAATGTTCGAGGATAGTGGCTGGTGCCAAGCAACTCCGCTGGATGGTGACATTGAAGAACCGGGAACGCCTGGTGGGTCTATGTTCAATCATCTATCTGTGAGTGAATACCAAAGCAAGAAAACCAACGGTTGGAAACCCTTTTTGATAGACGTAAGGTCCTCTGATGAATATGCGCAAATGCGGGTTTCGTTCACTGATTTACAAGTGCCACACGATGAGATATTAACCAAAGTAGATGAAATCCCTCAAGAGCGCGATATTATCCTGCTTTGTAGGAGTGGTATGCGTTCTCAGATGGCTGCTATGTTTTTGTCAAAAGCCGGTTACAATGGTGAAAATTTGTACAATCTCGATGGCGGAATAATGGCATGGAGTAAGCAAATCCCGGCTGATATTGAGTAATCAAACACTGGAAAATTGCTTCTCATGTCTCCAAAAATTATCCTGCTTCGGTAAACTTACTGTTGCTTAATTTTGTGCATGTTTGGTTAATTTACAGCCATGAGGTTCAAATGATTGACTTTGTTTTCAGCCGCTATTGGGAGGTGTGATATCTGGCTAAAGTAATCGTCGCTGATGAAAACGAAGGCCGGCGGACTCTTCTTGCAAATACCCTTGAGCGTGAGGGTTTTGATATTACTCGTGCAGGAACACTGCGCCAAGCTGAAGGAACAGCATTAGCAACGATGCCAGAGATTGTGCTGATGGAAGGTGATTGGAAAAATGGTGATGCCATTGACGCGTCTCAACGATTAATGGGAGATCCTGAATTTGCTTTCAAATGCCGAATAGTTATTTTATCGCGAAATACTAGTCAGGAGTACCTAATTTCTGCGGCTAAGGCAGGTATCTCTGAAGTCATTGGAAAACCAATTGATATGAAGGCCCTAATTGAACAACTCAACAAGCATGCCAGAAAACAATTCGTTCCACCACCTGCAGATGTCGAGGGCCCAAGTTCAGGTGGCGGTAGTTTTGATGTGTCTATGCTGATGGGTGATTCAACATGGGCTTTGCCGATGCTGAAAGGCTTGGTTGGTCCGGAGAAAATCAACCCCGGATTTATCGACGAGATTTTAGTTCAGATGGATGAAGAAGGCATCGAAGTTCAAGACATGTTTGATCCATCAATAATGGCTGCAATGCTGAGAATTGCACTAAACCAGTTGGTCCAGGATGTAGATCCTGAACAAATTCAACAAAACGCCGCAGAAACTGATGGGGATGATGACAGCAAATCAGCCCCTTCATATGACCAGATATCAAAAAGTGAAAAATTAGGTTCAGGAGCCGCCGGCTCGACCAAACTAAAAGGCGGCATGACCACAATGGAAGATATCCTTGAGCAACAAGCAGATTCTATCCAAAATGAAGTTGAATCAATCATGGACGAGGTTCTCGATGAGAAACCAGATTTGGTCGCCCTTAGACCCGAACAGGAATTATTTGGCGTTGATCCAGATGTACTAAAACTCACTAGATTAACTAACGAATTAGTCTATGAATTGATGTGGAGTTTGGGACGCCCGGGTACGGTTGAAGATATTACACTGATAACTCAAATAGAAGATATTACCGAAATGGTAAACGATGTTTTGTCATCACTCCCGACAGTCAATGCGATAGATGGCGTAGTCGATGAGGAGGAGTGAAGTTGAACGCTCAGCCGAAAATAAAGATAAAGGAAGCAAAGGCAAGTCGTTTAAGACTGGTATTTTCGGCTGGGATAATTTTCTTGTGGCTAATTATCGGATTTTTCGTGTTTCAAGATATTGGTGATTTTATCAAATGGTTTGATGATATTGGCCCATTTGCCTCATTGATTTATTGCTTAGTAGTGACGATTGCAGTAGTACTTCTGCTACCAACACCAATTCTCAAAGTTGGTGCTGGGGCATTATTTCCTTATTGGATTGCTGTGGTGGTGAACTTTATTGCATCAATTTTGGGCGGTTTGTTGGCATTTTTGTTGGGCCGGTGGATGTTTCGAGATTATATTGCAGAGATAGTGGCTGGCGATGAAAGATTAACAAAATTAGAATCTGCTCTCAATGAGGAAGCAATGCAGATTTCAATATTAGTACGTTTATCGCCCATTGTTCCAGATGAATGGTTGAATTACATCATGGCATCCAGTCCGGTTTCTACGAGAGTGTTCTTTATTTCCACTCTTCCAAGCATTGTTTATTCACTGGCATACGCTTATTTTGGTTTGGCTGCAGGTCAACTCGTCTTCAGCGGTAAAGGTATGGACGGGTTTAGCGAATCACCAATCGGCAGTTTATTGCTAATAATTGGCGTTATTGCCTCGATAATCGTGACGATTATGATTGCTCGAATGACCAAGAAGGCGCTAAATTCCAAGGTTGAATCAATTTAGCATCCATCGTTCAATTTGTATGGGAGTTGCCAGTGGGCAATCTATGGCGCAGGGCGACTTACCGGAGATTTTTGGTTCAAAATGGTCACCAAAAGCCAAACTACAATTCACCCAACCTTTACTTTTAGACGCAGCAAAGCGGGAAATTTTGTTATTTGTTGCCCAACAACACGATGGTAGAATCTCTATAGTTTCGGATATTTGGGATCATATTGCAGACTCTGAAAACAATCAGTTTGAAGCCCCCTCTTGGCATAAATTTAGTCAGCGTTTTATCGATGCATTAGAGCAAGCCTTAGTCGCTCAAGCCGATGCTAAGATGGCGGCAGAGAAGCAAACAGAAGTGATTCCACGCAGGAGTCTAGATACTTATCTTGAACGAAGGAATATCCACTTTTTGATTGATATGAAACTAATGCTTAGGAGACTTGCCCATTACATGTCAGTCACATTTGAACAACGCATAGATTGGCAACGTAACATGACTCGGACAAGGTACATGGATGAAGCCTTGAAACAAATTTTTACTGATGGCATAGAGACCCCAGATGGCGCAAAATTTGGTGGCAAAGGATTCAGGTCAACATGGCAGGAAGGGGTTGTTGCGGTAGCAAGTGCGCTTAATTCAAATCCAAACGCCAGTAGAGAATCTAGACCAGGACACGGTTATGATGGGGATTTAGTTGCACCAATGATAAGAGATGTTGGACTGTCTCTTGCAATGGGTGATACTCCACTTGATGTAATGGCAGCAAACTTAGGTAAGGTAGGTTCCAATCAAAATGGTGGTTGGGATGATGCAGGTGGAAGGGATCTACACATCGGTGCTTGGCACGTAGGTGTTTTGCCCCCGACGGCACCATTACCAATCGCTAGCGCTACTATGACTGGTTTGGCATTTGCTGCATGGCAGAAAAAAATGGATAGGTTCCACGTTGCTTGTATTGGAGAAGGTGCATCATCGTCGGGTGAATTTTGGGAAGCACTGAATCTTGCAGGTACTCGAGGTTTGCCAATAACTTACATTTTGCAAAACAACCAAATCGCCCTTGACACTGCCACAATCAATCAATCAGGCGTTGAGGTTTGGGCTGATAAAGCAAAAGCCATGGGTTTTCCAAGTTGGACTATAGATGGCTCAGACCCCGCATCTTGGTACGCTAGCGTTGCGTGTGCAAGAGAATTCGCGTTAGAAGGTGGTGGTCCCACATTGATCCATGTTGAGACAATGCGTGGCTGTGGTCACGCCCACCATCATGACGACCTCTACCTTGGAAACGAATCGGGAACTCCTCCAGGTTATGTAGATCGAGAACTAATGGACTACTGGGCTGCTAAAGACCCACTGACTACTCACAGGCAACTTATGTTGGACTTAGGAATCGAGGAGCATCTAATTGCCGAAATCGAAGCCGAGGAACAGAAATTAGTCGACGAAGACAGGGCTAAATTAATCCAAATGGAGTGGCCAGAACCAGAGACAGTTACTAAAGGAGTAACTAGTATCAGTGATGCCGCAACACATCAAGAACATCTTACCCGCTTGAAAGAAGGTGCAAAAGCACCAGGAGTATCAAGTTTAGCGGTGGGGGAATCGTCGCTTCAATATGTCGAAAAAGGTGGTTGGACTTATGCAAGAGCAATACAACAAGCGATGGTTGACATAGCGAATCGCTACGGAAACGACTGTGTGTTTATTGGTGAAGATATGGAAGTTGCTGGTGCTTTTGGGATGAACATGGCACTCAAGAATTCAGGGCACAATGATAAGCTGGTTGACATGCCTCTGTGTGAAGCAATAATTGTTCACACTGGAACTGGGGCGGCTCTCTCTGGAATGCGGCCGATGGTTGAGATTCAATTTGGTGGTTTCGCCGCACTCGGCTTTAATGCACTAATCAATAATGCTGCTATGCTTAGGTGGCGATGGGGTGCAGATTGTCCGATGACAATTAGAATTCCATTGGGCGCAAAAACTCGTTCGGGTCCATTTCATGCCAACATGATTGAATCTTGGTTTGCCAACGATCCGGGAATAATCGTACTCGCACCTGGAACGCCCCAAGATGCTTATGACTTACTCGTTGAAGCGGCTGAAATCAATGACCCAGTCATAATGTTGGAGCATATAGGCTTGTATGGTTTGCGAGGTGGTTTGACTGGTTGGGGACAAAACATCAATCAGAAAGTGGACACAAAATCGGTTAATGTTGCGTTGGAAAATAATCAAAATTACAAAATTGGTAAAGCAGAAGTTATCCGTGGTGGTAGAGATGTAACCCTTGTAACATGGGGTGCTATGGTCCATGTAGCCAAGTTAGCGGCAGATGAGATGGCCGGCGAAGGGATAGAAGTTGAAATCATCGATTTGCGTACCATAATTCCGTTCGACGCCCATACATGTATCGACTCAGTAATGCGTACAGGTAGGTTAGTGATTTTGCAGGAGGGTCAGTGGAGTGGAGGTTTAGGCCATACCATACAAAGCAGGATTATTGAATCGTGTTTCTATGCCCTTGAATCTGCTCCGTGCGTTGTGGGGGCCCTCGACACACCTGTGCCTTTCTCACCACCCCTAGAAAATCACACAATTCCATCAGTTGACCATGTGGTGGAAATTCTGCGAACATCGTGTCAATAAATTCGATTATAGTTTATAAAATAACATTTTATTGGTTTAAAATACGACAGTTTCGTTCATTTACCAGTTGCTAGTGGAGCAATCATGAGCGACTACCGCATTGCGATACTTCCCGGCGACGGAACAGGGCGAGAAGTTGCTCTCGAGGCCCAAAAAATTCTCAACACAATCAGTGATAATACCAATATAGGCTTCGATATTACAGAGATTGCATGTGGTGGCCAAAACTATAAGGAAACTGGAGAAGAATGGGCTGATGGTTCGTTCGAATTTTGCCGTGATGAGGCAGATGCCATATTCTTGGGAGCTATAGGTCATCCCGGTGCTTACTTGAAAAATGGCGACTTAGCAGGAGGCTCAGTAATTCTAGGATTGAGGTCTGGTTTAGACTTGTACGCTAATGTTAGGCCAGTCAAATTATTCGATGGCGTGATGCACAAAGTACACGGTAAATTTAGACAAATATGGGAACCAAACATGGTCGATATGACCATCTTGCGAGAAAATACTGAAGGATTGTATCATTCGCTATTGAAGCGAGCATCAAATCGTGCTCAAGGTTTGGGTGAGTATAAGATTCCTGAAGTTGAATTCCCAGATTTACAAGGCGAAGTTGTCTATGATCCAAGGCCTATCTCATCACACGGGACTGAGAGGTTAGTCAAAATGGGCTTTGAAATTTCAAAAACGAGGAATGGGGCGCCACTAGACGGAATTAGTAGAGTATCTTGCATTGACAAAAGTAACGTTACCAGGGGTTGCCAACTGTTTCGTAGAACCTTCGATAAAGTTGCGGCAAACTATCCTGATATTGCTACCGATTATGGCTATATTGACGCCTTTACTCAGTGGCTAACCCGTACGCCAGAACACTATGATGTAGTCGTAACTTCAAACATGTTTGGCGATATTGCAACAGATTTAGCATCGGTTCTCCAAGGAGGCATGGGCATGGCAGGTTCTGGTAATATTGGTGATAGTCACGCATTCTTTGAACCGGTACATGGCTCGGCACCAAAGTATGCTGGCATGAACAAGGTAAACCCAATCGCCTCCGTTAATTCTATTCAAATGATGATGGACTGGTTAGGTCGGAAGAACAACAGTCAAGAAATTCTTGATGTGGCAAATGCAATCGAGCAGAGCGTATCCGGCCATTTGGCAGAAGGTAAGTATCTGACTTACGATTTAGGCGGCGATGCTTCATGCAGTGCAGTCGGAGATATGATTTCTGCAAGACTAGGTAAAATTCTAGGCGAGAATTGATTAAAATTTCCTCGGAACACTAACCGCACTGGAGTTTTCCAAATCGATATCTCCTTCGTCATCTTCTTCAAGAACAACGGTAACTTCATCATCATCTGTGGTTAATTGTTTGGCATTTACCTCCAGTTTGTTGATGTGTTGTTGAAGCAATTCAAACTCGATTTCTAAATCATCCATTTCATCTCTTACTGACTCAATTTTTGAGTTGATTCTCGAGGCGAGTTTCTTCAACTTGCGGATGAGACGCTTCTCGGACATGGTCTATCTCAATAGCCGTGGGTTTTTGAATTCAATGGCGATCAAACATTCTGTTTTTTCGAAGGTTTGCTATCACTGCAGCCATTATTGCGCCAAGAGAAGTTGCCGCCCAATATACTGGTATGTTGGACATTTTATTTGACGCGATATTGGGGCCAAATGTGCGGGCAGGGTTCATGGATGCACCGGTGTATTCACCAAAATAGAAAGCCAGTAGTGCAACGATAACACCTACAACAATTGCGACAATCAGATCATTATCGGTTTGCCAAATAGTTAGGTATATGCTCATCATCAATACAAAGGTAATGAATATTTCAATTACGATTCCCCAACTAATACTGACGGCAAAATTTGTTGCGCCAAAGTTGCCAATAACAATTCCAGCCAATAATGCACCAATAAGTTGGGCACATATATACTTCCAAAGCAAGGATTTTTCCAACTCACCAGAGATGGTAAAAGCAATAGAAACTGCTGGATTGATGTGAGCACCACTGTATTTTCTCGATAGAAGAATTATGATAAATACTGCTCCCCCAAAAGCAACTGCAACCATCGGGCCACTGTATCCTAGTTTTACTGCACCACAACCAATCAAAACTAGAAAGAATGTACCGATTAACTCGGAAACAAACTCCTTGCCCATGTGTCGACCAAAACGAAGTGGTTCTTTCATTTATCTAAAAAAACCTGTATCATAATTGTGAATAAGTCATACATCTTAGGCCGACTATGGCGCAGGAGGGAAAGTTGATGGGAATTCCTCAACTACTACAGTTCAATACGCTGTTAATCCTCGCCACATTGTTTTTGGCAATAGTCGGTAGTCAGATTATGTCTGCTAATTTAGGCGGTAATAACATAATATATTCAATCATCATATTATTACTGGCATTAGGATTGCTCGTAGTCTCAGCGGATTTTTTTATTGAAGGTGCGAAAGGTCTTGCACGCCGCGGCGGAATCCCCGAAGTTGTGATTGGTTTGACCATAGTCTCTATTGGCACCTCACTACCGGAAATCTTGGTGACATCCACATCGGCGCTAAATGTCACAGAGAACAAGGAGGTTGCAGATTTTGCCATCGGTGGAATTTTAGGTTCAGTGTTAGTCCAAATTACTCTAATTCTTGGTTTTGTTGCTTTGGTCAAGGGGTTGAAAATAAGACCATCATGGCTAAACCGTGATGGTCTGATTATGATGTTGTCATTACTATTGATGACATTATTTCTCATAACAGATGAGGGCATTAATCGCTTGGAGGGACTTATTCTTTCAAGCCTGTATGTGGCCTATATTGCTTGGTTGCTTTACAACCGTAAAGAGATAATGGATGAGGAAACCAGCGGTGAAGCGGAATCGATAGAATTGAAAAGTCTCAGCTGGTCAGGGACCGCTTATTTTGTGATGGTCTTGATAGGTCTTGCCTTGGCTGTCTTTGCTGCTCATCATCTTGTGGTGAATGCCAGTGATTTAGCATATGAAATGAATGTTCCACATTCTATCATTGGAACTGTTGTGTCTGGATTGGGTACTTCACTTCCTGAATTAACAATCGCTTTTATGGCGGCAAAGCGGTCACAAGGAGTGGCAATCGGGACCTTGATAGGTTCCAATATCACAGACCCTCTATTGTCCATCGGAATTGCTTCAATGGTCCACCCGCTATACCTAACCGATGCCGGCTCTGACATGATTATGTTAGTTATCTTGCCCGCAACTATCATCAGTACTGCCGTAGCATTGCTTTTGATGCGAACCTCTTACGAGTTCAAAAAGTGGGAAGGCATGATACTTATTGTCCTGTATTTTATTTTCCTCGCTATTTGTGAGTACTTTAGACGGGTTGGTTTCTAAACCATGAAATCTTAACCCCCCACCGCTTGGGGTCGTCATGGTCAACTTCAAACTTGATGAGATGCAAGAAGGCCTGAGGGATTTAGCACGAGAATTTGCTCTTGATGAAATAAGACCCAACGCTGAGCATTGGGATGAAAAATCACAATATCCCAAAGACGCAATTTCGGCTGCTCATGACTTAGGAATCTTGAATTTACACATTCCTGAACAATATGGTGGTATGGGATTAGGATGCATGGAGGAAGTATTAGTCAACGAGGAATTAGCATGGGGTGATCCTGGTTTTGCAACCGCAGCCTACGCAACTGCATTGGCTTGTGCGCCGCTGATCACTGGGGCGACTGAAGAGCAGAAAGAAATCTGGTTAAGGCAGGTTGCAGAGGAAGGCAAATTAGCGTCCTATGCGGTAACCGAACCGGGAGCAGGCTCGGATGTTGCAGCATGTAAAACAACAGCGATATTGGACGGAGATCAGTATGTTATCAACGGTGAAAAGATGTGGATTACCGGGGCTGGGTACTCAGATTTCTTCTTTGTTTTAGCCAAAACCGATATTGATGCAGGATACCGAGGTATGTCGGGTTTCATTGTCGATAAGGATGCCGAAGGTTTCTCATTGGGTAAAAAAGAATCCAACATGGGTCAGCGATGTTCCGATACGAGGTCGATTGTATTCGACAATGTACGTGTCGATAAAGACCGTCTAGTTGGCGGGAGTGAATCAGGTGGCTGGATGAACGCTATGAAGGCGTTCGACTTGAGTCGACCCAATATCGCAGCTCATGCGACTGGTCTCGCAAGAGCATCTTATGAGCATGCGTTGCAATATTCAAGTGAAAGGATGACATTTGGCAAGCCCTTGCATAAACATCAAGCAATACAATTTATGCTCGCAGACATGAAAACAAAAATTGAGGCATCTCGTATGCTTACTTGGAAATCTGCTTATGAGTCTGATAACGGTATCAGAAATACTGAATCAGCAGCTCATGCAAAGCGCTTTGCAGCAGATACGGCAATGGAGGTAAGTACCGATGCAGTGCAAGTATTCGGAGGCTATGGATACTCAGAGGAATATCCAGTGGCGAGATTAATGCGTGCGGCTAAAGTTATGCAGATATACGAGGGTTCATCCCAAGTCCAGAAGATGATTATTGGTAGAGAAATTACCAAAGATCTGTGAATTTGATGGTGTCTTGTTCATGG
>Ga0160423_10005648_pt1 | contig 10187 bp, 3 predicted proteins | sample CRUFie14St8metaG_FD_108191 | JGI IMG/M metagenome (GOLD analysis project Ga0160423, IMG submission 108191) | Marine microbial communities from the Costa Rica Dome - CRUD Field 142mm St8 metaG | ecosystem: Environmental > Aquatic > Marine > Oceanic > Photic zone | place: Costa Rica: the Eastern... | reverse complement strand
TCTTCCAGTTCTCTCGCTCGTCGTCCATCTTGTGCTGCAGCCTCTCGTTCTCCTGCTTGGCTTTCAAGAGCTCCGCCCTGAGCGTCTCCAGCGACTCCTCCGCCTCCGTCCTGGCCACCTTCTCCCTCTTGAACTTTTTCTCGGCCTCCTTAGCGCGCTTCGAGATCGCCGCGGCGCTCTCTAGCTGCACGGCCAGAATCTCCATCTCCTTTGCCATGGTCCGGCCCTCCCTGATGAGCCTTGCATTGTCCTGCGCCAGCCTCGCCTTCTCCTTCAGTATGGTCTCCATCTGTTCTCGAAGGAAGCTCTGGTCCTCGTCCGCGGCCTCCGCGGCGCGTCTCAGCACGCGCTCCTTCATCAAGTCCTCCCTCAAGATCACCGTCTCCAAGTGGAGCTCCTCGACCACCTTGTTCTTGGCCTTCAGGGCCGCCATGGCCATCCTCGTGCTGCTCCTCGCCTCGTCCAAGCTGACATAACACTGGCTCGTCTCCCCACTACCGGCGTCCTCGCAAAGCTCCTCGCCCTCCTCGCAGTCTTTCCGGGGCCTCGAGAAGTCCTTCAGACCGTCCAGGATGTGCTCGAGGTCGCAGTAGAACAGCAAACCACTATCCGTAGCGCTCAACTGCTCCATACTTTGGTGCACTGGGGGGTCGAGTTCAAGTTGTTGTTGTTTTTTGAAAAGTCCGACAGGGTAGACGACAATGCGACGCTCGGTGGGCGTCCACTGGCTTCAGGGGGGTCGCCAAGAGTCGACTCGTGATGTTTTGATCGCGCGCTTGGGGCTTGCACTCGCTCGACTCGCGCCGCTGGTCTGCACCCGGTTCTCACCTAGATGCTTCCGCCGACCTTTTTCTGAGGGACACATGGAAAATTGAAATCTTGTGCCAAGATGGGAATCTTGGAGTGCAAAACAGGTCTTGTGGTCTTATAAGAACATGCTGAACGGGAATTTGAACGACAAACCAGCTCTCGCACTGCAACGGGATGATCTGTCGCGACGAGAGTTTGAAAATTGGCGGAAAGGTCTCACACTTTTCCAGAGTTTGCCTGGCGCGCCTGGCGTTGCACCCAGCGAGGCTCCTTGTGAACGCAGCATCCAGAACAGCGCCAGCGCCAGCACCAGCTCGTGATGCATGCACGCGATCGTCCTCGTCCAACACCCTTGAGCGAGACCAAGCTGCCCAGGTCTTTTTAACGTCTTCTGCCGAATATCTGATGTTCTGTGGGGCGGAACCGAATATTTTTTTTAAACGGTCTCCCAGATCACGCTTCGGGATGTAACTGCAGGGGAGAGATCACACTGCGATCGATCACGTTCGCTGGGGGGGTGACCTCTGACTGGCGGAGCACGATCACGAGGAGGATAACGATCGGAAGCCGCGCCGTCACTTTTCGGCGACGACCCCGTCGACAACCCCGTCAACAAAGCGGACGCGGACGAGACCGTCGACGAAGAAGGATAATGATGCCCCAAAAAACCGAAGCTGTCGAAGTGCCTCGCAGCAAGCGCAACATCAGCATGTACGTGGCGATCGAGTTGATCGAGACGAGCTGCTCTCCGAAAGAGCCATCTCGTCTTCCGTGCTGCTCGCCCTCCTGGCCTTACCTTCCGCTGTCGCGAAAGCCCTTCCAGCTGCCAGCGGCCTGCCAGCGTCCTAAGGCGTGCGAGAAGCCGAAAAAGGAGCCGCAAAGGACGCGCGCGCCTTTTGTGACGCGGCCGACACAAAAGACCAACCTCCGCGCGAACTGGTGATGGGGTGTGCGGATGAGCTCTGTGCCGCTCGGCAGCATGACACAGTCGCCGTGCGTTTTGGGTTTGACAACTTTTAATATTATATGTTCGCGGCGGCCCGCCTCTGGCCTCCTGCCTCCCCTCGAGAGAACTTGACGGGCGCTCCGACGGTGAGGACGGCCTCCCCCTTCGCCGTGGCCGCGCTCACCAGGATTCCGAAGGTCAGGCCCTTGCGCTCCCTAGCCAGGCTCCTGAGCAGCCCGCCCCGGGTCCTCTCCCCCGTACCCTGGTCCACGGCGACCATGCCGCACCTCGCGCAGTCCTCCAACTTTTCCATCACGACTTTCCCGCCGCCGAGGTTCACCAGTCCGCAGCCGTCCTCCTGGAAGGCCTCGCCGCCCGCCACGATCAGGTTCGGACGAAATTGGAGGCACGCGCTCCTCAGGGAGACCCCCTCCTCCCTCTCCCCCGCCGGCAGCAGCCTGCCCACGCTCTCTTCGCACACGAGCAGGCAGCCCCCTTGGTTGGAGAACCCCTTCTTGGCGCCCTCCCCGCCGCCCCCTGCCTCCACGAGCTCGCAGGGCCGCCCCAGGAACCTCGAGAACCACCCGGAGGCCCTCGCACTGTCCTCCTCGGGGACGCCCTCACCGGAGGGTGTCGAGGCCAGCAGTAGGGTCTCCATCCCCGGCGCGTTCAGGGCGACGCCGCGGCTTCCATGGGCGCTCGTCTCGACCGTGGCGAGCCTCCTTTCCCTCTTTTGGGTCAGGATGGACCCGTCCTGGGCGCAGGCGACCGCCCACCGCCGGTCGAGGTGGAGCCCTGCCCGGCCCACGGGCCAGGACTCCGCTTCAAAGCCGCGGCAGGACTTGACGGGGTACACGTAGATTCCACGGAGGGCAGGGGGGCTTCCGCGGCGCCCCTGCGCCATGGAGAGGGCCGCCCCGCGCCCCGTCGTCCCGATCTTGGCGTAGGTGGCCTCCAGGAGGCAAACGAGGGCGTCCGCGTCCTCCCAATTGGACATGTAACCAAACGAAGCGCGGACGCACCCCGTTGGCTTTCCCTTCAGCACGTCCCTATCGTCCCAGCAGTTGTGGCCCGCCTCGAAGTTCGCCTTCGCCTGCGACGCGGTGATGCCGAGGTGGTCCGAGCAGGCGCCAGGGTTGCAGTGACACCCCGTTCGAAGCACGATGCCCGCGGCACCGGCAAGAGTCTCCACCTCCCTGTAACCCACCCAAGACCCATCAGACCGGAGCACGTTGAAGGCGACCACGGGGCCCTGCCCCACGACGAAGGACCCAACTCCTCCGACGCCGTCCCAGCCGTACACCTCGCAGACCCTGGTCCCGTTTTGGTGCCTCAGAGACCCCATCCTTCGCGCGCAGTAGGACGCAATGGCGCTGGCGTGCGCCTCAATTCTGGACGGCCCCAGCCTTGAGATCTGGTCGAACCCCTCCGCGAGGGCCTCGATCGCCAGAAACGATGGCGTGCCGTCCTCCCACCCGTCCTCCCCCGCCCTCCTGCGAAAGAAGTCCTCGTCTGCCACCGAGACGGTGACGGTGCCTCCGCCATAGTACCGGCGTCTCAGGGCCACCGCGGCATCCCTGCGGATCAGGAGGGCGCCCAGGCCGGTCGGGTAGCCGAAGATCTTGTAGAAGGAGAGGGCAACGAAGTCCGCGGGGTGGTCCGCGAGGTCTGGCGGCCTAGTGCAGCAGGCCTTCGCGGCATCCAGGAGGACGAACCAGTCCCCTCGCATTCCTCTGCCGTCCACCTTGCACCGAGAGAGCCGCACGTCTCGCGCCAGGGAGAGGTCGTACCGCGCGCCCGAGAAGTTGCTCTCCGCCGGGAAGGCCAACAGGCTGTTCGATCCCTCTTCCCCCGCCTCCTCCTCCGCCGCCCTCGATTCCCCACCACCTGCCCTGCTCAGCCTAGCGCGCCGTGTAATCTCCCACTCGGTCTCCCCCTCCGCGCGGCTCACATCGACCGGCGAGGCCGTCGCGCCCGCCTCCAGAGCGTACTCCCTCACGCCAACAACGCTGTTGTGGTTATCTTGGAGGTACAAGAACTCGCTTTCCCTTGACCACCTGAAGCACTCGCCGACCAGCTTTATACTGGCGGTGGCTCCCGAGGTGAACACGCAAACATAATCCTCTCTCGAAGCGTTGCACAGCTCGAGGGTTCGCCTGCGCGCGGCCTCGAAGGGCGCCTCGCGGCCGCCAGACGTGTGAGGGTTCATCACGACCGACCTCTCCATCCGTGACAGACATTTTCGGACCTGGGTCTCCGAGTACAAGGTCGACCCTGCGTGGTCGAGGTAGCGGGTGTCTTGCAGGCGAGAGAACTCCTCGTGTCGGATTCTGTCAATGGCGCCGCCATAGCCGTACCGGCCCGCGCCCTCCCCCCCGAGGAAACATGCCTTCCGCTCCGCCCTCTGCCTCGCCTCGTCCGCCTCCTCCCGTGGGTCCTTGGCGTCGCCGCCCTGGTGGGCGAAGGCAGACCGGAAAACCAGCTTCCACCAGCTTAAGAGTCGAGCGAGCTCCGCGGGCCAGGCTGCCGCCTTCCCTTCACACGACTCCGACATAGTGCCCTAAGGACCTCTCATCGCCATACCCGTCCCCCTCGCCCTCCGCTCTCTCTCTCCCTCTCTCTCACTCTCAGCGCTGGCCTCGCCTGCTGACACGTTCCCCGCGAACCTGACACGCTGATTTTTGCTGGCAGAAATGTTGGGGAAATGTTGGAAATTCCCCCCCCCTCTCAAAATCGGGCCGTTAGTTTTCGGAACCGAGTAGCCGTTTCACAACCCTGCAGGGTGGGAGAGGAGAGGGGGAAGGAGCAATTCATGGTGGCGACGGCGATGACGATGTGCGCTAGCCGTGAAGGGTGAAGGGGAAGCGAGACGATCGAATCGAACGACTGCGACACACCCCCGACCCGACGGCCAGACCTCGGCTTCGGGGTCGGACGCGCGCGAGCGAGAGAGAGAGAGAGAGAGGTGTACAGAACGAGCGATGTGCGAGCGGTAGAGAGACGCGCGCGCGTTGATCGACAGCAAGAGAGAGAGAGAGGACTACGACTACGACTGCGGGGAGAAGGAGGTGGAGGATGGAGGACGTCGATTTGGACAGCGCCCGCTCCGAGGCGAGCGCCGGCCTTAGCGCTGGTGCGACGGAGAGGCCAAAGTGCGAGCGCAGGAAGCGGTCCCAGTTCGCGGCGGTAGCGAAGAAGAACCTCGTTCTCATCAGGCGCCACTGGCTCGGGAGCACGGCAAGCCAGCTCCTCGCCCCAATTGTCGTCATGCTGATCCTTCGTATGATGCAGGGGATCGGCGACTCGTCCCTGTCGAGGCCCGACCCGAACCCAGCGGAGCGCGAGGTCTCCGACGTGGAGCCCTGCGGCCGGGAGGGCTGTGCGGCAATCCTGTACGCCCCCCGGGGCGTGGCGTGGGTGGACGACCTGATGGATCTGGTGCGGGAGCAGAGCGGCCTGGAGCCGGGCGAGGTTGCGCCCGTGCCGACCCTCCAGCCCCTTGGGCCCGACGAACAGGCCGGCGCGATGTGGTGCCTGAACAACCCGGGGACGCCCTTGCCCTGCCCCGTGCAGACCTTGGAGTCCTCCTCGCTGGGCCTCCCGGTCTCCGCTCCAGACCCCTTCTGCTCCACGCCTCTGTTCCTCCAAGGTAACCGCATTAGCCCTTGCGCGAGGATGAGGGACAACCGGACGATCTCAGACTTCATGGTCGCGAACCCTGGGAGGGCGGCGAACGTGGCCGTCTTCCCGGCGGCCTACTCGGGCCTGAGCGCCACGTCGGCGCGGGAGTACCCCTTCGGCTACGACTTGTACTACAACCAGACCACCGCGAGGTTTCCCTTCAGGGGGAACGACCACGTGCTTGAGGTGAAGAGGGCCATCGACCAGGCCATCCTGCGCTTCTCGGGGGCTGACGCGGCGAACCTGACCGTCTCGTGGAGCACATTCCCGAAGCCAGAGCCCAGGCTGAAGGGCTTCTCCGCCGTCGCTGTGGGAGGTGGGTACTGGTTTTACCTTCCCGCCATGATCGTCTTCTTCACCACATTGGTGGACGTGGTCAGGGAGAAGGAGAACGGGTCGAGGCTCATGATGAGCGTCATGGGGCTGCCGAGCTCCGTCAACCTGCTCGTGTGGCTCCTCCAGGGGTTCGTGTTCTCCAACGCCTCTGCGCTGGTGCTCATCTTGGCCGGGCTGGCCTGCAGATTCGACCTGTTCTGGAACTCAAGCTTCCTCGCGCTCTTTTTGCTGTTCTCCCTGTTCGGCACCGCCATGGTCGCCGTGTCGCAGGTCCTGGCCACCATCATGCCCTCCGTGAAGGGCGCCCAGACTGCTGGGTATGCGATCATCCTCGTCGGCTTTGTCTTTCAGGCCATTTTGGGCTCTGGGTACGGCTCTCTGATCTTCCTGCTGCAGAGCACCACGCTGCCCGGGTGGGCGGCGCCCGTGAAGTACGTGCTGCAGCTCTACCCGCCCTACCTGATGAGCATGGTGTACTACACGATAAGCAAGAAGTCGGCTTCGGTGGTGAATCTGCAGGAAGCCACGGTGGAGACGGGAGAGGGGTTCTCCTTGGCCGACCTCTTTGAGAAGCCAAGCGTCGGGGACACGAGGCTCTTCGGACCCATGGAGGTCGACGTGCCCAGACCGGCCACGTGCCTCGCCATCCTCGTGCTCGACACCCTCCTCTTCGCCATCCTGGCCCTGTACCTCGACCACGTGGTGCCGACAAAGAACGGCATCCTCCACCACCCGCTGTACTTTCTCAGGCGGTCCTACTGGAGAGCAGGAGGGGGGGGGAGCAAGCGGGACCGCGCCAAGCTCCGGGAGGGGGCGGGGTTCACCGAGGTGGTGGACTCCATGGCTGATTTCGGGAGCAAGGACGTCATCGACGAGGCCGTGAGAGTCGCAGAGAGCGTGCCTAAGTCCGCCGAGGACGAGTCAACAATCCTGGTGAGCGCGCTGACCAAAATCTACGGCACAAAGTGTTGCGGGAGGACCAAGAAGGCAGTGGACCGGCTGTCCGTGCGGCTTGAGAAGGACTCGATCTTCTGCCTTCTAGGCCACAACGGGGCTGGGAAGAGCACCACGATGAACATTCTGACTGGGATTGTCTCCCCAAGTGAGGGGTTTGTCTCGATCTGCGGCTGGGACCTGTGCGAAGACCTGGGGGAGATCCAGAGCCTGATCGGGGTGTCACCGCAGTTCGACTGCCTTTGGGGCGAGCTGACCGCTTTGCAGGTGAGAAATCTCGGGGTTTGGTAGAACGGAAGGGCACCTGTCTGACACCACTAAATTTCCTTTTACCTTCTCGAACTTTTCTCCAGCACCTGGAGGTCTACGCAGCGGTCAAAGGGGTCAGGCCGGACAGGGTGAGGGAGGAGGCCGAGTATTGCTTGGGCTATGTTGATCTGCTTCGGGTGAAGGACGACCAGGCTCACACGTACTCTGGCGGGATGAGGCGGCGGCTTTCGCTGGCCATCGCGATGCTTGGCGATCCCAAGGCCATTTTCTTGGACGAGCCCACCACGGGCATGGACCCCGTGCACAAGCAGGAAGCTTGGGCTATGATCCAGAGGATGAAGAAGGACAGGATCGTCGTCCTCACCACCCACTCCATGGAAGAGGCAGACTGTCTCGGGGACAGGATCGGAATCATGGGATCTGGCCGGCTGCAGTGCGTTGGCACCTCGCTGGCGCTGAAGAACGCGTACGGCACGGGTTACAGACTTAGGATCTTCGCCCCGGAGGAGACCGAATCGGGCCAGGTGGCCTCCGAGATCTTGGGCAGAGTGGAGGGCTCGAAGCTGGTGAGGTCGGACGCGGGAAGCCTGACCTTCTCGGTGCCCTTTGGCGGCGTGGACGACCTCCCCGAGGCCATGAACTTGCTGGAGACAAGGCACGTCTCGAAAATTCTCGAGTGGAGCATCAGCCACACCACGCTGGAAGAGGTCTTCCTGCAGGTCACCAGCGGCTGCGGGTTCGGCGAGGACTTTCGGCGATCGGCGGAGGACGAGGGAGCCTTGGAGGCCGCCTCGAGGCACGCGGATAGGGGAGACCCAAGGCTGCAGAGAACAGACACCGAGGCAGAGCTGAATCCCCCAGAGCACGCATTCGAGATCGAGATGCCCCAGAAGCCGGGCGAGGCAAGGTCGAGACGCTGCTCTCCTCACGCTGGCCCGGTCTATGGCCTGGTCGCAAAGCAAGGGATTCTGCAGAGGAGGCAGACTTTCCAGCTCCTCTGCCAGGTGGGCACTCCGATCGTCATCATGCTGATGCTGACGTTCCTGCAGGTCCTTGTGAGGGTGCAGACAGAGAGTGCGACCCAAGGCGAGGGCAAGAGGTTTCTCGTCGGCAGCATCCCCTACAGCCTGAGCACTGGGTTTGGGCTCCCCTTTGACCTACCCAAGAATGCCAGCTTTGGCAACTTCAGCTCCTCGGGATTGGCCGAGAACGGACAGTACTGCCTGCAGCGCTTCTCTTACTTTGACGGCACGGGGGGAGGTGCGGGTTCTCTCGGCTCTCATGGGCAAGGGGTTGGGCTCCTTGGCAGGGTCTCACAGCACTCGTGCCGGCTGGACTACGGCACTGGGGAGGAGATTCTCGCGCCGTTCTTCGAGCCAAAGCCGTCCACGCAGGAGATGGTTCGGGAACTGTACGACGACCTGAACGAGCTCAGAGCCTACAACATGAGCGAGATGTCCAAGGAACCAATGCCGTCGTACCTGCTGCCGGACGGGGCGGTCTCCTTTGCGGACGTGGATTACAACGTGTCCTCGCTGGCGTACTCCTTCTCCGTGAATGACAACTTCCTGCTGGCCTACCACCGCCCCAACGGAATCACCAGAGCCCGCGTCTGGGAGGGGGCATCCCATTCCTTCCAAAACACGGGGTTCTCCGTCCTGGGCAACCAGGGTAGGGCTCTTGTGATGGAGCTCGTTGACCGGGCCTTCATGGCCACCGCTCTGCCCTCGCACGCGCGATACCTCGGCGTGCTGAGCAGGCTGCCCTCCTACGCAAAGCCTCTACTCGGGGTGGGCTCCATCTTGCTGAACATGCCCCAGTACGAAGAGGGCACCATGGAGAACTTGGTGGAAATCTTTGGATCCTTCCTCTACCCCATTGCCCTGATCCTGCAGCTCCCGCTGTACATGTACGTCACTGTCATGGAGAAGGAGAAGGGGCTAAGGCAGGCCCAGCTCAACTCGGGAATGTCGCTCCTGGCCTACCACGCCTCGACATTTCTCTTCAACCTCCTGCTGTACGCGCTCATCGTCTCCTTCATGGTCGTGGTGGGGCACGCCGTGGGACTGAGCTTCTTTGCGGAGACCAGCCATGCCGTCCTCGGGGTCTTCTTCTTCGGGTGGGGGCTTGCCATGGTCGCCTTCGCGGCCTTCCTGGCATCGCTCATCAACTCCTCAAGGACCGCAACGGTCGTGGGATACAGCGTTGTACTCTTTGGCACCGGGCTGGGGATCATGCTCTCCCAGGGGGTCTACGGGGACAACCCCACAAGGCCGGAGATGCCAAAGATGCCCGCGGCTCTCAACCTCCTGCCCCAGTTCGCGATGATCCGAGGGGTCTACCTGATGAACTGGGGCTGCGCCATGAAGCAAGAGTGTGTCTCGGGATTTGGGGACGGCCAGTTGGACGCCTGCATTGGGTTCCTGTACCTTGACTTCGTGCTGTACTCCCTGGCTGGGTTTTACCTTGACAAAGTCCTGCCAAAGCCGAATGAGCCCTCGAGCCACTGGCTCTTCTTCCTGCCGGAGGGGTGGAGGGCCCGCAGAAAGCGTCGCAGGGTCGCGCCCATCCGGTCCTTGGCCGAGATCCTGTCGAACAGCGACAGATCGGACGGGCCCTCGGCGGCGGTGTCATCGCTTGACGAGGATGTCTGCGAAGAGGAGAGGAGGGCTGATGCGTGCGCCGAGGACGAGCATGAGCTCGTGGTCCGCGACCTGTCCAAGGATTTTGGCGGGAACGTGGCGGTTGGTGGGGTGGGCCTGGTGGTGGATCGCGGGGAGTGCTTTGGCCTTCTCGGGGAGAACGGTGCCGGAAAGACCACCCTGATCAAGATGCTGTCTTGCTCTCTGCAGCCCACGACCGGGACTGCCCATCTGTGCGGCCACGACGTCACCGAGAAGCCGGAGAGGGTCCAGAAGCTGGTTGGGATCTGCCCGCAGTTCGACGTCCTTTGGGACGACCTCACGGTGCGGGAGCACCTGCTGCTCTTCCTGAGGCTCAAGGGGGCGTCCTCGGCGCGAAAGGACGTGGGCTCAATTCTCACCGAGGTCGGCCTTCTCGCGTCAAAGGACAAGAGGGTAAAGGAGCTCAGTGGGGGGATGAAGCGTAGGCTGAGCGTCGCCCTCGCCCTCTGCGGCGACTCGAGGGTCATCCTACTGGATGAGGTGACGACCGGGCTGGACCCTTACTC
>Ga0160423_10005647_pt1 | contig 10188 bp, 6 predicted proteins | sample CRUFie14St8metaG_FD_108191 | JGI IMG/M metagenome (GOLD analysis project Ga0160423, IMG submission 108191) | Marine microbial communities from the Costa Rica Dome - CRUD Field 142mm St8 metaG | ecosystem: Environmental > Aquatic > Marine > Oceanic > Photic zone | place: Costa Rica: the Eastern... | reverse complement strand
TTTCGTCAGAGGCAGTATACGTAATCAATGACCCCTGTTGAGCAATTGTAAGATTTGCCGGGCGATTAGAAATTGATGCGAACTGTCTTACATCCCCTTCAGTCGAATTGGATAGATGCCTCAAATGGCCAATTACAAGTTCGTCACCCGAGCTACCTGAAATCGAAATTGTCCTGAGGTCTGTGTTTTGATCATAAGAATAAGACACTCCTGAAATATCGGTCATTTTGACACTCATCCCCACAGGAACGAGTGGTGAATTTATCCTACCGTACTTGCCATCCACGTTTCCATTTTCATCAGTGTAATCCAAATCTTCTGACAAAAGAATGTGATTTTTATCCATCACAGGATGTTGACTACTACCTATAGCAAGTTTAACGCTACCGACCATCGTTTCAGCACGAGTGCTTCCATCACTCAGTGACGCTCTTACTTGGTTGAAACATTGCAAGAATATTTCTCCACTCGAGTCTCCAGCAGTTCCAACAATTGCTTCTGGTAGTCCATTCAAAATGGTACCCAAATCAAGAATTATCTCTACTAAATTAAGAACGACATTATCCAATACCTCGCTGAGTAAGTCTGGTGCTGTACCAAATTCAACTCTGACTCTATTAGAGGTGGGAATCTCGAACGTACCAAATATAGCTATAACCTCTGGGAGATCAATAATTTCAACCTCCATAGACGAGGAATCCGATGCGTATCCATGTCTTTGGAATGTAGATACATATTCAAGTTTCGAGATACGTTCAGTACCCGCAATAAGGATTAGACTATTCCAGCGGTTATCGCTTGGGTCCAAGACCAGGGTAGGGTCGACTACATTTGCGGATGTGTCTGCTGTGTAATTTTTTATTGAGATAATCAATGAAAGTCTATTTGGCATTTGGCCAGGAAGATTACTAGATCCCGGCGCCTCTCCGATTAGGGTAAAAATAGCGTCGATTTCTTCCTGTGGTAGTGTCCCTTTGGGCATATCTCTAACCCAACCTCGAGAATCTGTGATGTTGCCAAATTGTCCACCCTCTTCGATGTGCTTCGAGCGATCTTCGAAATAGTGGAAATACAAGTCTGCGTCTGTATCACTAAAGATTTCAATATTGTCGAATGAATTCTCTCCAGCATTATCATTGCGTATTACCAAGTCCAATTCTTCAGGGATTTCTGTATTTCCAAATGTAGGATGAAGGCCGACATCGATATACCCGATCTCGTCAAGCGGCCTATATCCATCTAACTCTGGCTCATCAAAGTGTACATAACCAATACCAATCGAGAAACCACATTTGTGTGACCGACTTTCTGCGTCGTGGTCTAGAATTGGATTGTACCAAGAGGAATCCTGACAATCTGTCTGTTCATTCGCAGAATTTCTATTTGGGTTTGAAACTAAAATTGCATATGGTGCTGATACTGAAGTGATCTCCAATCCAGAATCGTCACCGCCGCCAAATATGTTCAATATGTCTGCCAAAGTTACAAATGTTCCAGTGACGTCAAGTGTCATTTGATCTAATCCGACACGTATTTGGAAATCATGCGGTGGTTGTGTGAATCTAGAATCAATTACTAAAGCGTAAGATTCACCGTCTCCAGTTAGAGTTAAGTCATACGCTACTCCCTTCATTAAAGAGACTTCCATACTTGCCATGTCATCCCAGAGGGGGTCTGCATGATCTAAGACGCGAACTCTCCATTGGAAATTTGGCCTTATCCATATAGACTCTACTGTAGGTAGAGGACCATCGCCTAATACTATGTCCCATCCTTCCCCCCGGTTCCCCAATCCGAGAATTGAGAGCCCGACTGCAACGTCGCTACTACCATCCCCATCAATATCGATTGCATTTTCAAATAGACCCGCTCCCTCAAATGACAAAATATCTCCAGTAAACGTACCATAATCCCATGCTTCATACTGGGGCCCGTTGTTTCTTGCTGTGTAATTTACGTAGAGCGAATACGTGTTTGCACCGAATGCGAGAGGATCATTAAAACTAGGTGGTAACTCAAATAAGGTATCGAGCAGATTGTTCGGCCACCCATCAGGATGCGAATCAGGGTCTGTGAGGTAAACGTATGGCCTAGGATGCGAAGGAGTCAGTGGTTCGGTTTCCCTCATACTGATATCTCCCAGCACGCCATCTGTTGCTAGAAGAGCGTCGCCATCACTGATTTCTCTACCTCTTGCCTCTAGTGCGCTTAATACACCCTCTGCTGAATTGCGAGCAAGTTCATCCTCACCTGAATCTCTCTGCGTCTCTAGTGCATCTGCCATTGCCTCGAGTACACCGAAGTCATTTCTACCGACTGAATCATTAGCATTGACCGGAGTGAAAATGGGTAGTAGCATGACGATTACAAGCATAATTGCAACCTTACTTGAGTCAATAGGCTGCGGAACTCCGCGATGGAGCATCCGCACACTTGGTTTCGACATCATACTATATTCGGTATCTACACCCAAATGAAACCATCCCTCTCACGAGCATCAGAAACTCGGTTTTTTTACCGTTCAAACAATTGGTCAGCACCACAGTGTGGACAAGAAACCAACACGCTTCTTGCGCCTTGGTCTATCTCGACCAAGAAGTCTTGACTGCATGACGTGCAGTGTGATTTCAAGCTGTGCTTGACTGGCGCACTTTTTTGTGGAAGTGCTATACCGCCGCTCCTCACTTTTCCAGAACTCGGAGTCGAAACTGAACTAATGACCGCTGGAGCCTGCGCTTCATCAGCAAATGCTGCAAGAGCCGCCTCTGCAAGGGCAGGGTCCACTTGGCGTACGGCTGGCCTAAAGCCGGCATTTGGGTCTGATTGAGAGGAGCCCCCATAAATTGCCTCGAACTCTCTGGCTTTTGCCTCAGTCTCCATTTGAGTCGTTGATTTTGGTTCATACCCTTCTGACATGCCGGCGATTTGAGCAGCCTTTGCGAATGCAGGAAGTTTGACATTTCTTGTCATGTCTAAGACTCGTGCTTCCGCCTCTTCGGCTGAGAATCCTCTTTGAATCAACAACTCTACTGCGTGCCTTCTCTGAATTCCTCTGTATCCAAACAATACCACCCCAGAGACTACTATTACCACAGCAAAAACCGATGCTATTATCAAAATCAAACCAGTGTTATCTGCAGGTTCAGTGACTTCAATTTCAAATATTTCGAAATCTGTATTATTAGATTGGTCATATACTGTAACCGCAAATTTAGTTTTACCAACATCATCGAATGAAATCTTCAAGGTAGCGCCCTCATAGTCAGGATCATTTGTTGAATCTCCATCTTTGTTCGCATCGTTATTTAGATCTAAATCCCAAGTGAACCTCAAATCTTCAGCAGCATCCCATTCGTCCGCAGCTTTGGCTCTAAACTCTACCTCCTTCCCCTGTTCTACCTTAGATATCGCTGTAATATCCGAGGTCACGAGAATAGGTTCTGTCGAATCATATATTATTACTGTCAAATTGGTAGAGCCGATATTTCCTGAAGGATCTGAAACCGTTAAAGTCACCAGATAACTACCAATTTCAGATCTCATGAATGTGAATTGTGAGGCTGATGAGACCTGTTCTCCGTCCACAGCCCAAGAAGCGGAGGCAATACCGTCATCATCATTGGAATTAGTGGCCTGAAGAACTAAGTCGGATAAACGTAGCAGACGCCTGTCTCCGTTGAGATCCATAACTCCTCCAATACCTGTAATCACAGCATTAGGATTCTTTACATCAATTACTTCTACCTGATGAGAGGCAATCGAGGTTTCTCCTGATTTGGATTGAACCGTTAAATTGATTGTTTTCAAACCAGGTGAGTACCATACAGCTTGGACTAATGTTCCAGTCGAATCTTGGATTCCATCAGAATCAAAGTCCCAAGAAAGGACGCTGAGTTGTTGGAGGCCGTTTGGAGTGTTACCTGCATCTAAAATTACACTCTCGCCAATAGTTGTTGTTGAATTAGAATAGTCTACTATTTCTGGAGCAAGAACAGGGTCGAACCAAGCCTTGACCGAAAAATGAAGACCAAGGGGTCCTGCTTCTGCTATTAGATTTAGATTTTGTAGATTCAAGAATACTGGTACAGTCCAGTCAATTTGAGTTTTATCTTGTCCGCCGAAATTATCCATCTTAGAACCCGAAATTATCAAGTCCCCGGATAATTGATTGTCTGACTGGATGAAGATATCGCCATCTCCTGACAAAGGATGGGCCCAGTATGTCAAACCAGTGCTGGAGTCAACATTGAAGCTGGCCATGTTTATTCTCTGATTTGGTTGCAACAAAAATGTGTCATGGATAAGTGGATAATCCTCGGCTCCAATTGGGGCTAACTGAAGTTTGAATCGAGCCGTCATCCCACCCTGATCGCCCATTCCTTCATCTCCATCATGGGCTGAATTATCGAATACTAGGTACCAATTCTTCGGACTGATCGATTGAGGTGGTGCCCAATCTAGCCATTCTGCGCCAATCATTGACTCAAAAGATACTTCCTTGTTGAACGAAGAGCGATAATTTTGACCGTTTTGATAGGATTGAATTGAACTTTGATCAAATAACAAAACATCCATCGCATCATCTAGGACCTCTATATCAAACCCTAGAGTTGTAGTGTAGCTTCTAGTTCCAATATCTATTATGACGCACGCTCCGGGTTCTACAGACACACCTGTGCTTGAGGAAACCACGTCAGACAGGTCAAGAGAAGCACACTGAGGGGGTGCTCTGCCCTCTGTTGCTGTTGCGAGCGGAAAAAAGAGTAGCCCGAGAAGCAAGACGGTAACCAAAGATGCGCTTCTCATATCCGAGCAAACAAGCATCTTGGTTTTGAAATTGCCTCAAGTCTGTTGTGACCAACCTTCAACTTCTTTTACTAAATGAGTGATTGATAAATCATCATTGAGTATCAACCTATCACCATCTGAGAGAGCGACAACCGAAGAATGAATTTCTCTGGCTTCGGCTAGAGATTCCTCGTGACTATCTAGCCTCCCGGAATAGTGCGTTAATGCAAGATGTTTTGCCTTACATTCAATTGCTGTTCTAGCAGCACCTGCAGCAGTCGAATGGAGGTGTTCATTTGCGATGTCTGAATGTGATTGCAGGAAGGTTGCCTCATGAACAATTAAATCACAATTAGATTCAATCGCTTGTTCGGCAGTATCACCTGAGATTATCATCGACCTTTGAGGAATTGATTCTTTACGATAGTCTACAGCCTTCAATACTTGACCCTCATATTCCACATCTAAACCAGATGCTAATTTTGTTTTGATATCATTTGGTAAATGCTTTGTAGATTTACGGTCAAATTTACCTTTTTTGCCACTAACTGAAATCTTCCAAGCGCAGGACGGGACTGTGTGCTGCGTTGTGTGTGCTGAAATTTTGACATTTTTTATTGGTTGAGGAAGGGTTATTTCAGACCCATCAGTCATACTCACCCACCTTTTACCATCACCCAAAATCCATTCGACTTCGTATCCTAGAGAATCCGTAGTTGCCCCTAAGTCCATCCACATATCATATTGTATTACTAAATCTGAAGGGGTAACGTGTGGCTCGACATCACTACCGAGTAAAGCTTCAACCACCTCAGGGGTTGTTGGCCCAATTATCGATAATTTTTCCTTTCTTCCGTCCAATGCCATTGTTTGCATCCATGGAAGTACACCCCAAGTATGGTCAAGATGGCCGTGAGTAAGTAAAATCGCAGCCAATTTCGAGAGTTTTAGCCTTCTACCTGCAAAATTTTTCATCTCATGTCTATGACGGACTAGGCGGTTTTGGAATCCTTCGCCACAATCAATTGCTAACATTCCATACTCGGTCTCAACTATCGAACCGCTAACAGAACGCCCCTGTGATGGACGTGCGGAAGATGTACCCAAAACATGTACTTCGAAGGTCATTCGATTACCTCAATGCTCGTAAGGAATAGGTGTTTTCGGGAACCAGCGAAGAATAACTACATCGCCAATAGAGCGCACCCAACGCCATGGTATTGTAAGATGAACTCCTTTCTCTACTAATTCATCTGGACACCCTGCGACAAAAAGGTGAGTCGCACAAAGGAGAGACCCATCAATAACAGTCTCTCCGACCACTCCAAGTAATCTTCCATCCGGGAGGTAAATCTCCTTGCCGTTCAATTGTGAAACACTCATCTCACTCGACATAACACCCCTCCAGCAACCTACCCACGTTAGCGACCCTCAATGAACCCAACGGATAATATTGGAATTTTCTTGTGTTTAAACCTGAAGTTGTACTACGGGTGCATCACGATGTCTGCCAAGGTATGCTAGCAGTGCGAATACCAGAAAACAAGCGCTTGTGCAAACCGAACCGATAAATCCGGGAGTTTCCATAAATGAAATTGGAGGTATATCCTCTCCTTCGCTATCCAATTCGTTTACGTCATCGATCAGGTTGTTAATCGCTGTGTATTCGTAGACTGCGGCACCTAGCAATGTTACAAGCAAAAGCGCAGCAATTCCGAGAAATAATTTCCCTCCCCATGGTTTGTTCATAAATTGGATAATTGACGCTATCAACATTAAACCTGAAAGTATCATGACCACTGTATAGATAGTTGAAAATGTTGATATCATAGTTTCTAAATCTGATATGAAACCGTCGATTAGTGCCCGCTCTAGACTGCTTAAACTGTTTATCTCCTTCGTAAGCTCATCACCAAGAACATCCCAGGTTTCTCTAATGAAATTTGAGACCCACAACATGGCAGCAGAGAATATTATTCCAAAAATTCCGTTGAAAATTCGCCAAACGCCACCTTTGTTTTTTTTCTGGATTATGACTTGTTGGCCCGATTGTACTGGCATTCCAGCCATCATTGGAGTGGCAGCCATCGGCATTGGCGCAGGTGCGGGTGAGGGGTAGTCTACCACAATCTGCTCAGGAGCTGTAGGTTGCATTTGAGCGGGAGCGGGCGCAATTTGAAATTCAGGATAATGTTGCTGAGTGAATTGTGTAGCATCAACCGGCGCATATCCCTGCTCTAATAGCGACTCATAGTATTCTTGGGCGTTCATGCATTTAGGTAGGGCTCATACTACTTAACTCATCCAGCAGTAGGCGACGTGTCCCAGTAGAGAGCCAATCACTTGCCGATGTTTCCTCGAGCTTTCAGGGACGGACGTATCTTTTCAGCGCCCTTGCCCTTGTTATGTAGACCGCGTCCGCGCTTACCTGCGCTGGTCTTACCACGGTATGCCCGTCCACGATGGTGGGTTTCTGCTATCCACCCTAGGTCCTTATCAGACTTGATTGCAGGGTGTGATGGATCTAACATGATAATTTCGTAATACTTATGCTTACCATCTTGACCAACCCAGTAGGAGTTCAGGACCTCCAAGTTAGGGAAGTGTCTATTGACACGCTCTTCAGCGATGCGCTGTGTATTCTTTGCCATGGTAATCTTGTTGATACCCGCTTTTGATGGCTTGCGCTTCATGTGAATTTTACCTTTGCGAAGTCCACCACGGCGGACTCTTGTTCGGACCATTATGACACCCTGCTTAGCCTTGTAACCAAGACGGCGGGCAGCGTCGATGCGAGTGGGCTTTTCTATTCTGCAGTTAACGGGTTCACGGCGCCATTGAACCATTCGGTCTTGGCGCTGTTGATGAGATTGAGTTGCTTTTGGGTTGTTCCATGTTTCACGAACATGCTGGTAAAGTCCCTTAGCCATGTGCATCACCTACTCCTTGGAGCATTTTGCCGACTTGCCTCCCCTATTTGAAGACCGCGACTGTATTTTGCAGCCCCATAACTGGGGATTCACTCATGTGCAAGTGCACTATCGCAGGTGTATGTCGCTTCAAATCACCGGTGAAGAAAATGTTCTAACCGCTTTGAAAAATGGAGAAGATATCAAACTGGTTTTAGTTGATAGAGAAGAGGATTGTTCTGAAATTATCCGCCTAGCAAATGAAAGAGAAATTAGAGTGGTTGAGGGGTCATCAACCGATCTCTGGCGAATGAGTACAAACGGCCAACAGAAAGCCCTTGCTATGGTTGGAAGACATCCTTCTGGCACACTTAATGAAGTATTCCAGAGAGAGGGAGTAATCTGGCTTTTTGATGGGGTTGAATATGCTCCAAATATAGGGTTTGGAGTTAGAACCGCAGAGGTTAGCGGAGCAACTGCTGTAATCGTTAATGTTAGCAAAACTCACGAAGAAAGACGAACGATTCGAAGAGCTTCGATGAGAGCAACTAGATTCATTCCAGTCGTGTATGCAACAACCAAGGAAATCCTCGCCGCATGTAATAGGAGGATTGTAGTTGCAGAAGATATTGGTGGTAAAGCGCCTTGGGATTGCGACCTTACGGGAGATGTTCTGTTAGTGGTTGGTGCTGAAAATGCCGGTGTCTCAAAAGAAGTCTTAGATGCAGCTGATGAAATCGTAAGACTACCAATGCCCGGTTTTATTCCTTCATACAACCTTCAAGTCGCAATCAGTTCCCTAGCAATCGAAAGACTACGTCAATCTGAATGATTCACTCATTTTTGCGGCGACCAGTTGCAGCAACGAAACCTACACCGATTGCTACAAGTGTTGCAAACACTCCAATTGAAGAAAGCAACCCTGAATCATCATCATTGCTTTCATCAACGTAATGAGGGCAACCATTTCCGGGTTTACTTGTGTCAATCTGATCTGCATTCCAATATTCCCACTCTTCACACATAGCTTCCCAATCCTCTTCTTGAGATTCATCGTCATCTTCTTCAGAATCGTCTACAACTACTGGTGAGCTTCCAAAATCCCAACTTCTTAGAACTGCTCCCAATGTAATGCCATCATCCTCTTCGGGATACATATCATAAGTTATTCTGATTGCGTCATTTGTCATCCCATTTTCAAATCCTGGTTTGATGAAAATGGTATCACCAACACCGAAGGTTGAAACTAGTGAATCTCCATTGTAATCTACCTGATCAAGGAATGTTACCGATGAATTACTGTTGCCAGGATAAAAACCATACACGCGGTCCGGGTCAGCAAGATTCCACCTCTCAACACGCATTTGTTCAGTACCCATGTAGTCTTGTGACCAGATAACCCTAACAAAAATATGATGTGTCGGAAGGTCAATTTGACAACTTGTAACGACAATTCTGTAGTACATTTCATCACCCATTCCATCGATCTCTTCCATTTCGAAAGTAAAGCGAGGTACATCTACACCATTTTGTTGTTCTTCCTCTGTCTTTGGCTCTAAATCAAATATTCCATCTGACAATTCTACAACTGTTGGAATATCAGTTGTAGCGTATGACTTGTGATACTGTGGATCAACTGGATGAAATCTCTCCTCTACAGGAACTGTCAGATCGCAGGTTTCGTTCAAACAAGTAAGAACATCAAATGAAAGTTCGACAAATGTTGTTTCGTGGGTAATCAAAACTACCCCTCCCACACCGAATCCAAATTGGTATTCAGGAGGGCCTACATAGAATGTTTGCTCTTCTTCTGAATGTCCATCAGTATGGAATGTGAATGCTAGCATATGGTTGAAATTGTAAGAATAATTGCTGTCATTATACGAAATAGCGGTGGATACAGAAACCCATGTACCATTCATAATATTCGTGACTTCATAGAAATCGAAACCATCTGACCAAAAATCGGTATTTAGCATGTAATAATCTGGAATATATATTGAATTATTTGCATAATCTCCAGTATTATTATCTGCGGTGTTGTTGCCACTAGTCTCATTTCCGCCAGTATTGTTTCCAGCGGTATTATTTCCGTTATTGTTAGTTGAATTATATCCCAAAGGGTAAGTGAATTGATATGACAAGTTAGAATTGCTAGAGTTAGGACAATCGTTGGACCATGAATTATTTGGACCACAATGTAGAACTGTTGCTTCAAAGTATAGAGTAATGGTAGTACCATTTGTGATTGATTGATTTAGAGATAATTGGTAGCTCATATGATAATATGGATAGTCACTTATGTTGCTGCTATTAGTATTCGATCCAGGGATCAGGTACCACCACATCTCGTCTAACCCATCTACGCCAGAATTGTCCGTGGATGCGTTAATTCCGGGATAATTTATCCCATCGCTGCAGGTGTTTACCAAGTATATTGAAACATAATATGTTTGATTCATTGTTAAATTATTCAATACAAGACAGTGTG
>Ga0160423_10005646_pt1 | contig 10188 bp, 6 predicted proteins | sample CRUFie14St8metaG_FD_108191 | JGI IMG/M metagenome (GOLD analysis project Ga0160423, IMG submission 108191) | Marine microbial communities from the Costa Rica Dome - CRUD Field 142mm St8 metaG | ecosystem: Environmental > Aquatic > Marine > Oceanic > Photic zone | place: Costa Rica: the Eastern... | reverse complement strand
GAAGAAGGGAGACCAGTGGTTCAAGTGCGACGACAGCTCCATCACCCCCGTAGACGTGGGGACCGTTCTGAGACAGAACGTCTACATGCTGATGTACCGCAGAGATAAAATCAAGGACCACACAACGAAGGGCGGCGAGAAGGAGACGGTGGCCCGTGACAGCATGGAGGAGGAAGCATCAACTAAGAGTGAGGAGAGCTCGGACACACGTGTTGAGGTGGAGACTGAGAGGCACGCTGGAGAACAGAAAGATGACGAGGAGCAAGCCAGCTCGGTTGCTCGAGTTCCAGAGCACACCCTGGAAACTACCTCGGACTCCCGGCTAAAGCTGGAGGTCAAGCTTCCTGAAGTCGCTTCCCAGAAAGAGATCGACCTGAGGCTGAGTAAGAACAGGATCATCTGTGCCGTTGAGGGCAAGTACAGCCTGGACTTAGACGTCACCTTGGCCACCTCACAGCCCGTAAAGTGTCGGTTTGTGAAGAAGACGAAAACGCTTAAGATGCTCCTGGAGCTCGCATGACGCAGAAGCTTTTGTAATATATATCGTTCCAAGTCGAAAACAGCGCGTGCTTGCCCGGGAGGGGGGGAGAGGGACTGTGACAGAAGAGAGAGAGAGAGAGGAATAAAATTAAACTACAACTACTTTGGTCTTCTATTCTTGGAGTTGTGCTTCGCAACCACCCCCCGCCTCCCGTGGGGCGCTCTAGTTCCAGAGGTGCCTGGGAGGTTCCCTTCCCTGGTCTCGCTTATCCTTCGGCTGAAGCAGGTCGAAGACGCCAAGGTTGTCCACCAGCTGATGCTTCACTCCACAACCGTCGCAACGGACCACGATTGCGCCTCTCTCCCAGGCGTGCGGATTAATGAGCTTCGTCATCCTCGCATGACAGAGCTTGCACGTGAAAGAGAGCTGCTTTGTCCTGCGCTTGGAGAAGTAAGACCCGGTCACCCCGGAGTCTTCCTCCACGGGTTCTGGATTCTGGGACCCGCCGGGCCTCCAAAGGGCGGGGAGGTTACAACCCTCCGCCTGGGCCAGCAAAAACTTCGTCACGTGATTCAGGCTCCTCCCGCTCAAAAGATCGTACTGATCGTCCTTGCCCTCCTGCCCCGACCCCGACGGCTCAACCGCTTTGTGCAGATACGCCTCGTACCTGTACAGGACAAACGACCCCGGACCCGGACCGTGCAGCTGCTCCTCCGAAAAGAAAGAGTAAAAACTTGGCTCCACACTCTTGCCCTGCGTTCTCCTCTTCTCGGGCATGCCGTCGCGGGGCAAGCAAGCGCAAGAGCAAGGGCGAGAGCAGAATCCTGGCCGACCCAGCTGACCGGCCCTAGTGGACGACCTCAAAGGAAGACGACCTCGCATGCTGAGCTCGCCTCCGGCTTTACAACGTCCAGCGTCGTCCAGCTGTCCAGCTACAACTTCTTCTCCTGATTCTTGAAAGAGGATCTTCTGAAGGGGTCCCCTGCCCTCGAAAAAACAAAAAATTTCCTAGGGGGGCGGCCACACAGTTTCGGCGAGGCGACGGCCTGAGGGGCGAACGCGAAAGGCTGCTTCGTTTGCCGGCGGGCCGATCGAGGGGATAAGGCCATCTCCCCCCGCCCTCCCAGTCCGTCCCTGTCTGCCCTTCCCTCGGTGAGAGAACGAGTTGGTGCTTTGCCAGCTCACACAGCACCCCCACCCCACCCCCCTTTGAGATCAAGGGAGATGGTCGCCACCAGCCACGAGCCTGTGTGGGAGTGCGACGCGCAGGTCGTCGCGGAAATCTTCGTGAACGATGATGGTGCGGCGTCGACGAGACTGTCCGCGGCGGAGGCCTTGTCCACCGGTCTCCGCTCGGACCAGGTGGAGCGGAGGCGCGCCAAGTATGGCCTGAACGAGCTGGAGAAGCCCCCCTCCACACCAATCTGGAAGCTGGTCCTGGAGCAGTTCGACGACACGCTCGTCAAGGTCCTGGTCTTGGCCGCGCTAGTGAGCTTCGTCCTCGCCATAAGCGAGGAGCTCGAGTCGATCCGGGGGTCCCACCCCGACGCCAACGTGTGGTCCCTGCTTTCGCTCGACTCGCTCAAGGCCTTCGTGGAGCCTGGGGTCATCGTCTTGATCCTCTTCCTAAACGCGGTCGTCGGCGTGTGGCAAGAGTCCAACGCAGAAAAGGCCCTTGAGGCCCTGCAGGAGCTGAACGATGCGTCTTGCCAGTGCCTCCGCGACGGATCCTGGATTGGCGACCTTCCCGCCAGAGAACTCGTCCCTGGGGACGTCGTGAAGCTTAGCGCGGGGGATAAGGTCCCGGCGGACGGGAGGATGATCGAGCTCTCGACGCAGACCATCCGAATCGACCAAGCTTCGCTGACTGGAGAGTCCGTCCCTGTGGAGAAGGTGACGGAGGCGCTGCCAAGGCAGAGGGGAAAGCAAGCCTCCGAGCGTGACATCCAGAGCAAGGTCAACATGCTCTTCGCGGGCACTTCGGTGTCAAACGGTGGGTGCGTGATGGTCGTTACTGGGACGGGGGTCAAGACGGAGATCGGCAAGACGCACGAACTCATTGTGGATGCTGAAGAGGAGCAGGAGGACACCCCTCTGAAGAGGAAGCTGGACGACTTTGGGGACGCCCTGAGCAAGATCATTGGGATCATTTGCCTGGTGGTTTGGGCAATCAACTACAAGCACTTTCTGTCGGTGACCTTGGTCGGGCAGGACAGTGCGGGGGCGCCAGCGTCCTCGGGCAAGACCTCATTCAATCTCAGCCTGCTGGGAACTGGGACAAGGCTGTTGGTGGAGTTCGACATTTACAAGTGCACCTACTACTTCAAGATCGCTGTTGCTCTTGCCGTAGCCGCGATTCCCGAGGGACTCCCTGCCGTCATCACGACCTGCCTCGCTCTCGGAACCAGAAAGATGGCAAAGCAGAAGGCCATTGTGAGGAAGCTCCCTTCTGTGGAGACGCTTGGCTGCACGTCTGTGATCTGCTCAGATAAGACCGGAACGCTTACCAGCAACCAGATGTCGTGCGTGGAGGTTGTCGTGGCATCATCCTCGGCGTCTGGGGGACTCTTGCAGAGGCACCAAGTCAGTGGGCACACGTACGACCCTAGGGGTGGGCAAGTCATTGGCCTCAATCGGCTGAATGAGTCGTGGGAATGCCTGATGCGCATTTGCTCACTCTGCAACGAGGCAAGCGTTGAGGAGGTCGAGGACCAGACCGATGATGGCTCTGAAGGAGATTTCAATGTTTCGTACAAGGCCGTGGGATCGCCCACAGAGGCCGCCCTGAAAGTTCTTGCAGAGAAGATAGGCTCTGTTGCAATGTCCCCTGGAACGGGAAAGCTGCTCCCTTGCAACGACTCAATTCATGATGGCTACGAGAAGCAGGCTGTTTTGGAGTTCAACAGGGACAGGAAGAGCATGAGCGTGCTCGTTGCGAACAAGAACTCAACCAAGAGAAAGCACAAAAATGAGCTCATGGTCAAGGGGGCCCCAGAGTCTGTGCTGGCGCGCTGCACGCACTTCATGCAGCAGGACGGCACCAGGGTCCTTCTCACAAAGAAGACGAGAGAGGAAATCGCTGGAGTTATCCAGGACATGTCGAAGAAGGCTCTGAGGTGTCTTGCCATGGCGCTGAAGGATGATCCGAAGGCTCTGGGAGACCTGTCAAGTTACGACAGCAGCCCAGACCACCCTGCACATGGACTCTTGAAAGACATCGGAAGGTATGGTGAGCTGGAGAGCAAGCTTTGTTTTGTCGGTATTGCTGGCCTCCAAGATCCACCAAGGCCAGAAGTGAAGCACTCGATCAAGTGTTGCCAAGATGCTGGGATCAGGGTGATTGTGATCACCGGGGACAACCAGCTGACTGCCGAGAGCATTTGCAGAGACATCGGGATCTTTGGTGATGATGATGAGTTTTTGGAGGACAGGTCCTTTACTTGCTCTGACTTCTTCTCGCCAAAGCTTTCCAATGAGAAAAGGCACAAGATTCTCACAAGGAGCCATGCCTCTGCCAAGCAGAGTGGATTGCTCTTCAGCCGTGCTGAGCCCAAGCACAAGCAGGACATCATCCGCTTGCTCAAGTTGGATGGAAATGATGTCATTGCCATGACAGGGGATGGGGTCAATGACGCGCCAGCACTTGCGCTCGCTGACATTGGAATCGCAATGGGCATTGCGGGTACAGAGGTTGCTAAGGAGGCAAGCGACATGGTGCTTGCTGATGACAACTTCTCTACCATAGTTAGCGCTGTCAGGGAAGGAAGGGCCATTTACAACAACATGAAGGCCTTCATCAGGTATATGATCAGTAGCAATATTGGGGAGGTGGCCTCCATTTTCATCACTGCTGCTCTAGGTCTGCCGGAGGGTCTTATTCCTGTCCAGCTCCTGTGGGTGAATTTGGTCACAGATGGACCACCAGCAACGGCGCTCGGTTTCAATCCGCCGGACCCTGATGTGATGACCAAGAAGCCCCGGTCCAATCAGGACGGGCTTATCACGCCGTGGGTGCTCTTCAGGTACATGGTGGTTGGCATGTACGTCGGGTTTGCCACTGTCGGCATATTTGTCGTGTGGTACACTCGGACCTCCTTCCTTGGCATCGATCTGTCCCAGGATGGGCACACTCCAATCACCCTCCACCAGCTGATGAATTGGCAGAGTTGCAGTGCTTGGGACCCAAAGGTCTTCAAATTTTCGGATTACACTGCTGGGGACCAAGTCTATAGGATCAGTCAGGATGAGAACCCTTGTGACTACTTCTCTTCCACGGGAAAGGCAAAGGCGAGCACGTTATCCTTGACCGTACTGGTGGCCATTGAGATGTTCAACGCCTTCAATGCCCTCAGTGAGGATATGTCCATTTTGACCGTCCCGCCTCACGTGAACCCTTACTTGGTGCTCGCAGCTTTTCTGAGTTTTGCCCTGCACGCACTCATTCTATACAATGACACCTGCAATCAGGTATTTTCCGTGGTTCCCCTCAACTGGAACGAGTGGTTGCTGGTTTTGGTTTTTTCGGGTCCAGTGATTCTCATTGACGAAGTGTTGAAGTTTTGGGGAAGGAAACTCAACAAGAGGACGTCGAAGGATAAGGTTGACTAAAAATCTGCTTAAGGCTACTTGTGAGAAACATTGAAAAACATCATAGTGGGGTTTTGCTTATCTCAATCGCGTCTGCTTCACTCAAGGAATCCGCATTCCACCCCTCATTACATTTTGTTTCCCAGCCATCCAAGGCAACGGCAGACCAATGGAATCCATCAGGCCCTGGTTCCCTGTTATTGGCTTTTTTGTACGAAGGATGCCCTGCACAATATCCTCGGCATCCACCTTCCCACCCCCCCGGCGGGTGGCCATGAGTACGGCCTCATTCACGACATTGCTTAGGTCCGCACCACTGAAACCTGCCGTCCCTTCAGCCACGAGATCCGCATACTGCAGCTCAAGTTTGGTCTGCTCCTTCTCCCCGCGGGCCAGTTCATGCAGTGGCATGTCTTTCAGGTACACCAGGGCAATATCCCTTCGCCCCTTCTTGTCTGGCAGCGAGATTTTGACCTTTCTGGAGAGCCTCCCCGGGCGGATCAGGGCATCATCTAGAACCTCTGGGCGATTGGTCGCACACATCAGAAGGACGTCAGGGCCCAGGCCATCAGCACTGTTGCCCTCATTGAAGCCATCCAGTTCTGTGAGCAGCTGGTTCAGGGTTTGGTCCCGCTCCTCATTCAAACCTGCACCCCTCTTCCCGCCAACAGCGTCGATCTCGTCGATAAACACGATGCTCGGCGCGCTCATCCTTGCCTGCTTGAACAGGTCTCTCACCCTTGCGGCCCCCCGACCGACAAAGAGCTCCACAAACTCACTGGCACTGCAAGCAAAGAAGGGCACACTAGCCTCACCCGCAACTGCCTTTGCGAGCAGTGTCTTCCCCGTCCCAGGGGGACCGCTGAGCAAAACGCCTCTGGGCATCTTGATGAAACTTCGCAGAGCGCTCCCCTTGCCTGCCTCCGAGATTGCGGCATTGTGAGATTTGAGATCAGGGCTCGCCGTCCCTCCCCCTCGGGCCTTCCCTACTCTCCCCCCAATCGATCGCACGGCCTTAAATACGTTCAAGTTTCCGAGGAAGGCCGTGGCGTACTTGCTGCGTCCCCTGGCTGCCTCCTTTCTCTTCAGATCTGTGACCTGCATCTGCTTCCAGCGCAGAAAGTCCACAATTTCCTTGAGCTCCTCGATCGCATAGTCCGCTCCCGCTACGTCCTTGAAGGTGACCTCAGGCACGTTTTGATCGGAGCCGGGGCCCTGTGTTCTCCGCCCACCCAGGTTTCTTCTCTTGCTGTTTGATTTCCCCCTTCCCTGCTGCTGCTGAATCTGGCGCCGTACAAAGAGGAAAAGGGGTAGGAGGGGAAGCCAGAGCAACAAGGCCGTCGCAGCAACCTTTGCCAAAGAGCTCGAGACGGAGCTCCTCGTACCAAAGTCTACATTCTTCTGGATCAGAAGCGGGAGTAGGGACGCGTCGCTAGGTACCCGTTTTGTGCTGAACCACTCTGTTGCCGTCTCTCCACTGCTGCCGGAGGCCGCCACCTCAAAGTAGATTTTTGGCGAGTTGTCGTCGAACTTCACGCTCTTGACCTTACCGCCCCTGACAGCGTGGTAGAAGGTGCTGTATAGGACCATATCGACCTTCTTGTGCTTTCCTCTTTTCTTCGGGACTGCCTTGCTTGGCCCAGCGTCCGGCCGCGGCCCCCTCCTCCAAGACGTTATCCGTTTCGCCTTTGAAAGCGTTGCAGCGGAGGTCCTCTCGCCCAAGTCCTTCAACCCCTTTAGGTGCGACCCAACCGTCTCCGCACAGGAGCCCAGCGCCCGCCTCCCCTTCTCCCACCGGTCGGGGGCCTGGGCGACCGTGGCGGTCGGGGATGACGCAGAGGAGGCCGCAGCAGTCTGGACCCCGCACAGCGAAAGTGCCATGACCTGGCATCCGAAGAGCACAAAGGTCGCAGCCCTCCGCAGGAACTCATGGACGTGGGTCCGAAAGTCCCCCTCCCGCGCGCTGGCCGCACGGGCGGGGAGGCTTCGTCTTCCTGGGCTCGCAGCCAGGTGGGGCCAGGACCGGGCACTGCGACCAGGACCGGACCGGGGCCGCCCCCCTCTCCTCCGCAGTATCGCGTTCGACCGCCTGCCCGGACGACCTTTTTGGTCCGCGGGGCACTGCCTTGCGTGCCCCGCGGCGCCGGACCGGTGCACTGCCCACGCCGTCGACGGCGCCATCTCGCCCCCACGCCTCGTGCAGGAGAGCCTTTTGGCCTATCCATCCAGAATCTGTTCTGTTCCCCCCCCTTGAGGGGGTACAATGGGTACAATGGGTACAATGGGTACGGGGGGCTGGCGAAGAATGGCTCGTGCGGGGACCACGAGCTGCGCGTTCTTGGCGATGCGCGCCAAGGTGCCGCTGGCCCGCCCAGTCCGCGCGGCCGCGGGGAGAAAGAGACCCGTCGCGCTTCGCGCCAAGGACGGGGAGAAGCAGCTGAGGAAGGCCGTGCGGAAAGTGGTGGAGTCCGTTGGAAGGGAGGTCGAGGAACTGCGCGAGCTGGCCTCTACGCTGAGGGAGGAGAGGGAGGCTCTCGCGACCCTGGTGGACGCCCTGGACGCGAGGCTGGGAAGGATCGACGAGGCCCTGGGCTCCGTCGACCGCGTCGCGGAGGAGGAGGCGGTTGAGGCGCCGGAAACCAGGGGCGAGCGCGATGGCCGGGCGTTGACTGTCGAGAGCTCCGCCAACGTGAGGGACGACATCATGGGCGCCATCGCCAGGGTCGGCTTCCCGGACGGCTTCGACGCACCCGCGGGAGCGGGAGAGGAAGCGCCGACGCAACAAGTCACCGCGGACGAGGTCTCGAGCGGGCCAGCCAAGGAGGTGAGCTCCGGCACGGTGGCGCGGATGCCCGCGGTCACCGTGGGCTGCGACTCGATCCAGATCATGGAGCTCCTGCACGCGAAGCTGGAGGAGAAGGGGTTCTACTGCGCGGACGACGAGAGGGAGGACTGGTACTTTGGGGAAAGCACGCAGAACGCAGTCATGTCCTTCCAGGCCTCCAACGGCCTCACGGAGAACGGCAGCGTCACTGCAAAGGAGTGGGAGGTCTTACTCGAGGGCGAGACCGACTTTGTCTGGGAGGAAATGGACGAGGACGGCCTCGTGGTGGACTTGGAGGCGGCCCCCTCCGCGGGGGAGGCACCGGCCTCGCCGCCCACTGTGGACGCCGGGGTGGGCCCCTCGGGGTTCCCCATGCTCAGGGAGGGCGATGGGGGCAAGCACGTCAGGCTTCTGCAGCTCGCCCTGGACAGGAAGGGATACTGTGTGTCGGACGACGAGCTCGAGTTCTGGATGTTCGGGGACACCACGGAGAACGCGCTGAAGACCTTCCAGGCGTGCTCTGGGATGCCAGAGAGCGGGGTGGTGGACGAGGAGGTGTGGTCCAAGCTCTGCGAGGGAATGGAGGGAGAGGTGTGCTCCGTCGAGTACATGGAGGAGAAGACCAGCGGGACGAGCGAGGCCGAGGAGGCCGACCCTTACAACATCGACAGGGCCAAGCAGGGCGTCTTCCTGCTGGGGGAGGGCAGGTACGAGGACCCGGGCAAGCTAAGTGAAGGGAAACGCTGAAGGCGGTACCATAATGAACAAAAATTACCTTTCGCCTTCTGCCGCTCCACGTCTTGCGGAGCAACTTTCAGGGAGCAAAAGATGAAGCTGGGTAGGGCTTTCTCACGCAAAAAGACCTCTACCAGATCTCGCAAGGCTCAACGGTTTGATCTCTTCCTTTCAGATCTCTACTCCCCGCCAAAACTCTGTGCTACAGACCCAGATCCAGATATTTGATCTGATGGATCAGCATCGTTCAGCACAGTTCCAGATCGAGTTCCTGCTCAGAGCGCGGACCTGAGTCAACCCAGAGCGCCTTCCTCCCCCTATCGTCCCACAGCCAGCCACGGCACTCCTCCCGCGCCCCCCTCATCGATGTCCGTGAAGCTGTGCCTGCCGCGAGCGACGGCGTTGGGCGCCAGTGGCCGCGGAGCGCGTGGGCTTCGCGTGGCTCCGAGCCCAACCCAGCGAACAACCCGGTCCGCAAGGCGAGCTGGCTCGAAGAGCGAGGGGCCGCACAAGGGCCGGCTTACCCAGCGCACCAAGGCCTTCGACGGAGACTACTTTGACTGGGCTTCCCCGGAGCCGAGCGAAACCAGCGCGAGCGCGGCTTCTGGGGAGCTTATCCACATCTTCACCCAAGACCTCGAGGTGGTGACCATCGGGCAGAATAGGAAGCAGGTGCGCGCGGTGGCCTCAGTTCGATATACCTTGCTCTCGCGCTGACATAAGCTGACTTTCCTCGCCAACCCCGGAACCCCCAACACCACACGCACGCGCGCGCTCGCACACACAGCTCCTCGGCGTGGAGGACTTCGAGACGGGCGCCCCCCCAAGTTTGGGCGGGCCGATGCCAACGGTGGAGGAGCAGGGGCTCTGCATCGGGGCCACCTTCGGAATCAAGGCTTTTAACGCAGTTGACCCGACTCGCCAGATCAGCGTGCTGGGGTTCTGCAGGTGCGTCCACACGCTCGGTTGGCATGTCAACAAGGCCGTGCTGACCAAGGGCGGGGTGGTGACAATGAAGAACCACAAGGTGTCGATGGAGAGCATGGGGGAGAGCCTCACGATGAGCATTCAGGTCCCCTATCTTTTCGGCGTGCCGCAGGAGTGGGATGCGATCAGCGAGGCCATCAACTCTGGGGGAGGTTTCATCGACAGTGTATCGAAGAAATGGTTGCTGCACTAGGCAGGACCGGTGCCCCGTCTCTTGTGCAATAGATTAATCATTCTTTTTACGTTTGACGTCCCCCCTTGCTCCACTACCTCGGTATACCCAAAAAAGCCGCCCTGAGAAAAGGCGCAGAGCCAAAGGAAAAGAGGGGGACCTTTCGTGCGCTGTGTGTGTGCTCTCAGTCCAACGCACACACACGTTCCCAAGAGACGAACGGGAAAGAAAAGAAAAAGAAGCTATGGTATCAATTACAGAAGGCGGGGGTAGGGAAAACTCTCCAGCAGCCCCAAACCGCGCCTGAGCAGCAACACTCACTGAGTGCTGCTCTTTCCCGAAAGGATGATGCCAACGATCAGACCGTACAAGGCCAGGGCCTCGGCAAAAATGAGAATGAGG
>Ga0160423_10005644_pt1 | contig 10188 bp, 10 predicted proteins | sample CRUFie14St8metaG_FD_108191 | JGI IMG/M metagenome (GOLD analysis project Ga0160423, IMG submission 108191) | Marine microbial communities from the Costa Rica Dome - CRUD Field 142mm St8 metaG | ecosystem: Environmental > Aquatic > Marine > Oceanic > Photic zone | place: Costa Rica: the Eastern... | reverse complement strand
TAAACAGGTACCACCTCGGCGATCGAGAACCGACGAACAACCATGAAGCGCTCCTACCAAACCATGATTTTCGCGACCCTCTGCCTCGCGGCGATGGTGTCGCCCGTCGCCGTCCAAGCGCAAGGCGACAAGGCCTTCGTCCCCGATGAAACCTGGCCCGAGGTCTCTTCAACCATCGAGAACTGGCCCGCGGACGACCCCAGCGGATGTAAGAGAACACCTCTCCGCCTCGCCTCCCTCCGCCGGCCTCTGACACCCTCCCTCGCGACCTCGCTCCTTGCGCAGACGAGGAGTACGTGTGGGAAAAGTATCATGACTACGCTTTCAAGCGCTCCCTCTGGAGTTTGAAGGCGATGAACGACCTGGTGAGCGACAAGGCCGGCGAGTGCGAGGTCATCCCGCCCGAGGAGTGGAACGTCACGTTGCGCGACGGGGTAAACCAGGACTGCAGCCAAATGAGAAGTGGAGGCATTGCGGGAGAGGGTAGGTCTGTGGCCAACGAGATCGCGCTGTTCCTCAGGACGATGGGGGGAATGACGTTATTTGGGGACGAACTCCTTTACTGCAAAATTCTCGGAGTCTCGGAGTCGGAGTCCAACTTCAGCACCTTTGTGGAGTCCGCGTGCTGGCCTTCCAGCAATCCCATCCTTGACAAACTTTCCCTCGACACCGAGGACAACAGCGTGCGTTTGACAATGAAGCTCCCGTTCATGTATTGCGCGAAGTCCTCCCTCGTGATGGACGAGTACAACGAGATTTCTGGCATAACCGAGTACAACGAGATTGACGTGTCCTCCATGAAGAACATCTTCGTCCCGATGGAGAACGTCACGGTCGTCTCAGACTTGCCCTTGTGCATGGGGGACTTGCCCGGGGCTGAGAAGTCCTCCTCCTTGATCCGAGGGGATATGCGTCTCGGGGATATGATCAAGATGAGCATCATGATGCAGAGCTTACGCATTGTGGATCCCTCGCCCCCCTCGGACGGAGGAGACGAACTGGGAGACGGGGAGATTGCCGGAATCGTGATTGGTTGCATCGTCTTAGTGGGCGGTGTGGCCGTCGCCTCCATCGTGATCTACAGGAGGAGGCGCCAGGCGCAGCAGGTGCTCTCTGACTCCTCGGACGAGGAGGACGGAAGCGACGAGGAGGGAGGAAACGAGGGAGAGGATCCCTCGCTCCTCTAAGGCTTCTCGCCCCGCAGGCACGGGTCTTGGGAACGAGCTGGATTCCACTGGATCAGCGGTAACGCTTTTTTCACACCCTCAAGTTTTAGAAGAAGAACTAAGACAATTAATGGAAAATTTTCAGGCGCCGCACTGGTTGCACTTGCTCATGGTGCTCGCGCTCTCCGGCAGGTCAATGGAGGGGTTGCACACCAGGAAGGAGTCGGGCTTGAGCATGAACCCGGTGGACTCGCACGGCATAACCGGGAAGTCCTCGGGCCTGCAAGAAGGAGAGAGAGGTCAGAGTCAAGAAGGACAGCGAGGAGGAGGAGACTTACCTAGGAACGTGACAAACCCCAAACGAGTGGTACACCACCAGGTCCTGTCCCTCGATGCTCTCGTCTCCCTCAGCCCATCTCTCCACCGCTCGCCCCTCCCTGCCGTCCGACTGAACGGTGTAGTCCCCCGCCGGCCACCTCTGACCCTCCCTGTACCTGGTGACCCACACGGACTTGGTGGCGAAGACGCCGCGCTTGGCGACCATGGAATCCGGGTGTGTCAACAAGTTGGGCTGAGCGGGACCAAAGACAAAGGGCACCAGCTTGTATCCCATCGTCTTCTTGCTGACGCCGTTCGTCCTTGACCCGTTGAAGATCCTCCACGTCCTCGCCACGCTGGCGTCCGCATCCCTCTGGGCCTCCTTCTCTGTCTTAAGGACCTTCTCTGTCTTAAGGAATACGTTGCCCCATGGGTTCTCGTCCTCCCCCTGCAAAGCCGTCTCCACGTCCACCTCCGCGATGCTGTTCTCGTGGCCGCCGACCGCCATGTCCAGCCTGGCACCTAGCGCAGGAGAGAGAGCGCAGGAGAGCGAGGTCAGAATCGAGAAGGAAAGCGAGGAGTAGGAGACTTAAAAAACATGTGCTGGTGGACCTGGGCGTTGACGAGGGGGGCCACCAGGGTGCCGTGCTGGGGCTGGGACCCCGCGGGGATGCTGTTTGTCGACAGCATCCCCGTGAGCTTGATCTCCAAGCTCAGCGTTCCGTCCTGCGAAATGAGAAATGAAAATGAGGGGCGTCATTGTCAGTGGAGTGGAGACGAGGAGGAGGAGACTTACCAAGGAGACTCACCTGCTTACAGTACCAGTAGAATAGGTACTCGTAGTTCACCACCGTGGCGATGAAGCTGAGAACGAGCTTTCTGCTCCTCCTGGACTGCGCGTGCCCAGTCCTGTACTCCATGTGCTTCCAAAGGATTCCATCGTCCTCCTCGTGCATGCAGACCGCTTTCTCCACCGTGTACGGGTCGCCCTTGCTGTCGGACAGCGTTGCGTCAAAGTAGTGGATGTGGCCTGCGAGAAGGAGAGCGAGGTCAGAAGCGAGAACGACAGCGAGGAGGAGGAGACTTACCCAGGCAGTCGCATCCCAAGCCTAAGGAGTTCGCGCAGTACCCGAGCCCGTAGTCGCCCACGTCGAAGGCGCACTTCCTCTGAAACGGATGCTCTGCGTCGGCGTATGGGACCGCCATCTCCACAAGTGATGCCCTCCACACCACGAGCTCTCCGGCGAACCTGACTTCGTTGAGCACCAGCCCTTCGCGGTGGTTAAACCCTACTCGGAGAGTCCACTTGTCCCACCTCACGAGCTGCCCCTCCACCGTGAAGGACGGCCCCTCCGGTTGAATGATTTCCAATGGTCTGCGAGAAGGAGAGCGAGGTCAGAACCGAGAACGACAGCGAGGAGGAGGAGACTTACCTGGGCACCGTCGCACCCTGGCGGGGGGCCGTGGGGCAGCCCTTCAGGCTGTTTTGGGACAGCAGCTTGGGGTGGTAGTTGTAGGACATGGGGACCTCGACCCTCGACCCGAGCTCTGGGGAGCTCCCCTGGATGCCAATGTGGACCACCTTGCGCGCAACCAAATCCACAACCGGCAGGGCGTCCAGAGGTTTTGCGTACGCGTTGTCGATTTCGCTGTCCCTGGCGTACAGGAAGGTCTGCACCAGCCTCTTGCTCGTGTCGAAGGGCTCAGAACCAGTGCAATGGACGCTCCAGGGCTGCGAACGGGAGGGAGGCGAGGGGAGGAGTGGTCAGGCCGGTCGGCGTCGTCGGCAGGTAATGAAGACTCACATCGCAGGCGACCTTTTCCGTGTCCAGTATCCCGTACCGCTCGGCGAGGAGGGACTTGAAGCGAGGGTCGTCCTTCACGACTGACTCCGCGAGCAGGCAATCGTCGGGGGTGAGCATTGGCTGCTGCCCGCCCTCAAGCTCGCGCGTCTCGAGAACGGTGCCGGACCCGACGTCCACACGGGCAACGAAGGCCTTGGGCGAGAAGGAGAGCGAGGTCAGAAGCGAGAACGACAGCGAGGAGGAGAAGACTTACCTTGGACTCCACCTGAAAGGTGACGCTCACCACCCTGCGGGTGGTCTCGCCGCTCAGTAGGGCGAGCTTGGGTGGCTCCTCCACGTCGACGACGTTAAAACGGATCGCATCGTCGACGCGGGACTTCTTCACCGCCGCGACCGCCTTCACGATCTCCGGCCTCGAGATGGGGTCCAGAGCGTGCGCGGTGCCCTTCCAATGCTTCTTCTCGCAGTCTCCCATGCCTTCGTCGTCGTCGTCGTCGTCGTCGCGTTGCCTGCCTTGTACCTGCCTTGTACTGGTTTGCCTACGTCAGAAATTGCGATGATCTGGATCTGCGGCCAGCCGTTATGGAACGAGAAAAGATCCATCAGAAACAGAAAATTCTTCGGTTCAGGTCTCGCTCCAGGAACGTGCTGCTCGTACAGGTGCAGGCAGCGCGACGTCGCGATTGTGAGAACAGAAGGCACGGGTCTTAGTCGACGAGCTCTGGCCTCAGGGCGTAGGCCCTCTCGCCGCGCCGGGGCTCGACCTGGGGCAGGGAGTAGCCCTCCGTGCTCGCCGTGCTCGCCGTGGTGGCCCCATGCCTCTTCCAAACAGAGAACGTGGCGCCACGGGTTGTCGTCGATGGCCTTGGACAGGTCGTCGTGGTACGGAGGACGCTTCCGATCGGTTACGAAGGAGGTCTGACGTTAAGCCGGGTCACGTGAAAGCCTTGTCGGCGATTTCCAAGGCCAAGAATTTTCCTGCACGACACCTTTTTCAGAAAAGAAAAACTCCCTCTGTCTCCATCTCTATCTCGTTGAGTGTATCGTTGGACAGACACACAATTGCATTCATCATCAGGGGATTCGTACAGGTCGATTTCTACACTAAATAATTGTGTACGAATTGGGTGCTGAGAGGGCCTCCAGACCAGCCTACAGCCGCCGGGACTGGGTATTTGCGCTCGGGCCTTGAGAAGGAGAGAACACAACAGAACTTCTTCTTCGTCTCCTTCGAGAGAGAGAGAGAAGTTACAACCCCTGCACCTTGTTCTCGACTTGTTACCGAGAATAAAGATGAACAAGACCGTCGCTGTCCTTGCCGTCTTGGCCGCCGTCGCCCTCGCCGGCGTCGCGGTCGACGCTCACCCAGAGCACATTGAGGCCCTCCACGAGGGAACTCACTTCGAGCACTTCAACACCTGGTTGCAGAAGTTCAAGCCTGCCTACGTCGATGACGTCGAGGAGGTCGCCAAGAGGTTCAAGATCTTCTCCGACAACCTTGACTACATCAGGGAGGTTAACGTCCAGAAGAAGTCCTTCTACTTGGGACTCACCAGCCTCACCGACTTGACCGTCGAGGAGTACAAGCAGAAGTACCTGAACCCAAGCCTGAAGACCCAGCTCAGGCAGTCCAGGAAGAACCTGTCCGCTTTCTCCCACGCCAACGTCACCGCTGCCTCCTCCGTCGACTGGCGCCAGAAGGGAGCCGTCACCCCCGTCAAGAACCAGCAGCAGTGCGGCTCCTGCTGGGCCTTCTCCTCCACCGGTTCCATGGAGGGAATCAACTTCATCGAGACCGGCAAGCTCATCAGCCTCTCCGAGCAGCAGCTCGTCGACTGCGACAAGGTCGACATGGGATGCAACGGAGGAATCATGGACAACGCCTTCAAGTACGTCATGAGCAACGGAGGTATTGACACCGAGGATGACTACGCTTACACCGCCCAGACTGGAACTTGCAACACCGAGAAGCAGTCCCACCACGTCGTGACCATTAGCGGATACGAGGACGTCCCAGTCAACAGCAAGGATGACCTGCAGAAGGCCATCACCGCCCAGCCAGTCAGCATTGCCATCGAGGCCGACCACGCCTCCTTCCAGAACTACGCCGGAGGAGTCTTCTCCGCCGATTGCGGAAACCAGCTCGACCACGGAGTCCTCGCCGTCGGGTACGACACCACCGGAGACGAGCCATACTGGATCGTGAAGAACAGCTGGGGATCCAGCTGGGGAATGGAGGGATACATCAAGCTCAGCATGACCGCCGGAGGAGAGACCGGACAGTGCGGAATCTTGGAGCACCCCGTGTACCCTAAGAAGAGCGGACCAAACCCACCACCAGCCCCACCAGCCCCACCATCGCCACCATCCCCACCATCCCCACCACCATCCAACAAGTGCTCCGACTCCTACAGCTGCCCAACCGGAAACACCTGCTGCTGCCAGCAGGAGGTCTTCGGAAAGTGCTTCCAGTGGGCCTGCTGCCCACTCCCACAGGCCACCTGCTGCAAGGACCACGTCCACTGCTGCCCACACGACTACCCTGTGTGCCACGTGGACCAGGGAACCTGCGGAAAGTCCAACGACTTCTTCGACACCATCCCTATCTCCAAGAAGAACGCTGCCGTCTTCACCGGATCCAGGAAGGTCCAGACCGAGTAAGGACGCCCTTTTTTTGTTTGTTTGCGGGCTCGGATCCATAAAAACGTTCGGGCGTGCGCTCTTTGAAAAGACGCCGTTCATGTTACTGCCACTCACTGTGATATGATATGAATACTTGTTTTTTTTATCTTCTTCTCCTCGAGCCCTCGTAGTTCGTCCTCAGCTCCATCTCCATCGCGATCCGCCAGCCTGGCGGCGGACCAGGGTGACTCGGATCCCCAGTCGATATTTCCTGTTGATATTTCGCCGCATTCTTGGTGGCATTTCTTTCCGGTGAGTGGGGAAGACTGGGCTGGGGAGGTGGCTGTAAGCAAAAGACAAGATACAACAGTCGCCCAAGAGGAGGCCGTTGCAAGCAAGACCCAGAGACCATGAACAAGTTCGGTATCTTTGCCATCCTGGCGGTTGCCGCCCTCGGCACCGTCCAGGCCCTGCCCGAGGACATCGAGGCCCTTAACCACGGGACCCACTTCGAGCACTTCACGGCCTGGCTTCTTGAGCACAAGCCACACTACAGGAACAACGTCGAGAAGGTCGCCGACAGGTTCAAGATCTTCGCCAAGAACCTCGACAAGATCAGGGAGATCAACGCCCAGAACAAGTCCTACTACTTGGGACTCACTGGACTCACCGACCTCACCCAGGAGGAGTACAAGCAGTTCTACTTGAACAAGGAGCTCAAGTCCGCCAAGCAGACCTCTACCCTCCCCTTCACCCACGCCAACGTCGAGGCCGTCGACAAGATTGACTGGCGCGACAAGGGCGCGGTCACCCCCGTCAAGAACCAGGGCATGTGCGGCTCCTGCTGGGCCTTCTCCTCCACCGGTTCCATGGAGGGAATCAACTTCATCAACTCTGGCAAGCTCATCAGCCTCTCCGAGGAGCAACTGTGACAAGACCGACCACGGATGCAACGGAGGTCTCATGGACAACGCCTTCAAGTACGTCATCAACAACGGAGGCATCGACACTGAGGCCGACTTCCCATACCACGCCTTTGCCCTGTGGAGGACCTGCCCTGCCGACAAGGAGGGCAACCACGCCGTTACCATCACCGACTACACCGACGTGCCAACCAAGAACAAGGACGCCCTCCTGCAGGCCCTGTCCGCCCAGCCCGTCAGTATCGCCATCGAGGCCGACCACTTTGTGTTCCAGAACTACAGGGGTGGAATCATCACTGAGGACACCTGCGGAGACACCCTCGACCACGGAGTCCTCGCCGTTGGTTTTGACACCACCGCCGACACCCCATACTGGATCGTGAAGAACAGCTGGGGAGCCAGCTGGGGAGAGTCCGGATACGTCAGGCTCGCGATCAACGTCACTGACACCTCCGGCCAGTGCGGAATCTTGGAACACCCTGTCTACCCAGTTATCAACAAGAACTAAGACTGTTCCAAGCGGTTGTGGAAATCGAAGCGAAGAATAATTCATAATTCAGAAAGAATGATTTTGTTTGACATCTAAAACACCACCACGCACCACCACCTTTTACTTGGAGGACTCAGGGTTGAACCCGATCCTCGTCGTCACCCGCTCGAAGAGGGCGGCGTTGAACCGGATGGCCGTGGCCAGCAGGCCCGGGCCGACTTCGTCCAACCCGGGGAGCACCTTGGAGGCGTCCTGAGACTTCTTGGCCACGTCCGCGAGATCAGTCGGAGGCTGAGACAGCAGGGTGCTCACCTCGGGCTGCAGGATCTCCCACACGGCCCGGGCCGTCTCCAGCACGATCTCGTCGTCCTCCGACTTTGCGGCAATGGGCGAGAATAGGAAGGCGACCTGCTTCTGCAGCTCTGGGTCCAGAGTGCTGAAGGGGAAGACGATCTCGGGCTGGCCCCTGCCCCCCGTGACCAGATCCAGGCCCTGCCTGAGCACCTCCCTGCCCAGCGTGTCCACCGTCCTGGCAGCCTCCCTCACCAGGATCTCCTGTAGGTAGTTCCCCTCCACCGAGAAGAGAAGCTCCAGTCCTTCCTTCAGGATCACCGCCTGGGCCTCCCCAAGCTCCTCCTCCGTCCTCTCATAGTTCTTTGGCAGCAGGGACACGGACTGCTCGTTGTAGGTCCTGAACGCAGTCGCTAGCTTCTGGAATCTCCTCACGTTCAGCTTCATCTGTCCCTCCACGGACGACGGCTCATACATGATCGCCCTGAGCGCCGACCGCACCCTAGGGTTGTTGTCGCTGAAGAGCCTCCTCGCAATGTATGGGTAGCACTCCTGCACGATGGCGTACTTTGGGTCATTCTGCAGCCCTATCCCCTCAAGGACGGAGAACGCGCGCAGGATGTACGCAAAGTAGGGCGGGATCTGAAAGATGTTCCCGTACTTCTCCTGGATGTACTGAACCTCCTTGGCTACGTCCGAGACGTTGATTCCCTTGGCCCCGCCGCCCTGCGCGAGGTTCCTGAATACCTTGCTCAGGGCCCTGACCACCCCCTGGTCGTCCATCGCAAGCTCCTTGCCACTCGGGATGAACCCAAGGCTCACCAGGTCCTTGGGAATCCTGACGTAGTCCTCCGCCACGAGGTGAGCGATGTAGTCGATGATGGCGTACTGCTGGTCGTTGGTGATCTCCGTTGTCAGGCCCCAGTCCAAGATGCAGAGCTTGCCCTCGTCCGTCCGCAGGAGGTTGCCCGGGTGGGGGTCCGCGTGCAGGACGCCCATGTCCAGCAGCATCGTCAGGTACGCCGTGAGGGCGAGGCCGCACAACTTTGCTACGTCTTCCTCCTCAGAGAGCTCGAGTCTCTCACCGTAGATCCAGTCCGTGATGAGGATGTTGCTCGTGCAAAGGTCGTCCACGGGGGTGGCCGACGTGACGCTCTCGATCTTGCGGGCCTTCATCGCCGCGATGAAGTCCTTGCCGTTCTCTGCCTCCCTGAGGTAGTCGAGCTCCGCGACAAACCTGGACCCCCACTGGTCCAACAGGCCAACCAAGTCAGAGTTCAGGTTCTTCGAGCTCTGGATGTAGGGGGCGAGGAGCCTTAGAATGTGCATATCGAGCGCGATGGAGGGGAGGATACCAGGCCTCTGCACCTTAATGGCGACCTCCCTGCCCGAGTCCCTGAGCTTCCCGCGGTACACCTGTCCGAGCGAAGCTGAGGCGACGGGCTCGGGGGAGATGGTCTCGAAGACCCCTGTTACGCCACCCTTAGCGGCCAGCTCGCGGTCCAGGATCGCCAGGGCCTCCTCCGTCGGGAAGGGCGGCACGGCGTCCTGTAGCTTCCTCAGTTCCTTCAGGTACACCTCAGGCAGGAGGTCCACCCGGATGCTCAGGGCCTGGCCGGCTTTGACAAAAGTAGGGCCCAAGTAAGACAGGAGCTCCCTGAGCTGCACGGCCTGTCGCTGCCTCGTCTCGTCGGACACGGGGTTGCCGTCGAGGTTACCCTCCGTCTTAAGGCTGAGCAAGAACTCCGCGGAACCGGCGAGAATCTCCACCACCCGCCGCAGCACGAGCCCCTTCCTCTTGCTAAAGTACCGCTCCGCTGCAGCGGGGTCGTAGTAGGGTGGGAGCTCGTCCCCCGCGGACGTCGCGGCGGGGTCCTCGCCCGCGGAACGCAGGCTCTGCACGACCCTCACCCCGGCGAAAGCCACCGCGGCGGCGAGGGCAGCCTCACCGGAGCCCGAGGGTGGCGTCAAGGCGCCCAAGTCCAGGTCGATGCCGTACGCTAGTCCCTCCACGGAGGACGCCACCGACGAGGCGGCGCTGCCGATGGACTTGGTTACCTCATCCACGGCGCCCAGAGGCAGCTCCATCTTCAGCTGCTCAAGCTTCTCCACCACTGCGTCGACCTTCTCCGCACCGTCTACCGCGTCCCACGCCCTCTGCGCGTAGTACGTGCCCGTGTCCCTGACGTAGCCCCGGCACCGCACCCCGGGCCTGGCCCTCACGCCGAGGGGGCAGCGCGGCAGCTTTCGCAGGGAGGACATCCGAACCATCTTGGGTCCAAGGCGCAAGCGCGCGTACCTCTGCAGAGCACCACTGCCTCCTCGCTCCTCGCCAGCGCTGGGCGTGCTCCTGCTGCTGCTGCCTGGGTGGCGTGGCCGATCGTGACCGACCTTCTGGTGACCACGAAACAGGCACTGCGTGGCTGGAAGCGATGATTAACGAGTAGAAAATTTGGTCCTGGCGGAAAAGTTAGTTTTCCAGAGTTCGCCAGGCGGGCGTTGCACTCGGATCTCTCTGGCGCACCAGCGAGCTCCTTCTGAACGTAGCATCCAGAACAGCGCCAGATTGTGCG
>Ga0160423_10005643_pt1 | contig 10190 bp, 10 predicted proteins | sample CRUFie14St8metaG_FD_108191 | JGI IMG/M metagenome (GOLD analysis project Ga0160423, IMG submission 108191) | Marine microbial communities from the Costa Rica Dome - CRUD Field 142mm St8 metaG | ecosystem: Environmental > Aquatic > Marine > Oceanic > Photic zone | place: Costa Rica: the Eastern... | reverse complement strand
TAGCAAAGATTTTACCAGCTGCTTACATGCCGGTTTTTAAGTTTGTTGGAGACGGTGAACTTTATACAGACATTATAGAACACGCAGCGAAACTAAAGGTTAGCCACTGGATACAATTTGAAAAAGGCGTTGATTATAAACAAATGCAAGAGTATTATAAACGTGCTTGTGCACTTGTTTGTCCTTCGGTTGACGAAGGTATACCTCTTACATATTTTGAAGCAATGCAGTGGTCGGTTCCAATGGCTGTTAGTAATGTTGGTGCGGTAAGCGAGCTTGTTCCCTCAAATTACATGATTGATTTTGAAATGAAAGATGAAGCAAAAGAATACGCAAGACTTTTGTTTTTACATCTAACAGGTCAAAGTAGAGCAGAGATTCACGCTGCTAGAAAAATAGTAAATGAAAAGTTCTCTAAAAGTGTTTGGGATGAGAAGGTAGAAAGGTTAATTGGATGAAGTTTACAGCACATATTGGTTTAGGTAAAACAGGAACATCAGCTATTCAAACAAGTCTTAACGATTATGAAGGCGCTTTAAATACGGAAGAGAACTGGAGTTGGCCTATTCTGGCAAATGGTAGAAAGGTTGATCACGAGTGGCTTGATTCTCCGCACAGCACTGAAAAAACTAAACTGTTATATGATACCATTGTTGAGCATTCAAAGAAGACTGGGTGTGATCACGTTATTTGGTCAAATGAAGCAATATCAAATAATGATAAGATGCTGGAATTGTTCAAGGAGCTTATTAAATGGGACGATGATCTTGAAGTTAATGTTATAGTCTATGTAAGAGAGCCAGGGAAGTGGTTAAAATCTGCTTGGGATCAATGGGGACTTATACATAAAGTTCTTCCTAGTAAGCCTGTCCAGTGGGCAATAAGTGGCAATCATTTACCCACTTTTAATAATTGGTTTATCAACTGGGGTAGGGGAATTTATAAGAGTTACTTGAAGTGGGAAGACATTGCTGAAGTAAGACTTTATAAAGAAGGCGAAGATGTTATTGATGATTTTAGCGAAGCAGTTGGTATTGACCTCCTGCGCGTTAGAGCTTATGAAACTTTAACATCTGCTGAAGTGCTGTCCCGAGCGGTTTATAATAACACTTATATCGAACCCGTTCCACCCAAGAAGTTTGACACTTATATTTACAAAAACTGTTTTAGGGAAGGTGGTATTGACGAATTTGCAAAAACCTTTTTTGAGCTACCCAACATAAAGAAGAAGATGCGGGCTCTATTAAATAATTCGGATGGCCAGGGCGGCCGGTTGTTTAAAGATCCTGATATGCCGCAGGAAAGGACCCTGTCAACTGATGATTATAAACTTCTGTTAGATCAAGCAATCATCTTTTCTATTGAGGCTATAGGACGCATTGACCAGCTCGAAGATAAAGTTAAAGAACTTTCCAATAAGCTAGATGACAGTCCCTAACAACGGGTTTAATACCGCAAGTAAGTCTTTTTGTACAACTGCTTATTGTTATATTAACGATGACACGGGATCCATTAAGGATCTAGAAAATATGTACAACGACCTGCAGGGTTTCAGTGAATTTAGCGATCCCTATTCAGGTAAATTCAATTATCGTTGGACCACATCCATTTGGACTGCACTAGCCCACTGTTATGTAAAAGAAGGAAACGCCGTTTCGGCTTTAAACATTTTCAATAAGATACACTCCTATGGTGATATTAAATTATGGCCGACAACTATTCTGAATGCCTTGGGCGCATGTTATGTAACGGGGCAGAGCGAAGATTATTCAATAAAAATTTATGAATCGGCTCTTCGTGAGTTTGAAATATTATCGCTCGTTTCTCGGGTTTCTGTGATCATCGACGCATCAAATATTTTAGGCTTGATAATGGGTAACACTGATATGAAGATTAGTAGCCTTTACGTAAAGGCAAATGATTTGTTAAAACCTCTGCGATAAAATAATATGAGTGATAATAATCTTCCACGTATAGCATTTGTGAATCAGTACCCAACTGTGTTTAATAAGATCAAAAGTCCATACAAATCAGAAACAGATATTACTCAATGGAATGATACTGTTACCCTTAACAAGGCCGGTGGAAATCGCGGAAATTTGGTATGGATGGAAAGCGTGTATAGAATTTTTAAATATGATCTGAATAATTCGTGCGCTATTAGTATAAACAGGTTGGTAAGAGATTATAAGACCATAGATGAAAATTTTGACTTTGTAATTATTAATATGGCGTGTTGGATAACGAATGTATCTGAAAGACTTCATCTGTTGCCGCCAAATTATTTTTCAGAATTAAAATTTAAAAAATGCAAAGTAATTTGTTTAGGAAATGGAGGTATAAGAAAGACTTATATTAAATCAAACCCGAACTTATCCAAGGATAATTTTTGCACGGCTATAATTGAGTTATTACACTGGATGGCAGATAACGCGGACATTCTTTCGGTCAGGGGAGAAGAAACAAAGAAAACCCTGAAAGAAGTTTTTAACATCGACTCGATTGCACTAGGATGCCCAAGCCTGTATTCCTTTCCCAATTCAATAGATAATATTTCCTTGCCACCTGTAGAAGATTCTATTTTAGCTTCAGGGGGTAATTTGGTCAAGAGATCTTATTACAAATATTTCAAATCTTTCAATGTGTTTAAATCTGTAAACTATTTTTGTCAATCACATTACGAGTTTGAATCTCCTTCAAATATTGAATTTCCGCGTCAAGTAAAACCTTCCGACCTTGTTGATATCAAGATAAACGAAGCGGATGGTTCGGTATTAAATTATCCGTTTGAAATAGATGGGATAGACAAAATGTATGCTCCCAACAATGTTGATACTTGGAGGGGGGTATTATCCATGCATGATTATTATATTGGTTCACGGCTGCACGGCGCACTCCTTGCTTTACAGGCTGGCATTTTTCCAGCTGTTTTTAGTAATGACGAACGCTTGCTTGAAGTTGCCAGACTCGTTGGCATGCCGCATTTGAACCCTGACGTGGAATCTTTTGATATAAAAAATCTGTTCACCGAAGATTCTTTGAAAAATTTTAAAAAGAAATACCGAATGAGACACAATCTGTTTTGTGAGGCATTAACAAGTGTGGGACTTGTCTTATAAAAAACTATATTTAATACAATGCTAAGATAAGAGTTTGTATAAATACTTGTTATTCGCGTGTAATATGCAAGAGCCCCAAAAATCCTTAGTTCAAGCCTTTTTAGACGGAGGCTGGTTAGTTCCACTCATCGGTGCAGCAGGCATGATCGCAAGGATTCTTTCTTCAAAGGAAAGTATTACCGTTGAATTACTTTGCAAACGGATTCCAGCTGCTGCTATATCAAGCGGAATCGCGTGGTATATTTTAGAGCAAACGGATATCTCTAGTTTGTATAAGGCTGTTATTTATGGAATTGTTGGTGTTATATCACCAGAAGTAATTGAAGGCATCGTTACTTTGGCTAAAAGAATCGCAAAAAACCCTTCGCGATTTATTCGGAAATGATTAATGAAAACCCTTGCTAGAATATTTTTACTTTCAATTGTAGGTATCTTTTCGTATAAAGCTTTACTTGGAATCTGCGTGTGGTATAGAGAAAAGTTCAACGGTCTTGAGCTGCCATCTGAAACGCTGAATGCTGCCGCTGATGATATTCTCTTGGGTCTTGTGGTCTTTATTACCGTGGTTTTATCTTCTCAAATTGGTAGAAGAAGGTGTAAGTAATAAGAATTAAACTATATAAATAGTTGTATGGCTAAACCAACAACTAGAACCGAATTAGCTGACTATTGCCTGAGAGCACTTGGCGCTCCGGTAGTTGAAATCAATATTGATGACGATCAGCTTGAAGATCGCATTGATGAAGCGATTCAATTTTGGCAAGAGTATCACAGCGATGCTACCGTTAAAACTCTGATTAAACACCAAGTAACTGCGTCAGAACTCACAAGTAATGAGATTGAAGTTCCTGATGCTGTTATTGCTGTTGTTCGTGTTCTTGGTTTTGAAGACTTTACCAGTGCATCATTGTTTAATGCAAAGTACCAGATGTATCTCAATGACTTCTTTGGAATGAGAAACCCTGGCGGTCTTTTAAACTACGAGCTGACTTCGCAATACATGAGCTTGGTTGAAGATATTCTTAACGGTCATGGTCAGCAAATGTCTTTTAACCGACATAAGAATACCATTAAGTTTCACGCTAATATTTCTGATCATGTTACGGAAGGTGAATTCATTATTTTTGAAACATACCAAACTGTAGATCCTTCTGCTTACACCGATGTTTTTGATGACATGGGTTTAAAGGAACTTCTTACGCTTCTTATTAAAAAGCAGTGGGGACAAAACCTCAGTAAGTTCGAAGGTATGCAACTCCCAGGCGGAGTTACAATTAGTGGTGCTACAATATATGATCAAGCCACTGCTGATATTCAAGCGCTTAAAGAAACATGGCAGCTTAAATACGAAGAACCCGCCGACATCTTTATTGGATAATGCCAACCAACCCATACTTTCAAAACGGATCTCAACAGGAACAAGATCTTTACGAGTCGTTAGTTATCGAGGCCATTAAAATTTATGGTCAAGATTGCTTTTACATTCCTCGCAAGATTGTCAAGCGAGATCTGATTATTAATGAAGATCTTATAAGCGCGTTTGAAAAGGCTTATAAGATTGAGATGTATGTGGAAAGCGTTGACGGATTTGAAGGTGATGGCCAATTACTTTCCAAGTTTGGACTTGAGATTAGGGACAGTGTTAATTTGGTTGTTTCCAATCTTCGATGGAATCAACTTATAGGACAACACGGATACTCAGAGAATAGTGCGCGTCCTCTTGAAGGCGATCTTATTTACTTTCCTTTGACCAAAGGGCTGTTTGAAATTAAATTTGTTGAAGATAAAAAGCCGTTTGCTCAACTTCAGGACTTTCCTATTTTTAAACTTTCTTGTGAGTTGTTTGAATACGAAAGCCAAGAGATTGATACCGGCATAAGAGAGGTTGATAAGATACAAGCTGAGGCTGGAGATTCTCAAATCTTAGAGTATACCAATAACGACTCGCCTGAGCAACTGTTACAAGAATTTGAAACACTCAGCTTTACTCTTCCGAGTGGGGTTACAGGTTCTTGCGAATTCTTTAAGTACAGTACCACAACCGACTCTCCGCAGCTACAAAGAATTCACGTAAGTCCTCCTACCTTTAACGATGGCAAGTATCACACACTTGTAACAGGAACAGTTCTTACAGGCCAAACATCTGGAGCAAGTGTAACCGCTAGTAACATTAATCAAATAAGTGATGGAACTGCTAGTGACGACGAGCTTTTTGGAAATGACCATGGTGCTCAAAACTCTACCTTTAGTCAGCACGTTAATGTTGGTGACTTTCTTGACTTCAGCGAAGAGAATCCGTTTGGAGAACCTTTTAACTTCTAAACATGTTAGGTAACGAATACTTTTATAATGAAACACTAAAGAAGATTGTGTCTGTTTTTGGCACAATCTTTAATGACCTTGAAGTAGCCAATATTAGTGGAGGGAAGATGATTGGTGTTAAGCGTGTACCTCTTGCTTATGCACCTAAAGAAAAATATTTAGCAAGGATTAAAGAAGAAACAGAAAGAGATGTTGCGCTCAAGCTTCCTCGTATGGCGTTTGAAATGACTGATATCTCTTATGATGAAACGACAAAGTTGAATCGTTTAAATAGAACAATTCAAACCGATACCTCAACAAGTCCAGAAAGTAAAGTTAAAGTATGGCAACCTGCTCCTTATGAACTGGGATTTGATTTGAATATCATGTCAAGAGGACAGGATGAAGCCCTTCAGATAGTAGAACAAATACTTCCACACTTTAGCCCACATTACTCTCTTACCGTTAAAGGTCTTGAAGGTCCTGAAAGTAAAACGGATGTTCCTATTAGTCTTGTGGGTGTTAACTTTGAAGATGCATACGAAGGCGACTTTGAATCTTCTCGACGTCTTATAGTTTACACGCTAACATTTACACTTAAAACAAAATTTGCTTTTTACCCGTCGTCTGTTGGACTTATAGAAACGGTTGACACATTCTTTCACGACTTTGATACCAATGGAGTTTATGTTGATGCTGGTGTAAGAGTAACTGAAACCAGTACCGTTATTGGAACTAAGCCTGGGACTTAATTAAGATTATGCTTGGACACGAATACTTTTACAATGGTACCATAAAAAATATGGTTGCTGCGTTTGGCCAAATGTTTAACGACATTCAGGTGGCTCAGCTTGATGCTGGAAAACTGGTTGGGTCAAGGCGGGTTCCACTTGCATATGCGCCAAAGGAAAAGTATCTGGCAAGAATTGAAGCTCAAGCTGATCGTGATATTGCACTTAGGTTACCTCGCATGTCGTTTGAAATGACAGGATTGAGTTTTGACCAATCCACTAAGTTAAATCGTTTAAACCGAAATGTTCAAACCGACAGCGAAGGTAACCTAGTTAAAGTAAATCAGTGTGTACCATACACTCTTGACTTTTCGCTAAACATTATGTCAAGAGGGCAGGACGAAGCTCTTCAGATAGTAGAGCAAATACTTCCACACTTTAATCCTAATTATACTTTAAGCGCTAAAGGTCTTGAAGGTCCTGAAAGTATTACAGACATACCAATAACATTATCAGGTGTAAGCGCCGAAGATGCATACGAAGGCGACTTTGAATCTTCTCGCCGTCTTATAGTTTATACACTAACCTTTACGGTTAAAACAAAGTTTACAAGTAATCCTCAATCAACCGGTCTTATCAAATCTGTTGATACTTTCTTTAATGACTTTGATACTTCGGGACGTTATACTGATGCAGGTGTACGGGTAAGAACTGGATCGCAATCTGATACAGAAGATTCTCATACAGTTGTGATAGAGATTGGAGGACCGCCTGATCCCAATGTGATATGGGATGATTCTCCATAATGCTTGTTATAAATAACTTTGTATGAGTAAGAAGGACGACATGGTCGCTGCGCTGCAGAAGAATTTGGATGAAGTAAAAAAGACTTCTGAAGAACTTGCTGTGGTTGATTCAATGATAGGTCCATCCGATGCTCAACTTGTAGACGAAACCGAAGAGGATTATCGCTATGCTAGGGAGCGGATTAAAAAACTTATAGAGACTTCGGAGATTGCTATTGATTCCATGTCCTGTCTTGCTGCCGATGCTGAACATCCTCGCGCATTTGAGGTCTTGGGAACCTTAATTAAGCAGGCTGCAGAAATGAATCAGCAACTTTTAGATTTACAAAAGCAGCGTAAGACTCTTGTTAAATCAGATGACTCAAAAGGTAATGACGGTGGATCAACCACAAATAATGCTATCTTTGTTGGAACCACATCTGAACTCCAGAAGTTCCTTAAAGGGTCGGACAGCGAGCCTATTAATATTTGATCCCTTCGGGAATTAATTATATCAAAACGTGAAAGGCGTGTAAAGGAAAAAAGAAAAAATTTAATGTCCAGTCCGCTGTCATATAATGGAAATCCTCATGTAAAAGCCGATGGTGTTCAAGTGGAATTTACTAAGCATGAGGTAAATGAATACATCCGGTGCAGTAAAGATGTGGCTTATTTTTGTGAGAACTACGTTAAGGTTATCAGTCTTGATACAGGATTAACGCCTTTCATTTTGCGAGGTTATCAAAAGAAAATGGTTGAGCACTTTAACAACAACCGTTTTGCAATCATCCTTGCCTGTCGTCAAAGTGGTAAAAGTATTACCTCGGTTGCATGGCTGCTTCACTATGTTATATTTAATGCTGATAAAAAGGTTGGCATTTTGGCAAACAAAGGTGCGACTGCAAGAGAAATGCTTGGGCGTCTTACACTAATGCTAGAGAACCTTCCGTTCTTTCTGCAGCCAGGCTGTAAGGTTCTGAATAAAGGTAGTATCAAGTTTAGTAACAACTCTGAAATTATTGCTTCTGCAACAAGTGGTGATTCAATTCGAGGTCTTTCGCTGAACTGTATCTTTCTTGACGAGTTTGGATTCGTTAACAAAGCAAATGAATTTTACACTTCAACTTATCCCGTTATTTCAAGTGGTAAAGACACAAAGGTTATTATTACCAGTACTCCAAACGGGGTAGGTAATATGTTTTACAAATTGTGGGAAGGAGCAACTCAAGGCGCAAACGAATTTAAACCTTTTACTATTAAGTGGCGTGACGTGCCTGGGCGGGATGAAAAATGGAAACAAGAAACCATTTCTAACACAAGTGAGCTTCAGTTTAAACAAGAATTTGAATGTAGCTTTATAGGCAGTTCTCAAACCCTTATTGATTCTGACGTGTTACTTGGAATGCAAGCGCAATCTCCGATAAAGACCCAGCACGAGATTAACTATTATGAAGAACCTATTGAAGGTCATGAATACATTCTTTGTGCAGATGTATCAAAGGGAAGAGGACAGGATTACAGTACATTCTCTGTGATTGATATCTCTCAAAATCCATTCAAGCAAGTTTGTACATATCGAAACAACACCGTATCTCCACTGCTCTTTCCCAACATAATTATTCGTGCTGCCAAGGTTTACAACGAAGCACTGGTAATTATCGAAAACAATGATGCTGGTATGGTCGTTTGTAACTCGGTTTATTACGATCACGAATACGAAAATACCTTTACCACAAGTACCGTTAAGAGTAATGGCATTGGTGTTACAATGTCCCGTAAAGTTAAAAGGATTGGTTGCTCTAACTTAAAGGACCTTATTGAAGATTCAAAGCTTCATATAATAGATCCTGAAACAATTTCAGAGTTGAGTTCGTTTGAGCCCAAAGGCGAAAGTTATGCCGGTAAAGATGGTACACATGATGACTCAGTAATGAACTTTGTCCTCTTTGCGTGGTTTGTTAGTACCGATATATTTGAAAGCATGAGTAATATGCAGCTTAAGGATCTTCTTTATCAGGAAAAGCTAATGGAGATGGAAGAGGATTTACCACCCTTTGGTTTTGTGGATGCAGGTAACGAAACGCCAGAATCACTTGATCATTATCAGGATATCATTCAAGAGATGGAACGCTGGAGGTCTCTTTAAAAGTGAAAAATAATAAATAGATGGTATTGGATATAACCTTATAATGATTCTTAACACTTATTAATTAAATTACACTGAAAGGATAACACATGGGATTTTTAGTATCACCAGGTGTCGAGGTCAAAGAAATCGACCTTACAGACATCATTCCGGCACAGTCTACCTCTATTGGTGGATATGCTGGTCACTTCAGATGGGGACCGATTGGAGAAGTCATAACCGTCAGTTCGGAGAAGGAACTCGCAAGAATATTTGGAGCACCCTCAACAGAAGACGCCACACTCGAACGTAGCTTTTTGGAAGCTGCTGCATTCTTGAAATACAGCAACAACTTGAAAGTTGTACGGGCAAACGCAGCTACAGCACTCAACTCATATTCTAGCCATGGAGATGATTCTCCTGAGTCGGCTGGATTTACCATTAGTACTGTAACGGAACTCGAAACTAATCAAGCCGCTCTTAATACACTTGGCGCGCACGTTGTTGCTCGCTGTGCTGGTGCACTTGGTAACTCACTCAGGGTTCACGTTGTTAATGAAGAAAACTATGACTCTCAACCCGCAAGCGTTCGAGGTTCATTACAGTTCAAACCTGGGACAAGCGATTTTGCATTGGATCTCACGGGAGGAACTGCCATTAACGATGAAGTATCGATTGTAGTTGTTGACAATGGCGGCCTATTTTCAGGGATTCAAGGAGAAATTCTTGAAGTTCACGAAGGCCTTTCCATTGCACGTAATGCTAAAAACCAATTTGGCGAATCTAACTATTGGGCAGATTTTGTTAATACTAATTCCTCACTTATCTTTGGTGTTAAGGATACATCAACTGATCCAGAGATTACTTCAGTTTCCACAGACCTTGGAGCAATCTCTTGGCTTGATGGCGTTTCCGCGAGTAGTCCTGAAGTCGGCATTTATGTGGACCTTGCAGGCGGTGCTGATGCATCCAGCTTTACGAACGCTTCTGTTGTTACAGCACTTGAATTGTTTGAAGATTCAGAAACAATCGAGATCAACCTGCTCTTCGCTTTTGAAGATAGCGGTGGTGAATCTGACGCTAAAGTCAAAACCATTGCTGACAGCCGTAAAGATCTTGTTGGATTTAT
>Ga0160423_10005642_pt1 | contig 10191 bp, 15 predicted proteins | sample CRUFie14St8metaG_FD_108191 | JGI IMG/M metagenome (GOLD analysis project Ga0160423, IMG submission 108191) | Marine microbial communities from the Costa Rica Dome - CRUD Field 142mm St8 metaG | ecosystem: Environmental > Aquatic > Marine > Oceanic > Photic zone | place: Costa Rica: the Eastern... | reverse complement strand
TTAGTTTACAAGGCATTGAAGGAGAAGGACACATTACATTTAGAGAAGCATTTCCTATACCAGTTAGAGCTTATTGTAAGCCTAAGTATGTTAACCCCAATGAAACTGTGATATTTGATTAATGTCTTGGCTTGAGAATTACAACGGAGAGGGTGCTAGATGGTGGCACGTTATATTGTTATTCCTTTTTTGGGGAGGTCTTTTTGCATACATATATTTTTTTGGTGGTGATTCAACGGAGATAATAAATGAAGATATTTAGAAGGTTAGTAAACTTTTTTACTTCATCTGAAGATGTAGTGGTAAGAAACAGAAATTCAAAGGGTCAATTTGTTGCTGATGACAAGTCCACACCTAATAAAAATGAAGCCTATAAAACAGTAAGAAGAAAGAAAACAAAGAAATAGGAAAGGTTGTATTCTTAGAGGAAGGTTGTAGTTTTTACATTCTAAAAAGAGGCTTGCGGGACTTTTGCGGGACTTTTAGACAACCTATGACAACCTTAGACAACTCAACTTTGCTACAAGCACCTAGAATGCTGCGTTTCAGGGGGGTCTCATAATAAGCGGAAAGCATTCATAATGCTGAGGTCGGTTGTTATAAAGCAGTAAGAAGAGAGAAAACAAAGAAATAGGTAAGGTTGTATTCTTTGAAGAAGGTTGTAGTTTTTTAATTGTAAAAAGAAGGTTGTTGTTTCGTAGAAATTTGCTGATCTGGGTCGATTTTAGTTAAGTTATTGATTTAATTGATGTTATTGCTACCGTAGTGAGTATAACCTTGCCAAGGTTGAGGTCGCGAGTTCGAACCTCGTTTCCCGCTCCAATTCAATTTTCATCAATAATATCAATTAGTTACGGGCTTTGCACCGAGTACAACCTTCCTAAAAAGATTTCTCCTAGTGAAATTCACTAATCGATTCCTTAAAAAATCCAAGGTTGTGTTCAAGGAAGGTTGTTGTTTTTCCAACCTAATTTTCACTGCAAAAGTACCGTATCTAATCTACCTACAATTTCCCTTTTTTTAGCAGTATTAACGTGAGCATATCTCGTCACACTCTTCAAATCTTTCCACCCCCCAGCTTCTTTGATTTGATAAATATCAACTCCATCTTTTGCTAACAACGTGGCAAATGTATGTCGAAGAGTGTGTGGAGTTATATTTTTTTTAACACCACTATTTTGAACTGCTTTTTTCCAGCGTTTATTTCCTAATGAAGTTGCCTGTAAGGGCTTTCCATTATCCTGAACAAAAACATATTCAATCTTACCTCTTAAATAGGGACGAGATTGCTCAATGCGCTCTTTCCTGTCCCACATTCTTTTTAAAACATTTTGAGCAGATGTGCCTATGCCTAAAACATTTGGTTCGGCATTTTTCATCTCATCGCTTGATTGAGTCCACTCTTTTAAATCATCAGATAGAGAAGACCATTTTAAGTTAATAACATTAGCTTTTCTCTGTCCTGTTAATGTTAAGAACTCAGCAATGTTTGCTCTTAATGTATCAAGTTGTCCTATAAATTTTTTCAATTCATTAGGCTCAAGGTAAGTTTCTTTTCCTTTTACTTGTTTAGTTTTTATTTGAATTCTAGTACTAGATAAACCGCTCTCTAAACCAAAATTCATAATAGCGTTGAAAGTTGAGATATACCTTTGAATTGTAGACTCAGAAAGACCTAATGAATTTTTAAGGTATTTTTTAAACTCGTGAGCATCTCGTCTTTCAAGCTCACTGAATTTTTTATTACCAAAATAATTGGTAATGATATTACACCTATGAATTTCATTAGGATGTTTTCTCTGCCTTTCATTCTTTGAAGGCTCTTCCAACCAATCGTCTGCTATTTCACGAATTGAGTTTTCCATACATAATCTCCATGTAAAAAACCCAGATCAGCCCATGAAACATAACAGATCACGAGCGATCTGGAAAGTGCTGATAAAGCTATCAGCTTTCGGGGGTAAAATTAGTTGACAGTACCCGTTTCTACCTCGATCTCTTCCTCTGTCTCAATCGGATCGGGCAGCAATTTTCTTGCATCATTTGATTGTTGTTCAATACCCATCCTCGCCATACCGAGAAGCACTGAAAACAGCTCAATCGCTTGATTACTTACTTGCACAGATCCAAGAAGTTCCATGCAGTTCTTTGAAAGATCAGACCTATGGTATGACTTGCCATCAATTATCAATATGTCCTGACCTTCATCTTTGCCATTACTTTTAGTCACGTTTTTTTCCTCGCTTCATTTCTAACAAATTTATATTGTTTAGGCGCAGATATAGATAGTTTTACCTGAGGTATCATCTTCTCAGCCCGATCTCCTCTGCCACAATGTTCACAGTATGAATTTTTAGGAGTCCAATGCTCTCCAATCCCTAACATCTGAACCACAACATTTTTTTCTAATTGAATCGGTACGGGATCATTCACCGATAAAATTCTTTCTACAACTCCATCAACACTAGCTATATTTGCGATGCAATCTTGGTAATACTTGGTATTCCTAACCCGTCTAATCCATATTTTGTGAGAGTATGAACTTTCAAGATCGTTAACATTTAGATTGCGACCACCATATAAGACACTATTAACAGGTCGTGTAATTCTTAATGGCATTCATATCGTCCTCACAAATGTCATTACATCCATGTAAAAAATTAAACCTAAAATGGAATATCATCATCAAAATCACTGACAGGAGTTTGTTTTGTTTCCACTGGTGGAGCGGGTTTTGGTTCCACTGGCGGCAAAGAATTTTTGTAGTTTTTAAAACTAGGCACTTCTCCACCGACCCATAACTCACCAATCTTCAACATTGGAGTTCCATCTAACTGCTTTGCAATTTTCCCTTTCCAGTTGATTCGGTCTTGATCCATCTTCAAGGCAAACGACAAGTAATCGACTAATTGCTGGTCAATTTTAATGAAGCCATCATAGTCGTGACATTGATCATCTGTAGCCCATGCCTGACCAGTTTCCCTCAGACCTTTAAGCCTTGTTAATTCTTTTTGCCTTTTCTCTTCTGTAAGTTTATACAACCTTGCGTTACCCGCATGTACTTCAAAACTACTCATAAAATATCTCCATATTTAATTGAAACTTGTCTAGTTCCATTGGGTCTTCTAAAGTCCTCAAGTGACTTTTCTTGCTTTAATAAAAGAGCCTCACCATTTATTTCACTAAAGGCTCTTTTAAAATCGATAGGTGCTTTTTTATGCAATATTTGAACGACTGTTTCGTGGTTGCCAACACTTTGACCGTACTTGTCAGCAATAAGATTTTTTAATTCGTTAGATCGTTTTTCTAAATCAGAAAGCTCAACAAAAATATCATCATGTTCAAGTTTGATATCAGCTATTTTTCTCTGTATTTTTGTTAACTTGATGATTGCCTCATCATCCGTAACATATTCATAATCTTTGGCTGTTCTTTTAGGCTGTAAGTGTTTCTCTCTTCTTTCAACATCATTAAATTCATCTTGAATAAAATCATAAGCTGCTCTATATAAATCAATTCTTTCAATCAAACCTTCTTTTGGATGAGGCAATAAACGAGCAGATACTTTTTCATGTAACCAACCCTCAGTTCTTTCAACTGTCTCAAGAATTACATGAGGATCATCTGTAGGCTTGCTGACTTTGTAACAAAGAAAATACATCTTATCTAAATCAGCGACTTCCATAATCGTTCTGCATTGCATCTCGTAATATTCTTTTGCAAAGACGGAGTAGGGTTCTTTAGCGTAGTAAGGACACTTAATTTCTATACCCGCATCAATACCCACTAATCCATCTGGAGATGCCGCCAAAAAAGGATATTTGTCATGGACGATTAAACCTGTTTCAAAAACTTTTTTACCTGTCCTTCTTTCAAAATAATCTCGTGCTACGGGTTCGAGCTTTGTGCCATGCTCTACGGCTTCATTGGTAACGAACTCATCATCCGCTTCTGCTAAAGCCCTTACTTTTTTCCTAACAAGATCATCAAAAGATTCGAATTGATTTTTTCTTTCAATAACTGATGTTTCGGTTGCTGTGATCTTAGATGCTCTAGCTTTACGCCACTCAACAGATCCTTGCTCTAGTCCCGCAAATGGTTGTGAATCTGACATTAGGCAACCTTTGCTTCAGGAGAAGTAAATCCTTTGTTTGCAATAAACTTAATGAATCTATCTTCTTCATAATCTTTAAAGCCACGATTCCTTAGCGCTCTTTTAAATCTGTCATATATTCTTTTTGATGCGTCATAATTTTCTGCATCATTTATACCGCTCTGAGACCAGATTTCATCGATCTGCTGTTCGACAGTCATCTCTTCTTTTTGTGGAACAGGCTCGTTATTTGGATTTGTTTCTTCATCGTCAATGACATCAATCTCTTCATAGTTTTTTAAATTCAAACCGAACTCAGCCATTGTCGCAACACGACATCTTTGCTTTGCAGTGTGTATTTCAGTTGAGGAAGGATTTTTAATTGATTCCCAATTATTATGGATAGGGTAGGAGCGATGCACTGTCTTACCGCATACAGTCATTTTGATTCTTACTTCGGCTGTACCGTTTCGGTAATAATGACACTCACAACCATCTATATCTCTTTCAAACTCCCAAGAGTAATTGGGATCAATATCTTGCATCAAACGATGAGCCGTTGACCAAGGTAACGTCAATATTGTTTTACCGTCTTTTGTGGGTTTATCTGTCTCTTTTAAGAATTGAGAGACATCTGTTTCATAGAGTGCTTGAAACGTAGATTTTTCGGCAGACATAAACAACCTCCATGTAAATACATAGAAGCAGTTTAACAGCTTTAATTATAAAATCAATATATACAGTAACTTATTATCTATAGAGTAACATATAAGAAAATCTTCAAATTTACTTTTTCAAAAAAGAAACCATTGCGTGTAGGAAATCTTTTGCAGCATCCCAATCAACACTTAGCATTGAATATACTTCCTTGTACTGAGTATCACTTAATTCAAAATTATGCTCTTTTTCCCATTTCCTTATATATAATCCAACAAAAGATTGTTTGCCTACCTTTTCTATCTCAGGATTTGCCACACCATAAACCCATAAATAGGGACACATAGAGTAGACAGTGCAGAATTTAAGGGCTGTCGGCATATCTTGCGGCAATGACCCTTGAAGCCATCCTTGAACTGTGGCGGGAGATGCATTCATATCTTTTCTTATTTTAGTGGCTCTTCCATATTGGGGAACGCCATTGTTTGTCAAAATCTTATCGAGGATTTTAGCCCTTTCTTCTTTCGATAACTTTTCCATGTTCTGTTTTTATCCTCAGCTTTACCCGTTATTTATTGTTTTTTCAAGTTTGTGTATCATCTTAGAACTATAAAAGCAAGATATTTTTCACATATTATTTTATTCACTATATTTTTTCATATTTGCAAAATGTTTCTGTGTAGATCATAATTTACTTCATAGATATTCATGGAGTGAATCTTGATATACCGTCCAGCTTCCAAAGAAAACAATTATACGGTTATCCCAAACCGTCTTTTACGTGGTGGATCAAACACTCCAAGTCAGCCAAGGGAGGATGGTCTTTCGCCAGAATCTTTGGGGGTGCTAGTATATCTGTTATCACATAAAAGTGAATGGAATATTACAAATATTCAACTATCGAAATTTTTTAAAATAACCCAAGAAAAAGTTACCAAAATTACTCGCGAATTAGAGCAAGCGGGATACGCTCAACGATCTGTCAATCGAAATGGTGGAAAGGTAAAGAGTTGGGATTGGATAATTACAGATGAAAGAAATAATTTTGATAAAGAAGAAGTAAAACCTGTGGGTGGTATGCCTAAATCTAGGAAAAACCAGATCAAGGAAAAGCCAGATCTGGTAAAAGAGGGCACTAAGAATACTATTAATAAAAGAAATACTATTAATAAAGAAAAGCCTGAACCCTCTCTTTTTAAAACTTTTCTTGAAAATCCACCTTCTTCGATATCGTCTGATGCATGGGTGCTTTGGTGGAACTATAAAAATATAAACAGAATTCCCGCTAAGTCTGTTGTTACTCGCACAGTTAATTTAATGAAGCAAATAAACAAAACTCACAATCTCAAGGATTGCATTTTGTTAACTATTGATCATGGGTGGAAGGGCTTACCAGTTGATAACGATGGAAATATTTATCAGATATGCAATCAATTTAAAAAAAACACACTACATTTGGTGAAATAACATGGATGTTAAAGAACTAAAAATGAGGCTTGCTCCTCATGTATCAACATTACTTCGGGAGTTTTATCCTGAAGGAAGGATAGAAGGTGGTAATTTTAAAATCGGATCGGTTCAAGGTGAGAAGGGCAGAAGTATGTCAGTATTTTTAAGTGGCGATCAAGTTGGTCAATGGGTGGATTTCGCTACTGGTGAAACTGGTGATGTACTTGATTTGATATGTTCAAAAGAATCTTTGTCCATTGTTGAGGCAATGAATTGGGTAAAAAAAAGATTTGGTCTAACAGAAAAGGTTCAGAAAAAAATTAAAAATATCGGGGGAAAAAAATATAACACCCCAACACTTCCACCCAAAGATACAGAAATGATACATGAGTATCTAAAGGGTAGAGCCTTCAAGAATACAGATGATGTTTTAAATAACTCTGGTATCTATGAAACAAAACTAGATGCATTAGATAGGGCAGTCGTGTTCCCGTATTACTCAGCTGATAATCAGCTAACCTTTATCAAAATAAAGCCAATCACGGGTGAGGCATCACCTTTCACTCAAAAAGCATTGAAGCCTATTTTATTTGGATGGAAAACTATTGATGACAGGGCAAGAGATTTAATGATTGTTGAGGGTGAGTTCGATCAGGTTATGGCGAATGAGTTAGGTTTTAACGCATTGAGTGTTCCTATGGGAGCGCAAAATCTTAATTGGATTGAACATGAAATGCCTAACCTAGAAAGATTTGACCGCATTCTTATTTGTTCTGATATGGATGAGGCGGGAGATGATATGTGGAGAAAGGTGAGTAAAAGACTTGGAGAGAAATGTTTCCGCGTTGAAATCCCTTGTAAAGATATCAACGACCTCGTTAAAAAATATGGTTACGAGAAGAGCAAATTAATCTTAGACCAAGCAATCGAATCGGCTATCTACAAAGACCCACCAACCCTCAGAAACATCAGTGAATTTAAAGAAGAGATTGATCAATACTTTGCATTTGATGAAAAGGATAAAAATGGATTTGGTTTTGGTTGGACTAAATTAGATGAAGAAGATATTACTCTGAGAACCCATGAACTAGTTACGGTAAGTGGAGCTAATGGTCATGGTAAGTCTATGTGGTTATCTCAAGTTTGTTTGAATGCGATACATCAAGGACAGAAAGTTTTAGTTGGATCGTTTGAAATGATTCCTAGTCAGACAGCGGGACGAATGATGAAGCAAGCAGCGGGAGTCTTCAATCCAACATCAGAATATAGGGATGCATTACTTGAGTGGTTGCTACCTAACTTTTGGTTGTATGTAGATACATTGACTCCGAAACCAAAAGACTTGTTAGCGTGTTTCGAATATGCCTATAGACGATACGGTATAAACGTCTTTGTTGTTGATTCGTTGACAAACATTGTTAGACAAGATGATTACGGAGCACAGCAAGAATTCATTGAGTCTCTTGTTCAGTTCAAATTGAATTTTCCTGTCACAGTTTTTCTTGTTACGCATGTTCGAAAAGGTGAAACAGAAAACTCAAGGACTGGCAAATATGATGTTAAGGGCAGTGGATCGATTACTGATCTTGCCGACAGTTGTATTTCAGTTTGGAAAAACAAAAAGAAACTAGAGCACATCCAGTATCAGAATATGTTGGGAGAGGAACCTGATCCTGATGTATTGAATCAATGGGATATCTACATAGGGGTAATGAAAAATAGGTCTGGTCAGTTTGAGGGATCAGTTGGTTTTGAATTTAAGCCTGACTGCTTTCAGTACGTTCAATCTCGTGGTGAGCCTGTCAGGAAATACATAGATTTTGATATTAACCATGCACGATAAAGAAGAAGAGTTAGCTAACAATTTAAGAAAAGCGGGAAAGATGGTACAGCAAGCACAGATACAGATACACACTGCTGAAGCCAACTTAAAAAGAGAGATTGCTGTGCAAAAAGTTATTGCGGGTGAACAAAGAAATCTCAAGTCAAATGCTGCTCAAGATCGATGGGCTGATGAACAAGAATCAGTCTATCAAGCAAGGATAGATTTAGGTATTGCAAAAGGTAATCTTGAAGCCGCTCGGTGCGAGGTTATGGCAGTTGAGGCTGAGTTCAAAATATGGCAGAGCAAGCAAGCAGATTTAAGATTTGAAAGGAGAGTTTACGGAGGGTGAAATCACGCAGTCCGACTAAAGTTGAGACTGCATGGATGGCTAAGTTAACAGAACTAGGATGCTGTGTTTGTTGGCGTGAGTACGATGTCTTTACGCCAACAGAGATTCATCATTTAGACGGTAAGACTAAGCCAGAGGCTCATCTTAAAACGATAGGACTATGTTACAGACATCACAGAGAGGGAGTTAACAATGATAGATACGTCAGCAGACACCCATTCAAAAGAGAGTTCGAAAAAAGATACGGAACAGAGTCAAGTCTTCTCGACTGGACAAGACAGCGAATTGGACAATGACATTGTTTATGACTTAGTGGCGCGACCCAGACATTACAATCAGGGTGACATTGAGTGTATTGATTACATCAAAGATAGGCTAGGTAAAGACTTTAAGAATTACTTGTTTGGATCAATCATAAAATATATTCATCGACACCCATACAAAGGCAACCCAGTTGAAGATTTACGCAAAGCAAAATGGTACTTGCATCGCTTGATCGAGGAGCATTCAAATGACAAATAGTAGAACAAAAGGTCATTCGTTTGAGAGGGAGATAGTAAATCTATTCAAAGATGAATTAGGTTATTGCAAAAGAAACCTAGATCAATATGCCGAAAAGGATCATGGCGATATTATACTTCATCCATTTTGTGTTGAGTGTAAACGATATGCTTCAGGTCACTGGCACAAAGAAGACTGGTGGAATCAAGTTTTAAAATCTGCGGGAAATAAATATATTCCCCTCCTTGTATATAGATTTGATCGTCAACCAACTAAGTTTGTTTTCCCTTTATATGTAGTAGGGGATTTTATCAGGAGAGATAACGAAACATTTACAGTATGCACTAGAGAAGCCATGCTGATAATGCGAGAAGTTATCAGTGAAGCCAGCTAAATTGAGAAAGATTGTTGAACAAGCAGCTGACCATATATTTTACCCTGAGATCGAGGGTTATTTAGATAAGCATTTAGATAAACAATTTCACCCACTAGCAAAGGGTATGCTTCAGTATTTTTTAGTAAACAGAATCATGGATTTGAACTCAAGAGAAGAGAGAAAACGTGCGCTCGATTTGCTACCAGAAGATGATGAAGTTCCTCATTTAAAGGGGTTTGTTAAGTACACGATTCTTCGACTTTGGAGTGCCAGAAATGTCAAGACAAATGTACGAGACAAAAGAAGATTTACAAAGAGAAAATCTTATCATAGAAACAGTAGCCGACAAATGGCATTGTAAGTATATCAAATTACCGATTCAGTATAGATTAGATTTTGCTTTGATTAGGAATAATAAATTAAAAGCATTGAGTGAGATAAGAGTTAGAAATTTTAGTAGTGATAAATATGAAACTATTATTGTTTCGGCTATGAAAAGATTGACAGCAAGATCATTATCAAGAGAGTTGCTTGTCCCTAGTTTTTTTATTGTGAAGTTCGATGACTTAATAAAATATATAGACTTCGATGAGTCACCTGATTCTTTTGAAGTTGGTGGAAGAATAGGAAACACCAGACGGGATGCGGATGACGTTGAGATTGTTTGTCATTATAAAATTGATAGGCTGAAACCACTTTGATATCATGTAGCTTCTGGGCGATAGGGGATTTATATCCCCTTCAACCCTCCTCAGGATCGCCCAGAACTATAAACAGCTTGATCCTCAAACCATCTAAAGCACTCAGCAATCCTGTCACTTGTTTCGAAAGAATAAAGTCTCGCAGCTTTTGTCGCGCATGATCGTTTCATTTGATATAAAAACTCGTGCTCGACATAATATTGATCGAATACTTCTCGTTGCTTTTTTGTCGTTAGATGA
>Ga0160423_10005639_pt1 | contig 10197 bp, 19 predicted proteins | sample CRUFie14St8metaG_FD_108191 | JGI IMG/M metagenome (GOLD analysis project Ga0160423, IMG submission 108191) | Marine microbial communities from the Costa Rica Dome - CRUD Field 142mm St8 metaG | ecosystem: Environmental > Aquatic > Marine > Oceanic > Photic zone | place: Costa Rica: the Eastern... | reverse complement strand
GAATGTTTTGGCAAAGAGCCTGTGCTAAAACACAAGCAGTGGTAGTTCCATCTCCAGAAGTATCTTGGGCCTTTGATGCAATATTCTGAACTAACTGAATACCCATATCAACAAAAGCGTCATTAGAATTTACATACTTTGCAATCGTTACTCCGTCATTAATTACAACAGGAGGATTACCTTGCAAAATAACTGTTCTTGCTTGTGGGCCTAATGTTGGCTTAACTGTATCAGCAACAAGATTAATTCCTTCCATTAACTTCTTCTTTACTTCATCTCCGAATAAAATCATTCCTCTTCATCTCCTTTGTGTTTCAAGTGCCATTCATAAAACAAATTAATTCTTTCTGAATAAGACGGTCTAGTTACGATGTAATGTAGTTCTCTATACATTCCTTCATACTTCACCCTAACACCGCCAAAATCCAATCATCGTGAATAAACTTAAATTCACCTAAATCTTCAATAGGCTTCATCAAAGAAAATACAATACGCTTTCCGATGATATCTTTGTTCTTACTATCTACAACAAGACCGACATTGTTTTCTTTTACAATAATTTGTCCTACTTTATCTTCATCCTGCATTACTACTGAATACTTTCCATATGCTTTCATTCTTCTTCGCCTCCGATATAAACCCACTTCTTCTTTAGAGTCATATCGGTATAAGTCCAAATGTGATTTTTATGAAACTTTTCAAGTTTCTTATCACGTTCAGTTTTCTTAGCCCATGTTACTCCTTTTTGTGGACTACGAATGTTTTTGTCATTCGGATGTCTTTCAAAGTGCTTTTCTCTTCTTTGTGCTACTGGTGATTTACTTCTCATTCTTCTTCCTCCCTATATTGATTTTGATAATAACTTTCACCCATATTACTTTCTTGAATAAAGAGAGTATGAGGGTCAGTATTCTGCCAAAAACCAAAATGTTCTCGACCACCGAGAACATACGCTTCTTTCATCTTTGTCTGCCAAATATTGACAGTATTCCAATCAGTTCCGCTAAAATATGCTCTACCAAAAGGATGAGTATGAATCCAACACTTAATCGGTAACTTCATTCCTGTTGGTTGTTGCATAAAAGATACAAAACCTGTTGAACCAGATGATACAAAACAATTATCGTTATCATCAATTACAACTTGAACTTCAAGATGAGGTAGAATTTTTGTGGACATATCCCAAATAACACCAAAGAAACTTGTTTCTGCAAATGGTTCAAAATCTGAATGTTCATTATACCAAACAGTTCTAGCATCCCATGTTTCTTTAATTGATTCCTCAACGTAATCTCTTCGCTTTTTCAATTCTTCTTCATACGGTATCATTATTCTCACCTACTAGTTTATCCAATTTTGCTTGGAGTTTTTGTTGCTTCTTTAACTTTCGACGTTCTCGACGAGTTAGAGGCTTTTTCTTTGCTTCTGCCAAAAGACCTTCCATTTCCTTCGTGTACTTCTCAAATGCTGCTTTCCATGATTTTTCAGACAATACGGCAGTATCTGTAAGAGTTTGAATTTGTAGTTTAAGATTCTTGACTGTTGCCTTTAGATGCCTAATCTCTTTCTTTCGTTGTTCAAGATATTGATTAAGCGTTAGAATTTGCTTATCCTTATCAGGAATCAAAAGGTCTGCGTTTTCCAATTGCTTTTTCTTAGAAGGCATTTTCTTAGAAGGCATTTTCTTAGAAACAGTCTTTTCTGTCTTTATAGAAGAAACCTTCTTAAGTTTCTTACGTTCTTTAAGGTAAGTATTCCAACATGTTTTGCATTGACGTGCGCCATTCTTTCTCATTGAAGGATATTGGTTGTCTTCTGTCAATTCAACGCCACAAGTTCGGCATTTCTTCTTATTAGAAATCTTTTTCTTTGAAGTCTTTTTCTTAGGCTTAGGGCTAGGCTTAGGCTTTTTACCAACTGCTCTTGTATTTGCTACAAGTTTAGCCCCAACCTTATTCTTTCTCATGGAGGAAGCCTTTACTTCAACTGACTTGAAAGTTCTTACTTCTCCAAATTTTTCTACAAACTTTTTGTAGATTTGCTTTGAAGTCTTATTCAAATGCAAATACATAAATGCTGTTTGTTCTGCAGTCCATCTGTTATTTTTCTTTACCATATTTTTCATCTCCTTATAGGTTAATCATAACGAAATCTTTTACTTCTTCTTCGTTAAAGAATTTTTGTGTCCATTGTGCGCCCATTCCTGCAATTACAATTTGCATGAATTGAACGTTTTTATTAGTTCCATCCCAAGAATCTCCTTGACAACTGAAACTTCTATCATCTCCTGCTAATAGGCTATCATAAAGCATTGGGTCGGAAAGCGATGAAATCAAAGCCGAGTTCCTACCCTGCGCTCTAAGGTCAAGCCACTTAAGGCTTGTGTTGTATAAAGTACGTCTTACTCCTAGGTTATCCACACAACACACAACTAGGTCATAACCTTGCATTTGTTTTTCTGAAAGAATTTTAAATGTATTACCAAAACTAACACTAGAATATGAATCTCTCATAACTAATGCCTTATTCTGTCCAACATGTCCTTTCCTAAAGTTTTGATAAGTTAGGTTCTTTTCTTCAACAATATCAGGGTCTGCAACTGTAATGTCATATAGCCCAACTTTATCTAAGAACTGAATCAAAAACGAACCAATTCCACCTGCTCCAATTACTAATATTTTTCTTTTCATATTTATTCCTCTTCTTTTATGTTTATTAAATCTGCAAAGGTTTTACCTTTGACTTCTTTTGCTTTTGTTAAACCAATCAGTTCAAGAACTAATTGAGTTTGTTTCCATATTGCTACGGTACTTAATCCTAATTTATCGGAAATCATTCCTCTATTAATAGGATGCCAATTGAACATATTTACTGTAATCCAACAAATAGTCGCATCATAACTTTTACCTTTATTGAAATGGCTATCTCGAATAACTCCTTCAAAGAATTCATAAACTTCTGTTGCTTTCAAATGAAAGGCTAAGTCATCTGTTAATTTAGAAAGTTCACGCTTAAACTTAAATAATGAGTTGTCTCTCATATTTGGTTTCCTGTGTTTACGAATCTTTCTAATCATCTTATTCACAAGTTTAATATTACAATCAAACTCTTCGATAATATCTTTTGTTTTTACTGGCGTTCCATTCTCTTCAAGAAGAATATAGACCATCGCACTACATCTGACTTCAAGATTAGAAGCACCAAAAACGTTCTTTTCATACAAAGACATATACATCATTTCAGCATCACGCTTAATTGATGAAAAGCCTAATCTTGCTAGAATCATATTTGACATTACAAGTGCTTTGTTAATGTGCGTAGACATACTATTGTTTAGTCCACCACGATTAAACTTATACGAACCCTTTCCTGTAATAATAGAACCTAATCTATTATTATCGGGATTTCTTACAAGTTCGCCTTCCTTTGCGAGAATAACCTGTTCCTCAAAGGCATCATAAATTAATACAAGCCCACAATTAGAACATTCTTTTTCTCCTAGTCTTTCATTAAAGTTAAATTCCCTACATCCACATTCTTCACAACTTATCATTATTCTTCCTCCAAAAGATTCATTACTATGTCTAGAGCAGGGTTTCTAATAGTCCCTGCTTCGTGAGTCAAATACCTTCTAATTGTAGAAACTCTTGAAACTGTCAAAGTATCATTTAAAAACGCTAATGCTCTTGCAACAAATTGGTCGCCAATTGAAGAACCACTTTGCATATTATCAATACAAATTGGGCCTTTCCAATGTCCACCTTTTATTACCTTCATATGATTTCCTTGTTCATCGAGAATCTTTTCTCCACTTCTATCGTAGCAATGAACTTCTTCACTTCCCCAAACATAAGAACGAACATCTTGTGTTCCACTTGCTTTGTAGCGAGAAGGTTCAATTCTCCAGTCATAACCTTTTCCACGAACAAGGACTTCTTTAGGCAAACGAGTTCCATTTTCATCAGGTTCGCCCCAAGAAACATAAATGTTATCGTACTTCTCATCTACTTCTCTAAGAAGTTCCAAAGACCTATCTCTTACAATTCCATCCTTTCGATTTTGTTTTAGAAACTCTACCATCAGTTTATGTTCTGATTCAGAACATGGGCGACCCATTAATCTTTCAAAGAGAACTGATGGAGTTAAGTCCTTCCAATGACCACGCTTCTTATTATGAACATATGAATTAACCATAGTATTTAGATTAGCAGTATTAATTGTTCCCCAAACACCATCAGAAATTTCTAATGCAAATTCATCTGAACCAATCTGTTCCACATTGATTAGAACATCATGTCGATTATACAGTTTATCAAAGAAATGATATGCTAAACGATTCTCTAATACATGTCGAACATTTTCAGGCATATTTAGATAATGATGCATAACAGAAAGAAGAACTTTAGTATCTTTCTCGAAACAAGACTTGTAAATAATTCTTGATAAAGTTTCGCAAATAATAATTTTAGATTTCTCAACACCATTTAGAGAAAAACGATTACCCTTTCTTTGAACAAAAACAGGAAGCGTTCCAATTGTTAAAAACAAATTGAAGTCGTTAGTTGTATTGATACTTAAAAAACTACTATTCCTTCTCCTTGAACCTAATAGGTTCTTACTAACAAATTCTGAAATCGCTGCATTAGTTGGGTCTTTCTTGTGTGCAAAAGTTCTAGGAAATATTCTAGCAATTCCTATATGTCGATAAAAACTTTCACTGAATATTTCTGCTTCAAAATGTCCTGCTGTATCATCTGCTTTTTGTATTCTTAATACTAATTTATTCTTTACTTCTTCCATATTCTCACATCATGTACATATTGTCATCTATTTTTTGTTCACATACTTCGTGAACTTGTCTCTTTATTTCTTCAGGAATCAATAATTGACCCCCACAAATACGGCAACGAGTTGCTACTCTTTTACCGTAGGCTCTATGACTTTTAACAAAGTCTGGATTCTTTTCTTTCATTTTTCATACCTCTATATTTATTATTTATTTCATCTATATAATTTATATCGTTATTACGGTAATAAGAAAACATTTCTACAACATCTTTGAGTTCATCTTCAAGGAAAAGAACAAAACCAACCTCTTTGGCTTCGTCAATATCCCACAAACACTTGTGGTAAAGCACATTATATAACCTTACCTTTCTATCATGCTCGTTTTCCAACTGGTCGCAGACATTGAATGTTTTTTCTAATCTTTCTTGAGATTCTAACGAGAATCTCTCTGCATTCAATTGGACATACGCTTTAAAGTCAGCGTAAGAAATGTTTCTTAATGCCCGATTAGATTTCACATTGTCCACCTGCACAGGCTAATTCACCCGATAGGTTTGTGTTATCTTGACTTTCAATTACTTGAGTTAAATCAATTTCAGATAAATTACCCACAAGTTCTTCATACTCTTTCTTTGTAATTGTTTCAAATGGGGCTTGCTTATATGTTCCACCATCATAAGGCAATACAGACAATCCGTTGTAATAATGCCTATTCATCCACATCCATTCTCCAACATCATCCCATTCATTATCTTTAATTGAAATTGTTGCGGAAACATTATGAGTATTCAATCCATCCCTATGACCTTCACGAACCCAACGAATGCTAAAGTTCTTAACTCGGTCTAATAAATCAAATACATTTTCTGTTCTAATTGTTGCATCAGTTGGTGCTTTTTGCGGAATAGAGATAACTGCTTGTTCTGTTGGGTTAAAGTATTCATCTTCAACTAATTCTGGATGATGAACTGCTAAATAAGAATAGATTGCTTCATTCTTTCCAACTCTTACTCTACGAATGTAATATTTATCATGCCATGCATGAATACCACTTGAAGTTCCTAATACAAGAGAAGTAGTTCCTGCTGGCTTTACACAAGTAACTCGACTTGCTTCATTAATTCCAATAATATTGGCAACTCTTTTATTTTCCATTTTAGCAGCAAAAGCAGCCATTTCTAAATCTAACTTTTCAACAACTCCAGAAGCAATACCTGTCATTGATACTCCGAGTAATGAATCTTTTTCGCTATTCTTTTGCCAAATTTCTCTTAGATAATGGAAGTCAGTATATCCTGCTTGTAATGTTCCTAAAAACGAAGCGGCCTTAACTCTCGCTTCTAAGTCAAATTGGTCGGTAACATTTGAAGCATTTACTTCTGTAAGATTACAAAATTGATAAGGTCTTAATGCAATTTCACAACAAGGATTAGTTCCCCAATCTTTATCATTGCTGAAATAAATAGCAGGTTCTCCCGAACCACTATGCTGAATACGTTCCCATAATTCCATGAAAAAATCTTTCGTTACTCTATGTCGTAGAATAACTGCTGAATTGTTGGCCCTTCCACGTTGAGCATTGTTTTCCCACCAATTACCAGATTTACAAGCAATCATATCGGTATCATCAGCACTAAACAAACTAATCATAGCGGCTCTACGAATTCCTCCTGCTAATACCGCATCAGCCAAATGACACATAATATCATGAACTTGAACTGATTTTAGTTTTTCACCAATAGGAATATTTTGAAGAATACCTTCAATTTTAACTAAACATTCCCTTAATGGCTGAAAACCTGGCGCTTTTCCACCACTAGTCCTTAATAGAGAACCTTTTGGTCTAATATCTGAATAATCGAATACTGGAGAAGAAGAACGAACACCTGTATAGCATTCTAATAGAACTTTAACAGAATCTGCCCAACCTTCAATTGAATCAGCAATTAAGTATCTTCGAGTTCTATTAGGATTAGGTTGAACAATTTCTGGTAATTGTTCGATATGGTGTCTTTGAACTGAATAACCTACACCTGTTCCTCCCAATAAAAGGAACATACTTTCTGAGAAAGATACAATAGAATCAATTGGCAAGTATGCACAATTGTAGACTCTATTCGGGGAAATCTCAATAGGCTTTCCACCAAATTGCATAGAACGCATGGAAGGTAATACTTTCTTAGTAATTACAAAGTTATCATAAACATTTACAATTTCTGTTTCCAAATCTGGATATTTTTTAATATGCATATCCATATTTCTTTTAACAATTTCAGCCCATGTTTCTCTTCTTTGTACTTCTTCTTGATACCGAGCATATTTCATATGCACAGTGATGTCTGATAAAATCTCTTTTTCTGTCGTCATAATTAACACCTTAGTTTTGTAGTCTTTGGCAATTTATCTAAAGTGGTAAAGGAATACACCCATACGCCTTCCTTAAAAACAACCCATTCTTTTTCTTCGATAAATTGCCATTCATCGAATGAGTCTATTACTTTGTTTCCAAACTCTTTTATTAGTTCGGATATTGAATTGAATATTTTATTTTGATATTTAACAACAGTAGTTCCTAAACTTCTAATTTGAGAACCTTTAGGAGATACTGCTATAATTGATTCGTCGTCGTAAAAATCTGCCTTAAATACGGCAATATTATTTATCACAGTAGGATTCATTAATTTCCAACCGTTAATTTGCATCATCATTGATAGGGCTTCTTCGGATATGAAAGATTTTAAATCCATAATAATCAACAATGAAAAAAAAGGGGGAGAAGAACCCCAACAGTCCTTCTCCCCCAAAAGTTTGTGGCTTGAAATATATTGAATTAAATCAATATGAACCTCCAACAATTGCAGGGGTTAAATCGACGCTTGTAACGTCATCCCAAGCAATTTCACGAATTTGCTCTCTTGCAACCATTTCACCATTGATAAAAACCCAATGGGTAGGATGGGTGTCGATTTGTTCAATTACTTCGCTTTCCGATAAGGTTAGCGTAGTATGTCCTGTTTCATTCAAAATTGTTAGTGTTATCATATTCTCACTTCCATTCGTTCCATATACCTCAGCCACTTAAGCGTTACTAATCGTTGGGGTTGTGCGCTTGTTTCATTTTCATCTAAATCGAATTTATTCGTCATCGAAGACATCTCCTGACATATTTCCTAAAAGGATAATCGGGCCAGCAATTGCCAATGCCCCTGCCATCATTCCTAGTTTAACTAATGCTTTAAACACCTAAATCATCTCCTTATCCATTTTCTCGTACTGTCGTTGTTCTCGCAAATAACCATCAAGGATATAATCTACCTTTTCTGGTAATGCGTCAAATATGCCCGCAATAAGTTTCCTATTGAGGCCAATCCAAATACGGTGATAGGTATTAATTACCACCTTTGGTTCATCTTTTTCGTTCATAGTTACAACAATGGGAGGTAATTCCTCATCATCGACTATTCTAAATTCTACTGGTTTCTTTTGTTGTATTACTGTCATAATAATTTCTCCATACTGTCTTAATATTTCTTGTTTTTTGTGAATAAGCGGGCATAACAGGAATCGAACCCGTATCTTCGGCTTAGAAGGCCAAAATGCTATCCATTACACCATATGCCCATTTTGTTTAACCAACATACGCTAACAATGCAGGTATGTTCTTTGTTTGAGTAAGCATTTGAATGCGGTCTGTATTATCTGTATTAGAACGGATAATAGCAGTTGCAACCGTTTCAGCAAGTTTCTGAATACTGCAATTAACTAAAACATCTCGAACTTCTTGCTCTAAAAAATCAAGAAACGCTTCTTCCGCTTTACAAGACATACATTCAACTTTCATCATTACATCATGATTATAGTCTGCTTCAAGGATAAATCCACGACCATCACAATCTTTACAGACCATCAAAAGTCCTCCGTGATAATAAATTCTTTTATATCTTTTTGACTCCAATACTGATAAGTTAGCATTGTTGCAATCATATAATTGTAGTTTGTTGAACTAGGGTTATCTACAAACATCTCATATGCTGCTTGTAAATAATTATTTGCGTTTGCAATTCCTAGTTCTTTCTCCATTAAATCAACAGAGTCATGGATTGAACCATACTTCTGCTTCAATATTTGAAGAGTCTTTTGTTCTACGTTATTAAAAAATATTTTACTTTCATCTTTCATATTTATTCCTCCTTTGGTGGCTTCCATCCTCTTCGCCAAACTGTGCTGCCTCTATAATCAGGATGAGTGGAAATCATCCATTTAATAAGTTTCCAAAGAGCATCTTTAAGAACTTCTTCATCACGATGACCAAATTCCCAAAACTTTTGACCACCATAAATGTGAGGATTTTGATATTCAAAAATTAGTTCTTCAAGTTTCTTTTTCCACACCATATAGTCTATATCGTTTTCATCTAAAGTTTCTGAAATCATCTGTCTAATTGTTTCTACTCTTTTATCTCTCGTAATACTCATATTTATTCCTCCTTTAATTGTATATTTGCGTGGTATTGTTTATTGAATGCCAACGCCCATTCATTGTATTTAATTTCATATTGGTTTGCAGGAAACCAATCTGGTCTTCTATCTTTTCGCCATTCAGCAAATCGCCATTTACCTTCAAGATAATAATGACGATATGATAGTATTACAAATTCCCATTCTCTTTCGTCATACCAGTTTTGGTCAGCAAAAGTCATTTCAAAATCTCTTTCAATTCGATATTTATTATCCATAGCAATAGTAACGGGAGATGCTTTATCTGAAAAGGCATTTCGCAAATTGATATTCATATCAAGGATTCTTTTTTCACTTCCATGAGTCTTTCCATATCTGTATGTGTATTCTTTACAAAGAGCCAAACCATGCTCATACAACCATTTTGTATTGTGTAATGATTGTCTAGCCCAAATAGTGCTAGGATGATTTAGCATTGCAGGTTTCATCAGATTAGAATTAGTTTGTGTATGAAATTGCTTGAGTTCTTTGAGAGATGGTTCAAAACCATAAATGCCTTTGAACATTGTAAAAAGCATATTTGTGTGTAGCATTTGACAAGTTTCTGTTGGCATCTTTACAACGTGCTTATCAAGCATTTGTTGTGCTGATTCAACAGGACATTTACTTAGTGCAAATATATTCATTCTTCTTCCCCCGTATCAGATACATAAGAATCATAATCGTTCCTATAATCTCTACATCTGTAACTAATTAGACTAAGTAGAGTTTCATAATGTTCATCATCTTCGCCATGAAACTTTATTGCTCTAATGCACATATCTATTAGTTCATACAAGTGTTCTTTTATTTTATTATTCATATTTTCACCTTCTTTGATTTTTGGTATGCTTGATATGGGCGCATTCCTAAGCCCAGTAATTCTTGGTATTTTTCAACCCGTTTTGCTTCG
>Ga0160423_10005636_pt1 | contig 10201 bp, 10 predicted proteins | sample CRUFie14St8metaG_FD_108191 | JGI IMG/M metagenome (GOLD analysis project Ga0160423, IMG submission 108191) | Marine microbial communities from the Costa Rica Dome - CRUD Field 142mm St8 metaG | ecosystem: Environmental > Aquatic > Marine > Oceanic > Photic zone | place: Costa Rica: the Eastern... | reverse complement strand
ATTAATTATTGATCCAGACTTAAATTCAGACATATGTTTAAACACTGCTTGTGAGGCAAAAAAATAGTGTTTTAAATTCAAATTTAATCTTTCAGAAAAATATTCCTCTGTAATATCATCTAATGTATGCCTGTCATCATTGCCGGCGTTGTTAATTAACACATTTGTATTTCCAATTTTTTGTATAGTTGACTTTAATCCCTCAATATCTTGTAAATTACAAAAAAAGAATTTTGGCTCTTTTAATTTACTATTTTTTATTTCTTTAATTAAATTTTCAGCATGGGTTTCATTAATATCAATGAAAAAAACCTCAGAGTCTTGCTCACAAAATTTTTTAACTATCTCAGCTCCAATACCTGATGATCCACCTGTTATAATTACCCTTTTATTCTTCAAATCAAAAAATTTTGCTTTCATTATTTATTCAATTTAAATTCATAACTTGTCATCATTACATATTTTTTATTTGGTATAACAAGCGTACTTGGAAAATTTTTTTCATTAGGTGAATTTGGAAAATGCTGTGTTTCTAAACAAAGTCCCTGAAATGGGTAAAATTTTCTAGGATTTTTTGAAGGGCTTAATTTATGTCCTGTATAAAATTGAACACCGGGTTGATTTGATCTTAGCACAACTTTTATATTTTGATGTTTGTTGACTAAAGTTGCAACTAAATGATTGTTTTTTTTACCTGTTACAAAATTGATATCAAAACCTTTATTTCTATTTAGTATTTTTTTTTCAAGACTAGATAGTTTTCTAAAATCAAAATCTGTATTTTTGACTGATTTTATCTTACCAATTGGGATCATATTTATATCTACTGGAAGATATGAATTTGAATTAATTTTTAAATAATGATTTAGAATATTTTTTTTTTTATTTTTATTTAAATTCCAGTAACAGTGATTTGTTAAATTTGTATGAGTATATTTATCAGATGAATAAATATATTTACAAATTAAATTGTTTTTTTTTATTTTATATTGACATCTTACGTTTAGTTTGCCAGGAAAACCTTGGTCCTTATCTTTTGAAATAAGTTCATAGACAATTTTATCTTTGGAATAATTTAAAACAGTCCAAATTTTTTTATCAAATCCATTTTTGCCTCCGTGTAATGTATTTTTTTTTTCATTTTTGGAGATATTATATTTTTTATTATTTATAGAAAAACTAGCGTTTGCAATTCTATTTGCATATCTTCCACATGTTGAACCTATAAATTGGTGTTTTTTTTTATAATTATTTTTATTTCCAAGATTCAGAATTAAATTATTTCTTTTTGGTTTAAAAAAAATTTCAAATAAAGATGCACCTATGTTTAAAGTGCTTACTTTTAAATATTTGTTTTGAATTGTATGTTTTTGAATATTCAAAATATTTTATTAAGTGATACCAGCGTCTACAATAAAATTTTGTTTTGTACATCCTGAAGAAATATCTGAAGATAAATACAAAACTAAATTAGCCACATCATCGGGCATAAGCTGTCTTTTTAAACACTGTTTATCTAATATCCATTGTTTATATTCTGGGGTAAGCCAGTGTTTTATCTGTCTTTCCGTAGCTATCGATCCTGGTACAACAGAATTAGACCTTATATTATATTTACCAAGTTCTTTTGCAAAAGATCTGGTTAATCCAACTACAGCAGATTTTGCTGTCTCATAAGCTACTTTATCTCCCTCTCCAAGCATCCAAGAAACTGATCCTATATTAACAATTGCTCCACCTTTGTTTTTAATCATTCCATTTTTTACAGCCTTTATAGTAAAGAAAAAATGTTTTAAGTTAATTGCCATTCTATTATCCCAGTAACTTTCATCTACATCATCTGTAGTATGTCTTTGATCATTTGCAGCATTATTAATTAAAATATCTACAGGACCATTTTCTTTAATAATGTTTTCAATTGTTGATGTGAGTTTTTTAATATCCAAAAGATCACATTCTGTAAAATTAGGTTTTTTATATTTTTTTTCTGAAATTTTTTTTATTAACTTATTTGATTCTTCTATATCAATATCTACAAAGAAAACATTTGATCCTTGTTCGCAAAAATGTTCAACAATTGATCCTCCTATTCCAGATCCTCCTCCTGTTATGAAAACATTTTTATTTTCTAAATCGTAATATTTTACCTTCATTTTAAATTCTGTTTTTTGTTTGTTTATCAAATAATGAGATTTGATTTAAATCAAAATATAAATGCATTTCCTTATTCATCTCAATTTTAACGGTAGATGGAAATTTTCCTAACAATTCTTGATTGCAGTAATCAAAAGTAATTATTTGCTCGTGACCAATATACTCACTTAAATTTGCATTGAGCTTTACTTCAAAGTCCTGTTCGCTTGATTTCTTATAGTGGATGTGTTCTGGCCTTATTCCAAAAAGTATTTCTTTATTTTCATGTATATTTTTATCTATAAACTTATAACTATTAATTGGAACTTCTACTTCTAAACCACCGCCATCAGGTGAAAATACAAAACTGTTATCTTTTTTAATTAACTTTCCAGAAATTAGGTTCATTGGAGGCGATCCAATAAAATCAGCAACAAAAACATTATTAGGCTTATTATAAATATTTTCTGGAGTGTCACACTGTTGAATAACGCCTAGATTCATAATTGCAATATTTGTTCCTAAACTCATTGCTTCAGTTTGATCATGCGTAACATACACAACTGTTGTTTTTAATTTTTGATGAAGTTTTTTAATTTCTCTTCTCATTTCAACTCTTAATTTTGCATCTAAGTTTGATAATGGTTCGTCAAACAAGAAGACTTTTGGATTTCTTACCAAAGCTCTTCCCATTGCAACTCTCTGTCTTTGACCGCCTGAAAGTTGAGAGGGTTTTCGATCTAAAAGTTCAGTAATTTTAAGTAAATTTGAAACTTTTGTTAATGCATCCTCAATTTTTTCTTTTGAAGTTTTTCTTTGTTCTAGTCCAAAGGTCACATTTTTTCTTACCGTCATTGCAGGATAAAGAGCGTATGATTGAAAAACTAATGCTATATCACGATCACTTGGTTCCATATTATTTACTACATAATCATCAATTAGAATCTCTCCACTATCTGATTTTTCTAAACCTGCGATAGTGTTTAAAAGTGTAGATTTTCCACATCCTGATGGTCCTAATAAAACTAAAAAATCACCATCATTAATATCCAAATTTATTCCTTTAAGAACCTCAGTAATTCCAAAATTCTTGTTAATGTCATTTATTTTTAAATTTGCCATACTATCCTTTCACTGATCCAGCTGTTAAACCTCTGATAAAATATTTTCCTGCCAACACATATACAATTAGCGTTGGAAAGCCTGCTATAATTGCTGCAGCCATATCTACATTGTATCTTTTTACACTCGTGCTAGTTAAAACCATGTTGTTTAAAGCTACTTGAACAGGAGCTTCTTCTCCAAAAGTAAAAGTTGCACCAAACAAAAAGTCATTCCAAATCATTGTAAACTGCCAAATAACTGTAACTACAAGTATAGGTGTTGATATAGGTAGCATAATTTTAAAGAAAATTTTAAAAAAACCAGCGCCATCTATTCTTGCTGCTTTTACAATTTCGTCTGAAATTGAAACATAGTAATTTCTGCAAAACAATGTTGTAAAACACAATCCATAAACAACATGAACAAGTATTAATCCCCCTATTGAATTTGAGATACCCATAGCACCTAAAGTTCTAGACATAGGAAGTAGTATTGCCTGATATGGTATAAATGTACCAAATAAAAATAACAAAAATATCCAACTATCTCCTTTAAATCTCCACTTTGTAAGGGCGTAACCATTAATTGCTCCTAATAAAGTTGAAATAATTACAGCAGGCACAACTAATTTCACAGAATTCCAAAAATAAGTTTTTAAATAAACATCTCCAGCAGAAAAACCTTGTCCATGCCAAGCAACTTTCCAGGATTCTAAATTTATAGTTTGAGGTAAATATAATAAATTTCCTTGTCTAATTTCTTCCATAGATTTAAATGAAGTTACAATCATCACATAAAGAGGAGTAATATAATAAAGTGCGAAAATTCCTAAAATAGAAAATAAAACCCATCTATAAATTGTTTTTTTCTTTTTTGATTTGTTTTCAAGATTTTTATAATTATTTTCTTGCATCTTCCCTCTTTAATTCTGAATATAAATATGGAACTACTATTGCAGATACAGTCAAAAACATCATAATTGCAGATGCAGAAGCAAGTCCGATTTCACTTCTATGAAATGCCATTTGAGTCATAAATACTGCTGGCATATCTGAGGATATGCCTGGGCCTCCTGCTGTTAAAGCAATTACTAAATCATAACTTTTTATTGCTAAATGTACCAAAATAACGACTGCGCTCATAAAAACTGGTCTCATCATTGGCAATATTATTTTTGTATAAATCGAAACTAAATTAGCTCCATCTATTTTTGCAGCCTTAATTATTTCATCATCAACAGATCTTAAACCAGCTAGAAAAATAGCCATAATAAAACCAGAAGATTGCCAAACACCTGCAATAACTATTGTATAAATAGACATACCAGGAGTTGTTAACCAGTCAAAAGTGAAAGTTTCAAAACCTATATCTCTTGCAAATTTTTCAATACCAAGTGTTGGATTTAAAATCCATTTCCATGCAGTTCCAGTAACAATAAATGAAAGAGCCATTGGATATAAATAAATTGTTCTTAAAAATCCTTCTGCCCTGATTTTTTGATCTAATAAAATTGCTAAAACAATTCCAATCAAAATACACAATACTAAAAATAAAATTGTGAAAATAAATAAGTTTTCTACAGCTACGTGCCATCTATCCATTGACCATAATCTGAAATATTGGTCTATGCCCCAGAATTTATACTGTGGAAGTAATTTTGATTTTGTAAAAGAAATATAAATTGTCCATAAAATAAATCCATAGACAAACCAAGCTAATACACCAAATGAAGGTGCAATTACTAATCTAGGTAAATTTCTTTTTAACCAGAACATAAAAAATTTTTTTAACGCGCTATTAAAATCAATAGCGCGTTTTTATATTAACTAAATAAAGCGAGCTTTTTAGATTGCTGCTTTTACTGCTGATGCAAGTTTTTTAACTGCATCTTCAGATGACATATTTGAGTTAAAGTGTTCAGTTACAACGTCTTGGATTGCACCTTTAACACCTAATTCCAAAGTCATACCGTGAGCAAAACTAGGTAATAAACCACCTTTTTTTGCTGCAGTGTTCAAGTCTGAATTTGATTTTTTAGCACACTTATCAAAGTCAGCCATTGAGACATCTAATCTAGCTGGAATTGAACCTTTGTAGATGTTAAAAACTTTTTGGAAGTTTTTACCCATCATAAGGCTTGCTAGAAGTTTTTGTCCTTCAACTTTATCACTACCTTTAACTTTGTAGAAAATGAAAGAGTCTACATTGTATAGGTATCCGTTGTCAGAAGGAGTAGGAGAGCAATAGTAATCTACATCTGGTTTTAATCCAGCGGCTGCAAATTCACCTTTTGCCCAATCACCCATTAATTGAAATGCTGCTTTGCCTTCCATTACCATAGCGGTTGCAACGTTCCAATCTCTTCCTGGAGATCCTTCGTCAGTATAAGATTTAAGTTTTCTCATTTGATCAAAAACTTTTTTCATTGTAGATCCACTTAATGTAGCAACATCTGCATCAACAAATGCTTTTTTGTAGAAATTATTTCCACCTATTCCTAAAGCAACAGCTTCAAAAACAGTAGCATCTTGCCATGGCTGAGAACCATGAGCTAGAGGAATTATTCCTTTAGCTTGAAGCTTATCTGCGGCAGCATTAAATTCTGACCATGAAGTTGGCATCTTAATACCATTAGAATCTAAAACTTTTTTATTAGCCCAGAACCAATCAATTCTATGAATGTTTACAGGAGCAGCACAATAAGCTTTTCCATCATCACATTTCATATGACTAGCAACTTGTTTACTTAAAAGTTTATCCCAACCTTCAGCTTTAGCAACAGCATCAATATTGTATGGAGCTACTACACCTTCTCTATCATAAGCTTGGATTGTTGGTCCTTTTATTTGTGCTGCAGCTGGAGCATCATTAGCAACTATTCTTGCTTTTAATGTTTGCATAGCAGCATCACCACCACCACCTGCAACTGGCATATCTAACCACTCACCACCTTTAGCAGCAAAATCGTCTTTCAAAACTTTAAGAGCTTTTGCTTCTCCACCTGATGTCCACCAGTGAAGAACTTCTGCTTTAGGGCCAGCGTAAGATAACGATGGAACTAAAGACATTGCTAAAATAGCAATAATTATTTTCTTCATTATTAATCTCCTTAAATAAATTAAAGCTCGGACAGTATTTGTTTTGTGAGACCCAATAAATAAAATTTAGGTCACTACAATTATAAGTTGAATTTTTTTTAAGGCATTTTTAAGAGTTAAAAATTTAATTTTTTTTATTTTTTAAAAATAATATTTCAATTTATAATTGAAAAATCAATATGTCGCTGTTCTTCCTAATCGAGCAGCACCTCTTACACCACTTGCGTCTCCATATTTAGGTTTTAAAAAAACACCCTCATACTCTTTTCCAATTACAAACTTTTTAATCATAGACTCTATCTCGCTTAAAAAATCGATTTCATTTGAAACTCCACCTCCAAAAACAAAACAATCTGGGTCTAATATGTTTATTATTGTAGATAGTGACATCGCTAAATTAAGTTTATAATCATCGATAAACTGCTCAGCATCTAAATCATGTTTTCTATATAATTGAAAAATTTCATTAGTTTTTAAGTTTTTTTTAAATTTTTTACTGTATCTCTTAGCGACTGCTAAGCCTGAAATAAAACTTTCAATTTCTAATTCTCTTAGATTTGTAGTTTCTACATTTTCTTTTTTTGCAGCAACAAATGGAAGTTGATTATGACCCCATTCGCCTGCAACTCCATTTGGTCCAGTTACAATTTTTTTATCAATTACCAATCCACCTCCAACTCCTGATCCAAGAATTATGCCATATACAATCTTATAATGCTTTCCAGCTCCATCTATAGCCTCAGATAAAGCAAAACAATTAGCATCATTTTCACAAAATACTTCTCTTCCAAGGGCTTTTCTAAGGTCTGACTGAAAAGGTTTTTTTTCTAACCAGGTAATATTTGGAGCATTTTTAACTAAACCATTTTGTGGTGAGTGAACACCTGGATGACATACGCCTACTGGAAGTGATTGGTCAAATTCTTGATCTAATTTATTAACAATATTTTTTATTTCTAATATTATTTTCTGGTAATCTCTTGGACACTCTATTCTTGCTCTATTTGTTTCATCTCCATTGTCTTTTAAAACAACATATTCAATTTTTGTTGCACCTAAATCAATTCCAATTTGCATAATTAATACGTTGCTCTACCACCACTTAAGTCAAAAACTGCAGCAGTTGAAAAAGAATTTTCTTCACTTGCTAACCAAGTAACTAAGGAAGCTAATTCATCTACTTTTGCAAATTTATTTCTTGGTATTTTCGAAAGCATATAATTTATATGTTCTTCTGTCATTTGATCAAAAATTCTAGTTTTGGCAGCTGCAGGTGTTACACAATTAACTGCAATATTTTTTAATGCTAATTCCTTACCTAAAGATTTGGTGAGTCCTATTACTCCAGCTTTTGAAGTACTATAAGCACTTGCATTTGGATTTCCTTCTTTTCCTGCAATAGATGCAATGTTCACTATTCTACCATAATCATTTTTTTCCATATATGGGACAACAGCTTTACAACAATAAAATACAGAGTTTAAATTTAAATCTATAACTTTTTTCCATTCTTCTAAAGGATAGTTTGATACGGTAGTATTCATTCCAGCAATTCCCGCATTATTTACAAAAATATCTATTTTACCTAATTCATTTTCAATTTTGAATAGATTATTTTCAATTTCTTCAAATTTATTTACATCAACCAATTTATAAAATGCATTTTTAGAATTTAATTTTTTTATAGCTTCCTCAGCTGCGGTTTTATCAATATCCCAAATAACAACTTTAGCTCCTGATTTGATAAATCTTTCAGAAATAGCATAACCAAATCCCTGTGCTCCACCAGTTATAATTGCAACTCTGTCTGTTAAATCAAATTTTATCATTTTAATTTTTTTCTTTTAATTAAAGGAAATCCTAAAGCAATTAAAGATAAAATAAAAAATGTTAACGCAATAGGTCTTTGGAAAAACATGAGCCAATTTCCTTCAAATATCACTAGTGATTGTCTTAAAGTTCCCTCTACAAGCTCTCCTAAAATCAGGCCAATGATAACAGGAACTACAGAAAAGCCGTATCTTCGCATAAAAAAACCAATCACACCAAAAAACAACATTATCCAAACATCAGTTAATGATTGACTTAAAGAATAAGTTCCACAAACGGATACAGCGAAAATCATTGGCCATAATAATTTATTAGGTACAAGTGTTATTCTTGCAAAAATTTTTGCTCCAAAAAAACCTAAAACAAAAAACAATATATTCGCAATAAACATAGATCCAAAAATACCATATAAAAATTCTGGCTGTTCTCTAAATAGATCTGGACCCGGTCTTACTCCATGTATTATTAAGCCAGTTAATATGACTGCAGTCGTTGCACTACCTGGTATTCCTAAAGCAAGTGTTGGTACCATTGCCCCTCCTGTTGCTGCATTATTAGCAGCTTCGGCTCCTGCTATCCCTTCAATTGATCCTTTGCCAAAATCTTGGGGTTTTTTTGACCATCTCTTTGCTTCTGAATAACCAATTAATGAAGCAACTGTTCCACCTTCTGCGGGCAAGACTCCAATAAAAGATCCTATTCCACTTGATCGTAAAATAGTGATCCATGTTTTTTTATAATCCTCTTTTGTTGGAAGCTTTACTGCTTTTAAAGCAACTCTATTAAATACTTGTTTTAGAAGAGTTGATTGAGTGAGCATTTCACTAATTGCAAACAAACCAACAACAACAGGAATAAAACCTATTCCCTCAGTTAGTTCATTTATTCCAAAAGTAAATCTATCTATAGATGTCATGAAATCTTTTCCAACAGTTGAAATCAAAATTCCGAATCCCCCTGCAATCAAATTTTTTATAGGACTTCCCTCTCCTATTGATGCTAGCATTGTTAGTCCAAATATAGCTAATGCAAAATATTCAGGTTGACCAAATTCATATGCGAGTTGAGCTAACAACGGTGCAAAAAAAATAAGAACTAGAACACTCAATAATCCACCAACAACACTAGAGACTGTAGCCATTCCCAAAGCTCTCCCAGCTTCTCCTTTTTGTGCTAATGGATAACCATCTAAACATGTCGCTGCTGCTGCAGGTGTTCCAGGTGTATTTATTAAAATCGCAGTTATTGCGCCGCCGTATGTACCAGCACAATAAATTGCGGTTAACAATACAATTGCTGAAAGAGGATCTAAAGTCATAGTAAAAGGTAAAATTAAAGCTCCTCCGGTTGTAGGTCCTAAACCTGGCAAAACTCCAAGTATTAATCCAAACAAGGTTCCAAGAAATAAGACTATTAATAGCTTCGAACTAAATAATGGAGCAAGTATAAATGATAAATTTTCCATTTAGTTATAATATAAGTTAGTAATTATCCCTGATGGAAATCTTAGACCCAATATTGTTTCAAAAAATATAAAAACAACGATTGGAAATATAATACTTACAAGTAAAATAAATATTAATCTTCTCTCGCCCCAATAATAAGAAACTAAAGCAGAAAGAAGTGAGATACCTAAAAAAAAATCTGAAAATTTTGATACCATTATGAATAAAACAAATGATGAAAGTGTAATATAAAATTGTAAAGGAAGTTTTTTTTGTTCTTTCCAAGGAGTTTTAATCGATAAATAAAAAATTAATAAAGTTAAAATTATTATTAATAATAGTAATGCTTTTGGGAAGGTTGCTGGCTGTATACCTCTATTTAAAATAGGAGGAACAATATCAAAGGTAAAAGTTACGTATAGAAGTAACGATGATATAAATATTATTACAAATGATACGATGCTTGAGTCTCTAAAAAAAAAGGGCAAACTTTTGTTTGCCCTTTTTGATTTTTGTACATTTTTCATATTCAAATGTACTTTTAATTAGATTAGTTAATGTAACCTAAAGCTTTAAGCTGCGCAGTCATTT
>Ga0160423_10005635_pt1 | contig 10202 bp, 13 predicted proteins | sample CRUFie14St8metaG_FD_108191 | JGI IMG/M metagenome (GOLD analysis project Ga0160423, IMG submission 108191) | Marine microbial communities from the Costa Rica Dome - CRUD Field 142mm St8 metaG | ecosystem: Environmental > Aquatic > Marine > Oceanic > Photic zone | place: Costa Rica: the Eastern... | reverse complement strand
TTATAGGTGCAGTAGGAATTATTGCTTGGGTTTTTTGGTTAATAGCATCCGCATGAACACTTTCATCTTAACAATATTTGTAACTGCTGGTGTATTCTTTCAAGTACCTGCAGAATACTCTTCATACGAAAAGTGTATCTATCACGGAGAACAAGTGATGGAAGAACGTAGAAAAGACTTTCAACCTTCAATCGCACATTATGTGTGTGAGGTTAAGCAAACCCCATAAGTTTATATTTCTGTTCAGTATGATGTTCGTTTCGTGACGCAAGATTTGTAGTCGAAGCATTGTTTACTGTGTTTGGTGAAATGTTATTTTGAACTGCAACAGTACCATCACCCGTACCTTGGTCATTCGCATTTGCTTCTGATTGTGCCATTTGAAGATTTTCACCTGATTGTCTACTAGGTATCATTTGTGCATTACCACCAGACATGAGATTACTCGCTTCTCTTGCGGTATTGATTGCACTAATCTCATCATCTGTGAAAAAACTTGTAGGTATAGGTTGACCACCAATCATAGTAGGAACATTGCCTTCAAATGTTGGGTTACCTTTTAGACCTGATGCTTTAGCAAGTTCTTTTGCTCTTTTGAACTTTTCTCTTTTATCATAAGGTAAAGTCAAACTAGTTTCAACAATACCATCATCAGCACTCGCACTTGCATTTATTATAGAACCTGTGCTTGGTGGAACTGGAACAGCGGCACCAGTTGCTCCTACTACACCACCTGAAAGTCCTGGGTCAAAGTCTGCACCTTGTCCTTGAGCAGGACGACCTTGCATACTTGAACCAGCACCAAGTGCAGACCTTAGTTGTGTCATTCTTGCAATTGCACTTTCAAAGTCTATATCAGGTGATGCAAGACCTTTGAACTCAACGTCATCACCAAAGAATAGTCCGCCATCAATCTTACCACCCATAATTGCTTTTTCAATTGCAGGTATGGACTCTACTAGGTCTTCTGCAAATTCTTTTAGACCTAAGTCACTACCATCAAATGATAAATCAGATAAACCACTCAATGCACTTTGTATTCTTTCAAGTGATGCGGCACCTACTTCTAAGTCATATGAATTATCAGCAATCTTCATCATTTGTTCGATAGGACTATCATTGCCAGATAAGAAGTTTAGAATATTAGCACCTACTTCCATGAAGGCGGCACCAAAGTTACCTGCAGAGAATTTCAATAATCCAGCAGATATACTACCCATTGCTTCACTAAATGATGCCGCTTTTTCTGTGCTTACTTCATCTGCGATTGATGCAAGAGTTATGACATTTTGTTTTGTAGTTTCAGTCCAATCAGTTCCTCCAGCAAACCTTGCAACTGCTTCTCCTGCTCCAGCAATGGCAGAACCAACACCAAATGCCGCAAGACCACCTGCTATTATAGCAAGAGCGCCAGACGCCTCTGTTACATTTCCAAATGGTATTGCTGATATTGTTGAAAGAGTTGTGACATTCTGAACTATCGTTGATGCCCAATTAGGGTCTGTGAAATTAGTTATTGCTGATGCAAGACCTGCAATCGTACTACCAGCACCAAATACTGCAAGACCAGCACCCAATATACCAAGGGCGCCTGCCGCTTCTGTTACATTCCCAAATGGTATCGCTGATATTGACGCAAGAGTTGTGACATTTTGTACAATGCTTGACGCCCAATTAGGGTCTGTGAAATTAGTTATTGCGCTTGCAAGTCCTGCTACTGCAGAACCAACACCAAAGATTGCAAGACCAGCGCCCAATTGGCCAAGAGCAAGCGATGCCTTGGTCGCATCTCCCATATCAACTACATCACTAATACTTGCAAGAGTAACAACTTTTTCTTTTACTTTTTCAGCATCGAAGTCTAAGAATCCTGCGAATGCGGCAACAAGACCAGCGGCCGCACCAGCGGCGGCAACACCGAGCATACCGAGCATACCCATGCCTTTTTTACCTTCTGCAGGTGTAACTGTAGATGCATCAGCAGGTCCACCCACAACAGGTGCGCCTGCGCCTGCTTCTTCTCTTGCTGTTTCTGTTGATTGTGCCGCACCAAATGCGTCTGGTGCAAGTGATTGTTGAATAGCAGTCATGACTTCAAGCATCTGCGAGTTGATACTATACACATCTTGCATAGTAGCAGAAATGTCGCCTAGTACTTGATTACTCTGAATAGAATCCTGATGATTATCTTTATTAAGAGTTTCTACTGCTTCATTTAGTCCGCCGATGCTATCTTTATCTGCCATTTAACTACCTATTTACTTTTCTTATCAGCATAAGCATTTGCCCCAAAGTAGGCGGCAACCAATGCTGAAATAGCAACAAAATAAGTCGGTGCAATATCTGCAATCAGTGTCGCCGCCTTTTCTTGTCCTAGTAATGATGTAATCAAAATGCCTGCTGGATAGAATAACATACCCAACAATGCAAACCATGTCATTTGTCTCATAGCGTCCCTTCTCGCATCTGCATCCTCTAGTTCTTTACGCTTAAATTCAAGATACATCTCTTGCTCGTTCGGTGATACTTTACCATCACCATTAACATCTGCTGGATGATATCCTGCTTTTTTTATTTCTTCTGCCATTACATCTTCCTTTGTTTTGCTTTTTCATTCTCTTCTTCAATGTATTGGGTCAACAAAGTGATATATACTTCCCTCTCCCACGGCATCATATTTTCAAGTTCTGTCAATGAGTATTTATGATGTTGCATTAGTGCAAAATTAGTCTTCATATAATTGACCATATTGTCATGTGAGAGGATTATACTAAAAAATTTTGTAATCCTGTTATTACTCTAGTGTTCTCCTTACCACAACCTGAACATGTGTATTCAAGTTTCTTACTTACCTTAGGTAACTTTACAAAAAAATCTCGTACTAAAGCGAACTGCTGATTAGTCATACTTTCTAGAAACGCTTGAACTTCATCTACTGAGGTAGTATCCATTGTGTAGATGTTACCATCTGCTTCAATGCTTTCAATACAACTAGCAAGAAACGAGAAGTTGTCTTCAATGTTTTCTAAGTTCTGAATAGTATCTAGATTTTGTAAAGTTGGGTATTTCATGTTAAGAACGACATTAGGACTAATCTGAAGTTTAGTATCAGGTAGTTGAGTATTATCATATCCAACAGTTCCTAAGTCTACTGTCATGTGAGTTAAACCTTCACATTCGCTATCTGTGCATTTAACTCTAAATTCGACTTCTTCACCTATTGACTTCTCTCTTAAACGTAGAAAGATATTCTCTACTTCAAAGATTGGAAGACTGTCGATTTTAATTTGGTCGTAAGTGCAATTATTAATTACTTGCTTCATTGCATTGAGCATGTGTGTATTGTCTTTTTCTTCCATTGCCATCAAAAGAATTTTTTGTTCTTTTACGAGAAATGGACGAAATTTGATATTATCACCATTATACAATTTCAAATCATACTGTGGTGTATCAAGTCTAGGTAGTGCCATAATATTTTCTCCTTAGTTAATTATATACTAATACCTGCATCGTTAAATCTTGTTGCTGAAGTGTCTGCTCTAAATGTACCTTGCGCTGGATTATATATGATATATTCAGGCGACTTCTGTGACGCTTGAACTGAACCAATACCAAAAGGTGATGTAGTCTCAGTCCACTTTCTAAATTGCATTGAAACTTGTAGTCTGGCAACTTCAGCATTGCCTGCACCGTAAGCGACTTCTGCAACTGTTTTTGGATATGCTTCTAAAAGAGTACATTGATATCTTGCTTTGAGACTTGATTGCGATACATCCATACCGTCTGACGCATCAAGTGCTAAGATATGAACTTGTGTTACATACTCATTATAGAAGTTTGCGTGATGTGTATCTTCATTAATAATACTTCTCTGCCATGTATCAAAAAATCTTTTGACAATATAATCTCTATCAATATAGAAAGTTAAATTCACAGGTGAGTAACTTACACCGTATGGCATTTCACGACCAGGACCATATACTTTGTTTAATTTAGTATCAATGTTGAGTGATGGCAATGATGCCGCTTCACAGTACAAACTAACAAGTCTTTGTCCTTCTACCATTTGAGAGTAATTACTAAACTGATTACCACCACTAGTAAGACCACCCCAAACATTTGAACGCCCAAAATTGTTTGCTGAAGGTCCTTTTGGTAAATCTAGTACTACCATGTATTTACTAGACTTTGCAAGACCTGCGCTTTTTACTGTTGCTAGAAATTCTCTAATCGCCATTATCGTTGCCTCATTTTTCTGTTACTGTCTAGATATACTTTCTGTTTACTTGCACCTCTAAATTGTTCAGTAGGCAAAATAGCGGCAGTTGTCCAGTCATCTGGTTGTATAAAAAGTAGTCTACCTTTTATCTGACTTCTTCTATACTTTTTTACTGCAGGTCTTACTTCTCTAAATCTTGCGAAGTTGCTCAGTATGTTCCAGTCTGCACGAATTCGTGTTTGTATATCAGTATCACCAATCTTAAATCTACTTAACTTTTCAAGTAATATAATTCTAGAAGTAGGATGTAAGTAGTGAAAGTTTATAGCAGTGACAAGACTACTCTCAATATTGAAAGGTAGTATTAGAGGAAACATATCATAGTAAGGTAACTTATCCTTTGTTATTGGATTTGAGTAGTTAATAAGATATAAGCGACCAGGTAACATTCTATTAGTTAAGTTCTCAGAATATTCACGCTGAAATTTAGGTCCAGGGTATGATGTACCAACCAGTCTTTTAACTTGGTCTTGATACCACTGCGCCGAACGCCTTTGGTCTCCAGTCGCCGCTCTTATTTCTTCAAGTACTCTAATCTCTGCCATACTAGTATTTATGCTAGTTCAGATGGTCTTCTGTTAAAATTATGAAATCCCAGTTTCTATCTTGTGCATACTCACTTGCCGCTTTCCATTTAGCAGAATTGACACCCCAATTTTTCACTTCACCAAACCATCGTGCAGTCTTTTTCTTAGGGTTTGTAGAGGGTGCTTTCGTATATTTTTTAGGTTTAACTTCTACTAGATATGATTTAAGTTCGCCTTCTTGTGTGCGTACTTGAATATAGAAATCTACAAAGTATCGATGAATTTTGTTATCTAAAGGTGAAACGTAAGGTATGACAGTTTCTTCACTACCCCATTTCAGAACATCTGGATTCAAGTCACACCACTTCATCAGTTTTCGTTCCCATAATGAACGATAAATAACATTACTAGGGTTGCCTTGATATTTTTCTTTATTGACTGGAGAATATCTTCCTTTGTATGCCATTCATAAAACTCTTATAAATAATCATTGTAATTACTATTTATAGGGAAACTCATGGCGCTAAACACATTCTCAGAACAAACATACACTAGAGTACCTGTCAAAAGAGAACCTAAGAAAACGGGTAGACGTTATGGTTCTGCTGGATTAACATATCCGATTGACATGGGTATAGATGCACCTGCAGAACTTGATAATCATATTATCTTTGATATCTATTTTGATGAAACTACGTCTTTTACTAATATTCAAGGAACTAGAGATGAACCTAAAGCATGGAAAGGTCATTCTGCTATTGTTGGCAACAAAGCATCAAAAGCAATAGAGAATTTAGAACAAGGTATAAAAAATCTTGCTGGTGTTGGCGAAGGTGGTCTAGCAGACAAAGCACTTAATGCTATACCTGAAGGTGTTACATCTTCAGTAGGTAAGTTTAAGAATGGTGCTTTTGGTGGCGCACAAAATCTAAAGAAGTTGAATGCGTCTATTGCACTTGCAGTGCCTAATACTTTTACTGCTACATCAAGCGCAAATTATACTGAAGCAAAGTTAGGTGCAGTTGCAGGTCTTCTATCTAGAATAGGTGCTGGTGAGCAAGGGAATCAAGACATAGCAAATCTAGGTGGTCAAGCGGCACGACTTGCGATGGAAACATTTGCGGCACTTCCTGATGCTTTCGGTATGAACTTACAAAATATTATGGAAGTATCAACAAGAAGAGTTTCTAATCCTCATATCGAACAAAGATTTGAAAGTGTTTCTTTTAGAGAGTTTCAATTTGTCTATGAGTTTGCCGCACGTTCTGAACAAGAAATGAGAGCAATTGATAATATTATTAAAACTTTTAGATTTCATATGCATCCAGAGTTGATACCTTCTGGACTGTTCTTTGATTATCCTTCTATGTTTGATATTACTGTTATGCATAAAAATAACGAGAACAAATACATGCATAGAATATCAACATGTTATCTGACTTCATTTACAACTAACTATACTTCTACTGGTGTGTTTGCTACAAACAGAGATGGTCAACCAACAGAGATACAATGTACTATGAACTTCAGAGAAATTGAACCATTACATAAACACAGAATTGAAGAGGGTTACTAATGAGTTACTTTGAATCCTTTCCAGTGACGTTCTATGACGTTACGAAACCTGGTGATGTTGAACCTAATGTTATAATCACCAAAGATATTATTCGTAGAGTAAAATTAAATAGTCGTGTTGCGAACAGTGCGTTTTCATATGATCCATATGACATACAAGAAGGTGAGCGTCCAGATATCTTAGCACATCAGTTTTATAATTCAAGTAAATTTGCATGGGTAATTATGGTCACAAATGAAATACATGATTTATACGAAGACTGGCCACGAACTGAACGTGAACTTAAAAACATGATTAATAAAAAGTATGGTGGTATGGGACCTTATGCAGTCAAAGGCACAGAAACTAGCACAGGTAATTATTACTCAGGTGTTAATGGATATTATTATCCTCTATTTTTATCAAGTGAAGAAGCAAGAAACTATGATAGATTAAAAGAGTTTTCGGGTGGGGCGCACACTCATACATTCTCAGAGTTTCCTAACACTGTATTCTATATGCCAGATGGTCCTACAAGAGGTCACGGCACATCATCTTTCGATACTTCTATATACAAATTATATAAAACTAACTCTGGTCCTGATGGTATACATCATTATGAGTACCCTCAAGCATCTGGTGACACTACAAAGAAAGTTATTACAACTGCAACAACATATACTGAAATTACAAGTCCTGGCACAGAACAAACTAAGAATACTGATGCTATTACTAATAGAGTATACGAAGAAAGAATTAACGAAGCAAAAAGACAGATTAATATTTTAAGACCTAATCTTCTACAAGAGTTTGTTGAAGAGTTTAGAGAACTTATAAAGGAATAATATTATGAGCGGCGGTACTAAGGGCGGCGGTGAGGTAATAATGGAAGCATTAAATATGTTTCCTAATTCAGTAAAAACAGTCGGCGATGCAAAAAAATCAAAAGAGTTTCTAGACTTACTTAGCGTATATTCTCAATTAACTATCAGTGAAAGTATATTGACACCTTTTCAAACAGGTAGTATTACTATTAATGACAGTAATGATATGATGCCTGACTATCCTATCGGTGGTGCTAATATCATGCACATCAAATACAATGTGCAAGAAGGTACTATAGATACTGAAGTTGACTTATGGTTTCGTGTAGTTGGTATTGAGAATGTAGTTATACAAGAACGCAAACAAGCATTTACTATGAGATTGATTAGTGAAGAAGGTTATAAGAATATGAACACTTCACTATCATCTGCGTTTACAGGTGAACCTCATTCTATTATATCTCAAATATTCTCACAATATCTTTCAACTGGTGTTAAGCAATTAACTGCAGAAAAGTCTTTAGGTGGTCTAAAATTAGTCTGCCCTATGTGGAGACCTAGTCAAGCAATACGATGGGTTTTGAATAAATCAATATCGTCTGAAAAAGATTTACCTGGTTTCTTTTTTTACGAGAGTATGTTAGGTTTTAGACTTTTATCAACAGGTACACTTTTAGATAAACAAAAGAATATGGTCATCACTGACCTCATGGGTGATGTTGAAAATGAAAGAGACAAAGGTGGTAAAATCAAAAAAGGATATATGTACAAAGTTCCTGGTGTTCCTGTAATAGGTTCAGATGGTAAACCACAGTCAGGTATGGTTGGTAGTGAGACAACGCAAAACGTAGATGATTTCAGAATTCTTGAAAGACAAAAAATAGCAGAAGATATATTGAATGGTAACATGAGTGCAAAGCATATTACATATGATATCTTTCATAAAGACTATTCAGTAAACACATGGGATTATTATGATGACTTTGATAAATTAAAGCGTTTGGCAAAGAGTCCACACTTTGAAAGACCTGAAAGAAAAATAAGTTCTAATATAAGTATTTCGTTAAGTTCAAAGCAAACAAAAATACATGCACAGAAAAAAGGTGAAGCAGGTTTCAGAACTATTTACCCAGAAGACTATGCTCTACTTAGACATCAAGTTATGAAGCAGATTGATGATGAAGTTGTAGAAAACTTTGAAGCACCTGGTAACCCTGTTATCGAATGTGGTAGACTATTAGAGTTTAATTATCCTGCTATTAGAAAAGTAGAAGATGCTGATGATGTTTATAATAAAAAGTACTCAGGACTATATTTAATTAGAGACTGTATGCATTTCTTTAGTCCTGTTGCAAACAATACTACTTCATACAAAGTAGATATGAATATTGTAAAGGACGGATGGAATGCGTAAGTTTACAGAATTAAGAGAAGAGATATCTCAAAGAGATTTAGACGGCATTGAAAAATTTGCAGATAGATTATTTGCAAAAGTAAATATTGATGTAGAATTCACAAGACATTTTTTAGATAGAGTAAACGATGAGCGTAACAAGAAACAGATTACTACTGCAGAACTTACTCGTTTGTTTAAGCAAACTTATAACAAACATGGGAAAAAGATTCCTCAACTTGGTCCGGATGCTGAAGCAGTTTTGAAAGATATGCAAACTGATATAAATATGCCATTTGTTCTCAAGTATGATAAAAGAAATCAAGAGTTTGAACTTGTAGCAAAAACTGTCATGCGTAAAAAAGGGTTCAAGACAAGCAATCAAACTTTGTCGATATAAATAAATCCAAAAGGAAATAGTATGAAGAATTTTATGGGGTTTAACGGATTTACTTGGTTCATGGGTGTGGTTGAAGACCACAACGATCCAGAACAGATTGGTAGAGTTCGTGTACGATGTCTAGGTATTCACACAGAAGATAAAGAAACATTACCTGTTGAAGATTTACCTTGGGCGATGGTCATGATGCCTACTACAAGTGCGTCTGTTTCACAGATAGGTAACTCACCGTCAGGACTTCTTAAAGGTTCGTGGGTGATGGGATTTTTTACAGATGGTGAGGAATGTCAAGAACCAGTTGTTATTGGTTCATTTCATGGTTACCCTATGGAAAGACCAAATACAGATTTAGGGTTCTCAGACCCATCTGGTACTCATCCTGTTGAAGTTGAAGAACCAGACACATCTCGTTTAGCAAGAGGTAATAGAAAATCTAAACTCTATACGAAGAAGCAAGAACATTTATCTGCAGGTGAACATCCACCACACCCTATTGCATGGTCATCAGACAAATGGAATACAATGGCGAATCCTTACAACGCACGTTATCCATTCAATAGAGTAAATCAAACAGAGAGTGGTCATGTCATTGAGGTAGATGATACACCAAACGGAGAAAGAATTAACATACAACATATGTCAGGTAGTTTCATTGAGATGCATCCTGATGGGTCGATAAGAATTCTTAACGAAGGTACACATGAACTTTTAATTGAGAAAGACCATAATCAACATACTAAAGGTAACTTCAACATTTATGTAAGTGGTACTGCAACAGTGAGAGCAGAAGGTAACATTGATATGGAATCGACAAAAGATATTCGTGCAAAGTGTGTCAACTTTAGAGTTGATGCGTCTGATACGATTGACTTGAATGGTGGTAAGCACATTGATGCTGATGCACCTAGAATTGACTTGAACTAAGAGGATAAAATGGCAAAAGTAAAATATGGGTCTGCCCCAATATATGAAAAAACAATCAAAGGTACTTCTCAAGGAAGAAAACCTATAACATCAACAATGAACAAACATAAGAGAAGAAGTTTTAAGAAGTATAGAGGTCAAGGTAGTACAAGATGACAGGTAAGTTTCAAGTTCTAATTGGTGGTGTAGTTCATACATATCGTCATGTCGATGATATACCTGCGTCATTTGATAATTTGATTGGATTTGAACCTGACTTTCCTCCAGAACCACATACACAAGAAGACCATGATTTGATTG
>Ga0160423_10005634_pt1 | contig 10202 bp, 2 predicted proteins | sample CRUFie14St8metaG_FD_108191 | JGI IMG/M metagenome (GOLD analysis project Ga0160423, IMG submission 108191) | Marine microbial communities from the Costa Rica Dome - CRUD Field 142mm St8 metaG | ecosystem: Environmental > Aquatic > Marine > Oceanic > Photic zone | place: Costa Rica: the Eastern... | reverse complement strand
CTGCCCCAAGCGACCCAAACGCTGGCTTTGCGCCACCCACCTATGCTCAACCATCCCTTTCCCAGGCCAGCAGCCAGGCCGCTGCCGAAGCTGCCGCCATCTTTGCTGGCGCGGACGCTGAGGTATCAACTCCACCAGAGCCAGCAACGACTTCCGCAGTTGCTCTTCCCTCCTCGGTGGAAATGCTGTCGCCTGTGGCCCTTCCTGAACAGGTGAACACAGCACCTCTCGAACCGACCGACGAATCGACCAGACAAGAGGTGCCGAGCGCTCCTTCGCCTCCGGTCCCAGCGGTTTCCGTTCCCGCCCCACCGCCACCGACATCAACGGCGATTCGGCATGCCTGTACCCTTTGCGAAGCCGTCTTTGAGATCGACATGCCTGCCGGGGTTTCGCAAGCCGTTGTTGCGTGCCCTTCTTGCACCCGAGATCAAACCATTACCACAGGTGCCTGAGAACGGAATTGAACGGGGTTTTGTGAGGCAATCCGGCGAATGCTTCCTAAAGGAGGAGCGGTGTCGAATCGTCATGGATGGGTCTGGATTGCGTCTGTTACGCGCAGGCCTGCCGCAGCCAAACCGGCGCGGGCGAACAGCCGCCGTTCTGGTTAGCATCATGCTGCTCTCGTTGATGCCCCCGGTCACCGGCGATGTCACCATCGCTCGTAATGACTGGGGTGTTTTGGACGCCCTAGCCGAGACGCTTGCCGACCGAAAAGCGGAGAACGAGAATTTGGTGGCGGTCCAAGGCGCTCAATCCTCTCTCGCCTTGCTGGACGCCTCGAAGAGAACGGTCAGAGCCGGCGACGCCCTGGTTGATGCCGAGAACGTTCTCAACCAAGTGGAGCTTCGGGACACCTCGCCGTTTGAGGAGGACCATCCAAGGCCGTATGAATTTCTGACCGATGTTGCCACGCATCCAGAAGCCTGGCCGTACAACCTCTGGGAGACCTTGTTTTCGACCGAGAACCTTGGCTTGGACAACCTTCTGGGCATCGGCATCAACACTTACGCCATCTACGTCAACTTCTCCTCTCGCAACAACGGTCCTTCCTACGAGGCTTGGGACCAAGGGACGTTTACGGGCGAATTGCTTGTGGGCACCAACTTGGTCCTGTTTGAGAACTACATCGATATCGACGGTGATGGAACCGACGACCTGTCGGTCGGCCTCACCCTCGAGGGGCTCACCACGCTCGGCGAGGGCTTTGGAATTGAGACGAGCGACAACCCCATTCCGGGCGCTCCAGGCTTGCCGACCGAACTCTGGATACGACCGACCTTCCAGTGGGCGGTGAGCGCTCTGAACATCAACGACCCGCTATGGAACGAATTGGAACACCTTGAGGTCAGCCTGATGAAAGGGTTGGCGTTTGACATCACCTTGTCCAATTCCGAGTCTTACGCTATCGTTATTGACACGCGGTTCACTCAGCCACCGGCCGACGTGAGGCTTGGTGTTGGCATCGAACGTATTTCCTTTGACATCACCAACGCCATTGCGCTCCCTCAGCAATTTTTGGCCTCCCTCTTGCTCGGTAATGTCAACTCGAGCGATCTCTCGCTAACGGGGATCACCGCTCCCTATGCGGTACGGCTCACCAACCCGAACGCCCCGGGAAGCACCGACCAAACCGACTGCAGCGAGACGTTGAATTACGACCCGGCTACGGATTACGAAGCTTCGAGCAGGGAACACAAATGCGGCATTGGTATCGGCGTTGGCTACGTCCATTTCGGCGAGGTTCAACCCGATCGGTCCATTGACATACTTGAATACGCTTACCTTGATATCGGTTTTCATCCCGAGCAAGGAAACAGCATCATCCCCAGCGAAGTTGACTTGACGCTCCGAAATGACAACCTTGGCGACAACAGTTTTGACACCATAGAAATCTATTCCGACGTCGGTACGGACGTGTACATACACTACTTTGAGGACCGTTCAAACGTACCAGAGGGCGACAGCCCGTTCGGCAACATCACCGACTCGAGACTTTGGATTCGGGGTCTACCGTCCGGTTCGCTTCACCCCGATGAAATCGCAGCCATTTTCACGACGATGGGCGAAGCCCCGGGTTCGGTAAACCTGCCCGGCTCCGTCCCTGACAGGCTTTCGCTCATGGTGGCCATCAAGAATTTCTCGGCCGACAACACCAACAACGTCGACGATCCGACGCTGCCCATCAACCCAGCCGAACCCCCCAACACGCTCCTTCTCATTGCGGGTACGGAATCCATTCGGGAGTTCAACTACGCTTCCACGTTCAAGCGCGGTGGTTATTCCGGCGACAGTTCCTCAATGCTCGTCGAAATTGACAACGTCCCCCGAGTCATCGTGATTCAAGGCAGTTTTCTTCTGTCCTCGACCGGTGTGAACCGCGTCAACTTTGACAACCCAAACCTCAACACGCTCGCCCAATTCTTTGACAACGCCCTTCTCTCTGTTGTCGAAATCGTGCTCGACATCGGCGCCATTCTCAACGGCTTGCCCTCCGCCGTGGTCGGCACGGCAGGTTCAACCGGCGGTATCATTGACATCCACGGCTACAATCAGGTGAAGAAAAGCCTCCCGGACAGCAACAGGGAGGACGTGGAAATCGAGCGTTTGCGGTTCGCCCTCGCCAGTAGCCCTCAACCATGGTTGCCCGAACTGGACCACATTCTCTTGTCGGAGGACACCGCTATTTCGGTGGTTGATGGACGGCTCGGTCCAGTGGAACCGCTGGTGCCGGTAGCGATGAGCATGCGAATTGGTGGCATCTCCCACGTTCGTCATGCCTTCAGCCCGATCACCGAGGTGCGAAACATGGATTTGGACGGCTCGGCCAGCGGCTCGCTTCTCATTGGGCACATCAAACATGACGACGGCAACATGACGCAAGCGGTCAAGCAATCGGCCATGATTTCAAACCGTCCGGCTCAATTCAGCATCACGCAACAACCGGATTCGCTGCAGTACGATGCCAGCGAGCCCATCGGGACCATCACCTACGGTGGTCAGGACGGGGAACAACGCAACGCCATTCGTCTTACGGGCCTCCCTGCTCGGTTCGAACTTTCCCTTGGCGACACGGTCGGTTACAACGCCGACCAACCGATGCAAAGCATTCAGATTCAGATGACCAACGCCACCACCCCCCTGACGATGGACGGCGACCACGTGCGCTTTTGGGTGAACGAAGACACCGCAGAGGCCAGCCTGAGTTTGAAGATATCAGAGATCACCTCCATCAACCGAACAAGCCCCTTGATACCCGGCGCGCCTGCGCCGGAGGGAAGTTCGGAAATCAACCTGGTTCGCTCAACCTCCTCGCCGTTCAGTGTGTCGTTTGAGGACGTTTCCTCTCATGATAATCCGTTCCTTGGGCTTAACGGGCAGGTCTATTTTGACCCGCTGCCCGCCAACATCAGCCTCACGCTGCCTTCAGATGTGGATTCGGACGGGCTGGCTCTGCCGACCTTTGGTGAGGAAGAAGGCATCGAGGCGCTCTCCTTTTTCTTGAGCGATTTGGTTGACTTTGGTAGCGTCGTGAACGACTTTGTCCACGCCCTCACGGTCAACGTTGGCGGAGACCTCGGTGGGAACGAGAGCATGAACATCGGCATGGACTTGTTCACGGGCGAAGCGTTTGACATGACGGTTGACCTGAAAAAAGGGTCCAACCTCAACACCGAACCGGCATGGATGCACGGCATCGGTATGGAAGCGCTGGAGCAGACGAGGTTGGAAGCCAACCTCTCAAGGTTGCCTGCGTTCACGGCGAGCGATCGAACCCCGATGGAAGTGATTCTCGAAGATGGACGCATTGACAAAAGCGAGGTCGCCACCGCCATAACCATCCTGAAACAGTTCAACATCACCGGCGCACCGGAGCTTGTTGACGCCCTTGAGGACGGCAGAGTGATGGACGATGAACGCGACAACCTGAACCTCACGCTCCTCGAAGAGCAAGGCTTCACCCTCAGGGACATGCGTGCTTGGCACCTTCGCTCGTGGCTGCCAAACCTTCCGGCCGGTCAGGTCAAGGTTGTGTACGACTTTGAGGTACGGGACGGCATACCGGAATACGAGTTGAAACTGAACATGTCGCAGTGGCAACCAAAGTACCCGCAATTGACCATCGAGGCCAACGGCCTTGAAGGTCAGGACGTTGAATTGTTCCTTGACGGCCTGAAAACCGATGCGCCGAGCGATGTTGGTGTGAACGTCGTGTTCTCGACGCAAGACAACCTCAGCGTGCCTCGGGTGACCACGTCGATGAAGTACGACGCCGGTACGAGGCTCAAATCCGCCCACGCCATCATCATCGACCACGACGCGCTGACACGCGTGGAGGCCTTGGTGGTCGGCGTTCCGCGTGAAACGGCGGTCACCTCCATCATCGGCGACATCTTGAGTTTGAACGTCTCCGTCCCTGAGGAGTGGCGCACCATCGAAGGGCATTCGGCTGACTCGCTGATGATCAAGCAACTTCGCTACGTTGACGGCCGGTGGTACCCATCGACGGCCTTCATGCGAAACCTTCCGGGTTTCATGAACCTCGTAACCGAACCTGACACCCGTTTTGACATTCGAAAACAAACGGCCTTCCAAGGCATTCGGACGCTTGATTACACCTCAAACACCGACGACATGGACCTTTACCTCGAGGCGCGCGGCCGAGCGATTGAAGCCAAGGGGGACGTCCTCATGTTGGCCGAAGACTTGCCCACGCGCTTCGTTATCGGTCTTACCGACGACTTCGGCATGCGCATCTCCTCTTCGGGCTCCGGTGTGAAAAAGGTCTACTTCCGCCAGACGGATGTTCCCGCAACACCGGGCGTGAACGTTGAGCGAATAGAAGTGGTCGGTCAGAACCTCAAGGCTGCGACCATACGGATATACTCCGGGCCCAACGACTACCCGCTCATCGTCATCGACGACATCACCGATGGTCGGCTGGTCGCCACGGCCGAGGCCTTCGTCCAACCGGGCGTTGTGGAGCCCTGGTTGGGCCCCATCTTCGGTTCTTTTGAGATGGAAGGGCGGGCCGTTCTTCTCGATGCGCAGTTTACCGGTATCATCCCCACCGCCTCTTCTGTCGGTGTCAACGGCATCGTCACCGACCTGTCGTTGGTGGGGACGTTAACCGGGGAGTTGGTTGAGACCCGGCACGTGATGGTCATCGACCCCATCAGTTCGGCCGTAGCCAGTGGTTTGGCGATGATTTTTGGGTGATGCATGATGTACGAACCGTCTGAACATGACCTGCGTCACGGAAGTATTTCCATGGATGAGGAAGATATCGAAGATTTGGAAGCGGCGCAAGAGGCAGCCAAAATTCTGACCTCCATCAAGCGAGAGGTCACCCCTGCCCGCGTGGCCATGGCCGGCGCTGTGTTCTTCATGCTCATCACGCTCATGGCGAGTGGATGGTACTGGCTGCTGCCCCGTGATTCGGTAACCGTGGAGACCCACTACATGCAACGAGGTGGGCATTTGATGATGAGCGAACTCCACAACGACGGGAGCCGGGCCATCACCGATGTCGTGTTGGAAATCGAGTTCTTCTCCAACGAAGGGGAACTTCTCGGTTCGATGTCGCTTGAGCGAGATGTGGTCAAGGCCCATTCTTCACTCTCCGGTGACGACTTGGAGATGATGATTCTCGGCCCCACCGTGTGGAGCGAATACATCATTTCCATCGATTTGGAATACAGGGATTATTCGGGTCAACTTCGTCAGCCTGATAATTTCCTTCACGAGGTTGGCTATTGGTCTCAAGAAATATTGTACGACAAAGCCGAGCGGCACACTTGGCCTCTGAATTGAGCATTGTAGGCACAGTCAAACCCAACCGATAAAGGACAGGGGTGCTAGGCAAAGCCATGGCTGGAGGCTCTCGTTGCGTCTCTGCCGGGCTGTTCGTGTTCTTGCTTCTGTTCTCAACTTCAAGTTCGCTGCTGCTTCCAAGCGAAGAAACAAGCACGCTTGGCACTTACGACCCCGAGTGGGTCAAGTTTGATCTTCGTGACGATGTCTACCAAGAGGCGCTCGGTGTCCTTGATGCGTCCACAATCGACGAACAGCGAGGCCTTTACGCAACGACGCCCATTGGCACCTTTGACGCAAGCGGACTGACACTTGATCGCCCTGTCCCCGAGGATCTCCTCGCACCCCGCTTTGACGTGTTGATGCTCATCGTGTCAAACGGCATGCCCATGACAAACGTTCGCGCAGCGTTGAACCAAATAGCGGGGCTTGAGGTTCGCGAGTTCATTTCACCGTCCGGGTTGATGGTTCAAGGCACGCCCGCTGCCTTGGAACAAGCCGAGCAGCATGAAGGCGTTCATGCCAGCCATGCGGTTCCCGTGGCGTTGTTCCTCCACGGTGATTTGCTCGACCTGTCGTTGCTTGAGGACGGCGAAACGGCCCTTCAGCAAATGCGATTGAGGCTTGATGGCTGGCGAGGCGAGGAAGGACCGCTCGAGGTTGTCTCGCTTTCGGACGAAATGGGTGGGGCTCTTCACCAAAACATCGGCGATGTGGTGCGACAAAGCTTCACATCGTGGCATGCATGGGATGCAGGAAGGTACGAGGGGTTTGCGGACACCGGTGATTTCCAAACCCTGTTGCGCCAACCCTCCGTCATGCATCTCCGACCCGATCCTGCCTTCGCTGCCCACAACAACAACGCCAGGGGTCACATGAACATCAACACCATGACCACCTATTTTACCACCGATTTGGACGGTTCTGGACAAGTCGTGGCCGTTGCCGATTCGGGCCTTGATGAAGACCACGGCGACTTCGGCACCCGCATCGTCGGCAATTACGACGTCATCGGGGACGGTTCCACCGCCGACCGCCACTCCGGCCACGGCACGCACGTTGCCTGCACGGTGCTTGGCGATGGTTTCCGTGGCGGTTATGGTGGCGTCGCCCAGGCGGCAGAGTTGTATTTCCAGGCCATGGAAAACGACAACACGGGGCGCTTTCAATCGCCATCTCTCAACAATTTGCTGAACACCGCCTACAACGCTGGCGCCCGCACGCACACCAACTCGTGGGGTTCTTCCTCTGCCAGTGAGCAGTCGAAATACAACTCCGAAACCGAAGACGTGGACGACCGTGCCAACTACTTTGACCGTTATTACAGCGGAAGAGACGGCCTCACCATCCTCTTCGCCGCAGGCAACGACGGCCCGAATTCCGGCACCGTCTCGCCACCCGCCACGGCCAAGAACGTGATTTCGGTTGGCAACCACAAAAACCGGTACAGCGGTTCTCCCGACGTGATGATGAGCGGTTCGTCCAGGGGCCCGACCGAAGACGGGCGCATCAAACCCGACCTTGTTGCACCGGGCGGGTACGTCCGCTCATGCCGAGCTCAGGAAGCCACCGACACGGGCAGTTCCACATGGACCAACTCGTACTACCTGGAGTACACCGGCACCTCAATGGCGACGCCAAACGCTGCCGGTGCTGCGTTGATGGTGCGCGAATACCTCGAAGAAGTCGCTCAACGACCGTCACCTCAGGGCGCTCTGGTGAAGAGCCTCCTCGTTCTCGGGGCCCAAGACATCGGCTCAAGGGACATTCCAAACAAAGACGAGGGGTGGGGGCGCATCAATCTTCGAAACAGCCTTGCGCCACCAGGCGGTCAGGGCATATGGGTGGACGACCGTTCGGTCATGTCCGGCACGGGCAACAGCAAGTCGTATTCGTTCAACGTCACCCAATCCTCTGGATTGTTCAAAGTGGTGCTGTCGTGGTCAGACGAGCGGGGCTCGCGATTTTCCACCGCTCAACTGGTGAACGACCTGGATTTGGAGGTCACCTCGCCTGACGGAACGGTTTACCTCGGCAACGACTTTGCAAACGGCCGTTCAACGACCGGCGGAACAGCGGATGACATCAACAACCTGGAAGTCGTGCTCATCGACAGCGCTGCTCAAGGCACGTGGACGGTGAAGGTCAAGGATTCGCAGCACAGCGGCAGCAAAACCCAGCCGTACGCTCTGGCTGTCCTCGGCCATGGGGTGAACGATTTACGGCCCGACCCCATGGTCGTGGCGGAAGATTTCGAAATGAACGTCGCTATCCCCCAAGTGGACGATCAGGTGCAATTGTTCACGACGTTCTTCAACTTTGGAAACGTCAAGGCCGACATGTTCCCGGTCGTGTTCGAAGTGAACGGTGTTGAGTACGACCGTCGGACCATTGAACTCGGTGCCGGCTCAAGCAAAGCCATCGTTTGGCCTTGGACCCCGGCAACATCCGGATCCACCATCTTGTCGTTCGTGCTCGACCCTGATGACGACCTTGAGGAGATTCGCGAGAACAACAACCGGCATGACGTGCAGGTGAATGTCACGGCCCCCGGTGTGAAACTGGAAACAGCAACACCCATTCAGGTCCTGACATCGAGCGAATCCTCCACCACTTCGTGGAACGTTTCCTTGACCAACACGGCCTTGCTCTCGACCAACGCCTCCATGCAAACGGGCAACGTTCTTCACGTGGAATCGGGCCAAACATTGCCTTGGTACATTGGCAGCACCGATTCCAATTTCACCATGGAGGGGCAAGCGTCAGAATCCATTATTGTGACCCTTGTTCACCCGTCACCGCCCGCTCCGGGGACGTATCGCATTGATTTGCTGGCCTTGGACGTGGACAACGGTGTTGACTACCCTCTGAACTTGGACCTCGTGGTTCCTGAACTGCCGGATGCCCGGCTCGCTTTCGATTACGATGTGGTGCCTGTTCATCCATCGGAACCAACGAACATCACCGTACGATTCTACAACGACGGCAACGCCCCGATGGGGTACGATTTGTTCCTCGAGGCGCCAACAGGCTGGCAGGTCGGCTTCACCAACCTCGGCAGCGAAGCCGGGGCGATTTCGGGCTCCACCGGGCTGATCGACAACGAGGCGTTCCGTTCGGTCGGCTTGACGTTCACGCCACCACAAGTGATGACGGCCGCCGGGGCCGAGCGAATCGTCAAATTGACGGCGGTGAGCCAGACCGAAGAATCCGAGCTCGTGGTGTTTGAAATCCCCATTCGCGTGTCCACGGTACGAGAGGTTCTGGTCGACATTGAATCCACCATCGGGACCGTTCGTCCGGAGTCCAGCCTGACCCTGCGGTATTCGTTGGAGCACAAGGGCAACGTTGACCTCAACCTTCAACCCTCGTTTGAGGTGCCCAGCGGCTGGAGCGTCGCTACGACACTGGAGGTTGTCGAACTTCCTTGGGCGACCAGCAAGAACCTGCTTTACACCCTTGAGGCGGGCAGTAATGCTCGTTCGGGGACCATCAAACTCAACTTCGACAATGGCTCGACAAGGTTCACCTGGGAAGGGACGGTCAGTGTAGAAATTTTGCCAAAACCAACCCTCACGTTCGTCAGTTTGGAACTCCAGGACGGCACGTCTTTCACCACGCCAGAGGGCTCCGGAACCCACCCGTCCGGTGTCAATCTAAGGTTCACTTGGTTGCTGTCAAACGAAGCGGAGACCCGCTGGACTCCAAGCGCGAGCTTGCTTGCCGATACGGGTTTGTTTGGCGAGTGCGTTCCGGTTGATTCCGTCGGGAAAGGCGATGTTTCTCCCGTTGTTTGCAACGTGCTCATCGCCTCCAGCATGGCGCCAATGGCCGAACCGTCGTTCACGCTCGTCCTCAACGACGCCGGCGTTGAGCGCTCAACAACGGTTGGTCTGTTGGTGGCGCCAAACGAACAGGTGGCTTGGGATATCGGCGCTGTTCCCGTTTTCAACACGGGCCAAGAGCGTCAGGTGACCGTTGAAATCACCAACACAGGGAACATGCCGCTTCAGCGGCAAGTCGTCGCTGAGGTCCCAGAGGATTGGTCGATATCTTTTGCCAGTGCGGACATCGTCGATCTCGCTGTCGGGCAGTCGAGTTTGGTTCGCCTCAATATCCGAGCCGACTCGCCGGGAACGGCTTCAATAGCCCTGAACCTCGCTTCAAGCTCCGCAACCGATGCCAGTTTTTCGTTCAATGTCTCGTCATCAGGTGAACCCATCGGCACCTCAGGAGACAGCGGCCTCAACTCCAGCCTCATGGCGGTAGCTATCGCCATCATCCTTCTCGCTTCGGTGTTCGCTATCGGTGCACAACTTCGCCGTGGCAAAGGCAAGTCACAAACGGCAATTACCGCTCCCAAGACGGCGCCGCTCCCGTTCCAAGTT
>Ga0160423_10005633_pt1 | contig 10202 bp, 9 predicted proteins | sample CRUFie14St8metaG_FD_108191 | JGI IMG/M metagenome (GOLD analysis project Ga0160423, IMG submission 108191) | Marine microbial communities from the Costa Rica Dome - CRUD Field 142mm St8 metaG | ecosystem: Environmental > Aquatic > Marine > Oceanic > Photic zone | place: Costa Rica: the Eastern... | reverse complement strand
CTCCCAGTGACAAAGAACGGAATTTCACCCCCGCTCCTATGACACTGAGCCCGTCCGGCCTTGTGTCCATTTGCATCCCTATATTGTTCAGTTTTGCTTGAGGTTAAGAATCCACCGTTTTTTGGCGATTAAAATGAGCCCTTTTTGGAGGGTAATTATTCGTGCCGAGCGAGAGTTGCACTACCCATGATTCTGGGGTTGGAATCCAATTGAGCAACGAGTACTACTGGAGGGTTTTCTTTTCTGATGTAAAGGGGAGAATCCCAGTTTACAACCATAGAATCTCCGATGGATTCTATCCTTCCTACCACGAATTGCAGATCAACACTTACGTGTATTACATCTCCAATCTCTAATTTCCTCTTCTGGAAAGGAGAGACTTGTAAACTAACACTACTCTTTTCGTGTTTTTCTAAGCAAAGAGGAATTGATACCCCCTTATTCTTGTCTTCGATGGATGGGTGGATGATAATCGAGCCTCCAGTAAGGTGTTCATCCTTGGTATTCCTCAATGCAATTCCGACTCTGTCTCCAGCAACTGCTTCAGATACATCATCATCCATTACCTGCAGACTTTTCACGGTACCTGGGCCTGCTGCAGGGAGTAAATGTAATTCATCATGTACTTTGACTGAGCCAGATTGAACATATCCTATTGCGACCAATCCTATTCCTTTTACATTGAAATGTTGGTCGATTGGTACAACAAGTGGCTCACTCTTGGCGGCTTCTAATTCTCCAGATATGTCGTCCATTAACTGATACAAATGGCCTCTTAATTCAACACCATCGTTGTTAGATTTTGTCCAGTTAGTAAGGCCTGCTTGCGTCATGAATCCTTTGACTTGGTCTTCATCTATCCAGCCACCATCTTCTGGGTTGATGACATAAATTCCTTTACTGACCCCTGCAGATGCGAATCCTACCAGAACTTCTCCAAATGCTGCATCGATTTTGGTTATCTCAAGAAGTCCCACTCTTGCAGCGCATAGTGAATTGAAAAATGGTCTAATTCTTTCTGGCATTTTTGCAGGTCTAATAATTGATAGAATCCTAGCTCCATCCGGGCCAGATTCTTTGTGAACGTATGTGTGAACGTCCCTTTGGTCTGTAGCTTTAGCAATTGATTTAGCCAAATCGTCGCTACCAATCATAGCGATATTCAAGACCGTCATGATTGCGCCACCTGTAATTCATTATTGAGGCTAATGCCTTCATCTTAGGTTAGAAATAAATTTGTAATCCTGATATCTAGAATCATATCTTTCTTCAGTTATATTTCTCAATTTACTGGTTCCAAAATCTTCTATCGTGAATGATGCTGTAACAGTGGCATGGGTTAGCGCTTCTATGAGTTCACCTCTGGATAGCGCCCCTTCCCTCTTAGAAAGGTGTTGGCACAGTGCGCCTGCAAAGGTATCACCACACCCAGTCGGGTCTACAAGGTTGTTAGTAGGGTATGCAGGCATGGATACTATCCCTTCTGGATGAAATGCAATTACACCATGTTCTCCACGTTTTACAATTAATATTCCTCCGTTTTTCATACTCAAAACTTTCTTTGATGCTTTCATTAAGTTATCTTCATCAGATAACATTCGAACTTCCCCATCATTCAGTATTAGTACCTCAACGCGCTTGATAACTTCAAGCAATTCATCTAATGCGATATTTATCCAGAGGTTCATTGAATCAAGTACCGTGAGTCTTCTTGGAGTGACTTGGTCAAGAACAGTTGACTGAATCGATGGTAACAAATTAGCACACATCAAAATTTTTGGATTAGTATGAGATTGAGGGATTTTTGGCTCAAACGATTCGAATACATTCAACTGGGTGTCATGAGTTACTGCTTCTGCCATATTCCCGTGATATGACCCAATCCAACGAAATGTGTTGCCTTCAACAATTTCAATTCCAGAAATATCAATTTCGCTATTTTCATACCAATCAAGGTGTTCTTGCTTGAAGTCTTTACCAACTACGCCCAATATCGAAATCCCATTGCCGTGATTCTTTTTGTTGTGAAACGCTGCTGAAAATCCGCCGTAACTGGCAGAGCCACCCAATTCGTCTTCACTTGAGCCAGCAGGTGTTTCTAGAGTATCGTATGCTAAGCTGCCTACGACTAGAACGTCCATTTCGATCAACCTAACAGTTCTTGATGTTCTTCGATGTATGCGATAGTGATGTCTCCTGCCTGATAATCATCCTCATCCATAATTCTACGATGAAGTGGAATTAGATGTTCGACACCAGTGATAATTGTTTCATCTAATGCAGTCCTCATTCTCCTGATAGCATCTTCTCTATCGTGTCCCCACGTCAATAATTTGGCTAATAGGCTGTCAAAACAACCTGGCATTTCGTAACCTGGATGAGCATGTGTGTCACATCTGATTCCAAATCCTGAAGGGAAGTGACATTCCCAAAGTCGTCCAGGTGATGGAGCGAAATTGACGGTATCCTCTGCGTTTAATCTACATTGTATTGCGTGGCCTCGAATTTTGATATCATCTTGCTTGACAGGAAGACTCTCTCCTTGTGCAACCCTGATTCCTAATTCAACTAGGTTGTAACCTGTGATCAACTCCGTAACTGTGTGCTCTACCTGAACACGAGGATTTACTTCTAGGAAGTAAAAATCGCCATTTTTATCTCTTAGGAATTCAAATGTTGCAAGCCCTTTGTAACCAACGGATTCTGCACCAGCGCAAACCAATGCTCCGACTTCAGATCTCTTTTCATCTGTAAGCCATGGTCCTTCTTCGATTAATTTCTGATGTCTTCTTTGAATCGAGCAGAATCTTTCACCGAAATGTATAGCATTAGTTCCATCTGCTAATACCTGAAATTCAACGTGTTGTGCTCCTTCAATATATTTCTCAACGAATACTCTATCATCTCCAAAAGCAGACTTTGCTCTGCTTTGACAAAGTTTCAGAGCGCCTTCAAATTCGCTTTCGGAATGTACGATTTGCATTCCGATTCCTCCGCCACCGGCTGCGGCTTTGATTATGACAGGATAGCCAATTTCATCTGCTAATTTAGCAGCGACATCTGCGGAAGATATCGGCTCGCTACTTCCTTTTGCTGTTGGTAATCCAGCGGCTTCCATTGCTGCCCTTGCCTCTATTTTATCTCCCAATAGTGAGATTACATCTGCAGATGGTCCTATGAAAGTAATACCTTCTTCCTCCAGCCTTCTGACGAAATTTGCGTTTTCCGCTAGGAAACCATAACCTGGGTGAATTGCATCACAATTCAACTCTTTAGCTGCAGTAACAACCGCTTCAATGTCTAGATATGATTCAAGAGGATTTGACCTCATTATTGGATATGCAATGTCTGCCATTCTAACTGGCAGAGATAATCTATCTTCTCTCCCATGAATTATTGCTGCTTCAATACCCATGTCTCTAAGGGTTCTAAGTATTCTCAGAGCGATTTCTCCACGGTTAGCAATCAACACGCGTTTGAATCCCATATCCTAATCCAAACCGAACCAATCTATGATGAAAGCGGTTGAAAACAATCGGAAACGTTGTTTATTTTTTACCGTTTTACGGAAGCAAAATGCCACAAATCCGGAATAATCACGTAAATCTTCGCTCGGTTTTATATCTTAGTCGGTAAATGTCTCGTTATGAGCGGCAGTAACACAACCGGTGGCGAAAAAGTTCGAACTTTAGCAGGCAAGGACTTGAATAAAGACGGAAAAGTTGTGAATCTAGTTATCAGTGGTAATTCTAGATTTTATGATTATGAATGGTTAGAAGATCAATTAGATCAATGGATAAGGTGGTACGACCACCCGGATTTGATAATTTGTGGAGGAGCGAGTGGAGTTGATTATCTCGCTGAAAGATGGGCGGATAACAATGCAATTGAGATTGCAGTGTTTACTGAAGAATGGGGGGCTCCAAGGTCTGGCTTGGAAGATTCAGGTAGGCCCGAAGCACCTGCAACATTAGTTGACAAGATGCTAGCACACGCAACGCATGTTCTAGGTTTTCCTGGTAAGGATACGAAATGGACTAGAATTGTACTTGAAAAAGCACAGTCTATGGGCATTCCAACCTTTGAGATTCCAACACCTTGAGATCAATAAACGTCTCTTAGGTATCTCTTTTCTTCACGCATCATTGTTTTCTCAATGAAGTGAGTAGCATCGTCTTCTGACATTCCTCCATGTTCCATTGCTATTTCGATTAAAGCTCTGTGTACATCCTTTGCCATGTATTGCTTGTCACCACATATGTAGAAGTAAGCACCGTTTTCAAACCATTCCCAAACTTCTGCACCATGTTCTTTTAGTCTGTGTTGAACGTAGATTTTTTCTTCCTGGTCTCTTGACCACGCTGTTGTAAATTTGTACAAGTGCCCTTCATCCATCCAAGCCTCAATAGTATCTTTGTAGTAAAACTCAGTTTTTGAAGATTGGTCTCCAAAGAATAACCAGTTCTTTCCGCTGCCACCATCGTGAACTCTCTGTTCCATGAAAGCACGGAATGGCGCAATTCCAGTTCCTGGCCCCACCATAATTATGTCAGTAGATTTGTCTTCAGGCAAAACGAACGACTTGGTTGGCGACATGAAAACTCCAACTTCGGTGTCCTTTACTTTTACCTCATCAGCCATAAAAACGGTGGCAAGTCCTCCACGATCACGGCCATGATATGAATATCTGACTATTCCTACAGTTAATTCAACCAAACCAGGGTGTGCGTCATGGCTGCTTGCGATTGAGTATAGACGAGGTTTTAGCCTGTCTGTTAACTCAAGGAATTCTTCAGGAGTGTAAGTTACATCAAAGTCACGAATTACGTCAATATAGTCTCTAGACCAAATGTAATCTTCCATTGAATCTGAATCATTAGTAAGTAGTTCGACTCTTCCCAGTGGGTCATCTCCAGGAATTGAAGGCTGTAATTCAGTCTCAAGTGATGAATCTCCATCCATCCATGAACTACCACTTCCAGAAACAGATTCTCTGTATCTGTCAATTAGTTTAACTGTGATTCTAATTCCACTAGTGTTAATCTTACCTGCGAGAGACTTTACAAATTTCTTGTTCACTCTGTGGATTTCGAAGTCTTTCTTCAAAGCATCATGTAGAGTTCTTTCTCCGTTGTGGGTTGTGACCATGTGGTCTTTATCCCAACCAGCGGCTTCAATCAGCATATCAACCGTTTCTGGCGGGTTTTCCGGAATTACGCCTAAAGCATCTCCTACTTTGTAGTCCATTCCTGAATCGCCTAGTTCGAAAACGACGTGCCTGGTCTCTTTTTTTGAGCCCTCGCCATTAAGAACATAGCATTCAGTGATTTTAGTCATGTATGGATTTTTTGCGCTCCAAGAACTCATGGTACTCACCAGATAAGCAAGGCCACCTGAATCGGCTTCATGAATGTTAGTGCGATTATCTCATAGGTAAGATTCCCCTCCCGCTGTATATGGTGGAAGTTGAACTACTAGGAAGTGGTAATGCTTTCCTACCATCAGAAAGAATGCACTCCTTTTTGTTGATTGACAAACACATCATTGTTGATTGTCCACCAACAGCCTTAGCAAGCCTACGAAAAGCAAAGATAAGTCCAGCAGATATTGATACTATTTTGATTACTCATGTTCATGGAGATCATGTATTTGGGTTCCCATTTTTATTATTAGAAAGAAAATACATATCAGATAGAGAGAATCTCAAACCATTAACAGTAGCAGGCTCAAAAGGAGTTAGAGAGCGACTCACACTTCTTTGTAAATTGGCTTATCCAGGTTCCCTTGAGGCTATGCTTGAAACAATCAATTGGGTTGACACTCCTATGTCAGATGTATGGACTTTTGAGAGATTCAAGGTTCTACACGATGAAGAAGTTGACCCTCATGGCTGGATGCTAACTCATATCAACGGCTGGTCTATGTTACATTCTGGTGATTCAGGTCCGTGTGACGAGCTATGGAATAGGGTTGAGAAGTGTGCATTTGCAGTAGTCGAGATGGGTGTTCCTGATTATGTTGAAACTGAACATCATCACAAACCAAAGGATATTTTCGAACTTTCAGAAAAATGCAAGGACACTACTATTGTATTGACTCATACATACATAGATGACGGATACAAAATATTGACTACAGACATTCCAAATTTCCCGTCCAATGTTATCCACGGAAGCGATGGAATGAAATTCACATTGGACAATAAGGGCAATAATGTTATTTTATGACAGTTTAAATTAACATCGGCTTTGGTGCAGAAATTAAACTGCCTCCTCCAAATTCTAGGCATTCAAAATTTTACATCATCCATTTCCAATTGAATTCTTCTCATCCTATTATATACCAAAACAAAAACAACTTATTTTTGGTCAAAAATGGAAATTTTTTTGCCGGCTGCAATTTTTTTTGTTTCCGAAAACTCGAAAATTTTTTGCTTCACAGTATATTCTTTTTATATGTAAAACTCAAATTAACACCTTTTCTTTTTATACCCCCAATTGAAAATGGGTTTTGTTGACAAAACTCACTTATTTTCTGTCCAGCGGGACTAGACTTATATGGTGGACTCGGCCTCCCCGAAGGCATCACGCATGATGACGTAATCGGTTGGAACAATTAAAGGAAAAATGGGCAGGTGTTATTTTTTGGACAAAAATATTTTCGATGGAATACTCAATCAAAAAACTCTTTTCATCCAAAAAGAAGTACTGCGCCACACTCACCAGCCATCTGAACTCCCTCACAGAAATGTCGAAATTGACCAACTTTCGTTCAATTTGGTTGAAGCATTGAAGGGTCACATCCCTTCAAACATGATTCTTTACGGTGTAACGGGTGCTGGAAAAACAGCCGTGACTCGATATGTTTGCGAGCAACTTCAACAGAAAGGAAAGTCAATCGGAAGAGATGCTTTCCCAATAATGGTGAACTGCCGTCAAATCGATACTCAATACCGCGTACTTTCCTACTTAGGAAATGCATTATTGGAAGATTATGAACTGAAAGATATTCCATTTACTGGCTGGCCGACTGACAAAGTATTCTCTGAACTTGTAAAGAGAATGGACAAGAAAGGCGGCGTCTATGTAATCGTCCTCGATGAGATTGATCATCTAGTGAAGAAGTCAGGAGACGATCTTCTATACAATTTGACAAATTTGAATGCAGAGTTGAAAGTCGCTAGAGCGTGTGTAATCGGAATTTCAAACGATTTGAAATTTACAGACTTCTTAGACCCAAGAGTCAGAAGCAGACTTGGTCAACAAGATATAGTATTCAATCCATATAATGCTGAACAATTACAAGATATACTTCGTTCAAGAGCAAAGTTAGGCATTAGCACAGAGGCGATTTCTCCAGGTGTGATTGAACTCTGTTCTGCACTTGCAGCTCAAGAACATGGAGATGCTAGATGTGCTCTTGATTTGTTGAGAGTTTCAACCGAGAAAGCAGAACAAGAAGGTAGTAGTTTGGTAGAGCAATCTCACGTCCGTATTGCTCAAGCACAAATTGAGTCAGATCAGGTTACACCTGTAATTCGAACTTTGCCTACCCAACAAAAGTTGGTTCTTGCGGCAGTATTGATTAACGAAAAGCATGGGTTAAGAAATATACAAACCGGCGAAGTATACCATGTGTACAAGCAGGCATGTAATCACGTAAGCCAACAATTCTTGACAGCAAGAAGGGTTTCAGGACTTATTTCAAATTTAGATATGTTAGGACTGATTACTGCAAAGACAATTTCAAGAGGAAGATATGGTCGCAGCAAAGAGATTAATTCATGCCTACCAACTAATATCGATCCTACTGAAGTTATGTCAAAATCTGAGCCAATACTAATGGATGTATTTGAAGCAAAATACAGATACCAATCTCAACTTTAGGGTTTTTTAGAAATTTGAATAATCCGAAGCCTCTTAACCGCGACCAAATTCGGACAGCCCATGAGCACTGACGGTGAGAATGCGAATGAGAGTTTCATCTCAATTCTATCCAATCCATCAAAAGCGCTAGCGAACTGGTATTTTTGGCTTGGAAGCTTGGGTCTATTGCTAGCAATTTTGAACATTTTAGGCATCATTCATCCTAACTACAAAGTATCATGGGGTGGTTTGTTTACTTTCGAACTTACTAATGCAGCATTTGATGATAAAGACACGGCTCCATTCATGGTTGCATCTGATGCAATATTCATCGCATTGTGTGGCGGACTTGTTTATCTTGGCTCTAAAACACTATCAGCAGAAGATGGGCTTGGAGAATGGTTGACTTCTATGGCAAAATCTGACTGGTACAATGATTTAGTAGATATGAAGGATGGAGGCTGGAGCCTAATCATCGGAACATGGTGTGTGATGGCAAGCATCGTTTTCTACTTCTGGTGGGGTATTCTTCACACAGGTTGGATTGACCCAGGTGTCTATTCAATAGCAATTGCATTGATGGCAACAGGGTTAATCTCTAGGAAGATGTCAACACTGACTCCTGAAGAATAATCAATGACCATTTCTCTTTAGAAGTGCATCTGTATATCCTAAAGCGATACCTTGCCAAAGGTATAGTGACCATGCTAATAGAACAATATTTGACTTCAATCCTTTCTTTGGTAAGTCGCCATTAATGAAAACGAATAACCACAGAATCGGTGCAAAAGATAACAAAAGAACTTCTTTAGTTAGAGAATTGTAGATTGCTTCTACTGTTAACATATCATCATATGTCCTGATTATTTGGGAATATTCGAAAATCCCCAAACAACTTAGTATTACCATCGGCAAGTACCACAAAACAGTCCAAGATGATCCAATAAAATCGTATTTTTTCTTGTTGTATCTCCTATGAATTCGAACGTGAGCCCTTGCATCTCTTCTTCTTTTGTGCAAAAATCGCTTTAATCCTGTTTCAGGGACGTGATTTACAACTGCATGAGGAGCGTAAATTATCACTCCACCTAGTTCAATTAGTTTTAGAGAAACTTCCATGTCCTCTGCATGAAACCAATCTGGATTGAAACCTCCAATCTCCAACAATCTCTCTTTCTTGAACATTGAGCATGGGCCGTTAGCAAGATTGGTTAGTCTAGGTCTTGATTTGTATTTAGATTGAATTTCAATTGAACGTATTTTAGAAATTGTGTCATCAGCTTGTTGGAAAATAGTTCTGCCTGTTACCGCCATAATTTCTTCGCCCTTTCTCGAAACAGATTCCTCGAGTAATCTCTCAATCCAATCTGCTTCAGGCCTAACATCAATATCTGTAATGGCGAACCATTCGCCATTTGCAATCTCAAGGGCAGCCATTCGTCCTGCTGAGAGGCCTTTCTTTCCTTGAAGGATGGTTGTTACCTTTTCGTGTTTAGACCATTTTTCCACCAATTCCTCGCCGCCGTCCGAGGATCCATCATCTACCAATATGACTTCAAAGTCATCATGAGTTTGGTTTACCAGTGAATTCATACATCCGTCAATCCAATCTTTACCATCTCTTACACAAACAGCGATAGAAACCGATGTCAATTTCTCACCTCAAATAATGAAAGAAGGTGTTTACATCTCCTCTTCATATTCAAGTCAGTTATGGCTAGTACGACCCCTTGTCTTGGTTGCCCATACAGGACATTGGTTCCTATTGGTGCAAGAAGATGAATAATCATAGGTGCTAAATCTTCTTCACCGTCAACTTCTATGCAAATCGTACTATCATTGTGTAATGCAGTTTCAATGGCTTGTATCATCGAAGGTGTAATTTGTCCGGCAGGACTTTCTGCAGATATTAACGAATCAAATCCACTTATGTCGACCTTTTCTGAGAGTTCTTGTCGTTTTGTCATACCATCGATAACTCCAATATCAGGAGTAAATTCCATGCTAAGCAAAGTCGCTACTGAAACATCTCCGACTGCTATAACCGAACCTGGTAGCAAATCTTCAATTGCAGAGGACATTGCTACTTCAGGCATGTCCTCTGGGCCAGTATACAACTGGCCAGAAGGAGTTTTCAGTTCTTCATCGAGTCCTTTGTGGAAATGATAGGTATTACCTTTCATTTTTTCAGGCAGCCATGATGAACCATCCGTGTCGATTATTCCGGCTCGGATTCTTGAACTTGAAATAATCCCTCCAGTTTCATCAATCGCATGTTCGACTTCAATAATTTCTAGAGGTAGAAGACCATTTGCAACTCTTTTTTCGTTGATTAAT
>Ga0160423_10005632_pt1 | contig 10203 bp, 4 predicted proteins | sample CRUFie14St8metaG_FD_108191 | JGI IMG/M metagenome (GOLD analysis project Ga0160423, IMG submission 108191) | Marine microbial communities from the Costa Rica Dome - CRUD Field 142mm St8 metaG | ecosystem: Environmental > Aquatic > Marine > Oceanic > Photic zone | place: Costa Rica: the Eastern... | reverse complement strand
TGCTTGATGGCGATGAGGGCGAGGTCGACGAGGGCGTTCTTGGCATAGGCGCTGCCGGGGAGTTCGCTACTGATCCGGTCGAAGGCGGCCTTGGCGGCAACCATCCGGTCCCGTTCGATCTCGGCCTTGCCGATGGCGGTGAGGGCGTCTCCCTTGAAGGTGGTTTCCGGGAAGGCGTCGAGCAGACCGTTCAAGCCGGCCACGGAAGCGTCCAGTTCACCGTCGAGGCCGAGGCAACGGGCGCGCTGGTAGCCGGCATACTGCTGTTGGGTTGTGTTGGCCTCGAGTGCGCTGTCGTACGCTTCGATGGCGCGGTCGTAGTCCTTGTCGATGTAGAAGCAGTCTCCAATGCGGAGGAAGGCGTCCGCGCGGTGACCGCCCGTTTCCGAGCCGGCCGTGGCATCCACATACTTGCGGAAGCCCACTTGTGCATCCCGGTATTTCTGCTGTCGGAACAGGGCGTAGGCCGCCCCGTATTCCCCCTCGTCATACTGTTCCGACCCGAAGGAGCCGGGTGCGTTGAGGAAGGCCCGGTAATGGCTCAGGGCCACGGCGTCCCGCCCGGCCTTCATCGCGATTTCTCCCTGCCAGAAGTGGCTTTCCGCGGCCAGGGTGTTGTCTTCGGGAAAGGTGCGGCTCCGGGAGAAATATGCGTCGGCCTCGGCGGGCTTTCCCGAGCGGTAGAGGTCCACGCCGTGGTTGTAGGCCAGGCCCTGATAGGCTTGCTTCTCCCGCGGTGACTTCCGCTGGATGCGGTCGAGCGCATCGAGGGCCCGTTCGTGGTTGCGGGTGGTCAGGTAGACATCCAGCAGGAAGCCGTACGCCTCGTCCCGCCGTGGGCTGTCCGGGTATTCCTCGAGGTATTGCTCGAAAGCGGCGATGGCGTCGTTGAAGGGGTTGAAGTCCGTTTCGAAGGCCAGTTTGGCGTGGTTGAAGAGGGCGTCCTCCCGGACTTCGAGGTCGTGGTCAAAGGTGGCCGCCCGGGCAAAGGCGGTCTGGGCCTTCGGCTTCTCGCCGTTGGCCAGATAGGCCCGGCCCATGGCGTGCGTGGCATATTGCTCCAGGCGGTCTCCTTCGCCGGTGGCGCGCATCAGGGCGAGGATGGCGTCCTGTGGATGTCCATTGCTCAGGCGGCAGGATCCCACGATGTAGCTGAAACCGGGCGACTTGTCCCGGGTGTCCATTCCGTTCCACGCCGCTTCGAGGTGCGCCTCGGCTTCCGGACAGCGGTCAAGGTGGAACAGGGCGGTGCCCAGAAGGCGTTCGAGTTCGATGCGGTCCGCTTCCCTGAGGTCGGCCTCGCCACCGAGCCATCCTGGAATCCGGTCGGCCAGGTCTTCATGCCGGTCCAGTTTGTGGAGGATCTGCGCGATGTAGACGGGCACGGCATTGCGGAAGGCGTCCACGGAGGCGAGCGCCTCGAATTCGGTCAGCGCGGTGGTGAGTCGGTCCTCGGCATAGGCGATGTGGGCGAGGTAATAGCGGGCGGCTTCGAGGAACTCGGGGCGGGCATCCGATCCGCCTGTGACCTTGAGCAGGTCACCGCGGGCGGCTTCGAGTTGGCCATGTTCGAACCGGGCGTGACCGCGCTTGAAGTGGAATTCCACCCGCTGGACCTTGCCGAGGTTGCGCGGGTTGAGCCGGTCGAAGGCCTCCAGGGCCTTGCCCCATTTCTTGCGCCGGTATTGGTAATTGCCTAGCTCCCAGTGGAGTTTCGGGACCCAGGTGGATTCGGGATGGCGGGCGATGAACCGGTCAATGCGCCACACGGCGTCCTTATGGAAGAGGTAGATGGCGCACAAGGAAGCGCGGTATTCGGCTTCGACGCGCTGGAGGCGCTCTGCGTCACCGTAGGTCTGGTCGCCCCGGAGTGGGCTGTTCACGAACCGGTCGAACCCTTCGAGGGCGGCGGTGTACTGGGCATGGTCGAAATGGTGCATGGCCCGGTTGTACAGGCCGGGGTCTTCACGGTCCGTGGCGGACACCGTGGTGCCTCCGTTGAGGTCGGTGGTCTGGGCGCCGATGGGGAAGGAGAGGCTCGCGGCGAGGAGCATCAGGGCCATCGGAATGGGGCGCGGTGCTGGAATCATGGGGTGGCGCATGGACAACGTGAAAATCGGGCCCTTGCGCACCTGACCGAGGCCACTTTTTTCGAATTATCCACGCCGGACGGCGGGTGCCGTCCATCAGTCCGTCAGGATGCGGAACTCCGTGCGCCGGTTCTTGGCCCGGCCGGCTTCGGTTCCGTTGTCCGCCCGGGGGCGCGTTTCCCCATATCCGCGGGCTTTCAGGCCGGCATCCGGAACGCCGCCGGCGACCAGGTGGTCACGGACAGCCTCCGCACGCCTCTGGCTCAGCGCGAGGTTGTCGGCGTCGAGGCCGACGTCGTCGGTGTGTCCTCCAATCTCCACGGAGAGCCCGGTGTCCATGAGGTATTCAGCAAAGAGGTCCAACATGAGCCGGCTCGTCCGGTCGATGACCGCAGAGCCGGTGGCGTAGTGGATGTCCTCGATTTCGAAGGCGGCGTCCCGCTCGCTCACGGACCGGATGGTCAGGTCGGCGTTGACGAGGGCAGGCCCGGGGTCCTCCCTGTCGACAACGATTCCCGCCGTGAAGGCCGCGCCATCGGCTTTGGCGACCAAGAGCACATCCTCTTCTGCTGCGAGGTCCACAATGGCCGCATACGCTCCGTCGTCTCCGAGGTCGATGGCCTGAGCGCGTCGGCTCTGGGCATACCGCAGTTCCAAGGAAATGGGGGTGTCCCTGAGGTCATCGCTGATGTCGAGCTGGCCGCGCACCACAACGGAGGCGCGGGGCCTGAGCGACTCAGGAAGGGACCACGTCATGATGTCGAGGCCTTGCGTTCCCGGTCGCCGGCTCGAGAAATAGGCGGTGGAGCCGTCTGTGGAAATGACGAGTCCGTGTTCGTCGCCTTCCGTGTTGAGCGGTGTGCCGAGGTTGACGGGTGCGGACCAGGCGTCCACCTCGAAGGGCGAGCTGAGGCTGTCGAGTGTGGACATCCAGATGTCGTAGCCGCCACCGCCGGGCTCGCGGTTGGAGGCGAAGTAGAGGGTGCGTCCATCCGGATGGAGGAAGGGGGCCTTGTCGCTGTAGGGACCGTTGATGGGTGCCGGCAGGACGACAGCTTCCGTCCATTGGGTTCCGTTCCAATGGGAGGCGAGAACGTCGATGGTGGGGTTGCCGTGTTCGTCCGTCGTGGTGCCCGGCCGGATCGCGGCGAAATACAGCGTCTGGCCATCCGGGCTGATGGCGGGTTGGCTCTCCCAGCCGTCCGGCGTGTTGAGCGCGGCGATGGGTTCGGGTTCGGTCCACAGATAGACCTGTTCGTCGCCGGTGTCTTCCATCAGGCTGTAGCGGGTGCTGTAGAGGTCGACATTTTCGGGATTGCCGGGCGCAGGAGACTGGATGGCCAGATACAGGGACCGGTTGTCCACGGAAATGGAGGCGCCGCCATAGCCCCCAGACCGGTTGAACGGGTCCTCCAAGCGCACCCCGGAGTCGAACGGATTCGCTGGGCCGGTTCGGCGGGCCCAGGTGAAATCCTCAAACGGCTTGCTGACGAGGTCGCCCTTGGCCTTGCGTTCGCCGGCCCGGGTGAAGAACAGGAGGGTGCCATCCGCGGACAGGGCGGGCAGGTATTCCGCGTCCCGGGAGGCGACTTCGGCCAGGACCCGGGGTGGTGCCGCGTCGGCGTGTGCGTTGAATTCGAGGAGAAACTGGAGCTCCGGCAGGACCCCGTTCACCTGTTCGACCCGTTTGCGGTTCCGGGGGGCAATGGGCTGGCCGGTTCGGGATTCCCACTGGAGGAACCGGTCGAACCAGTCGAGGGCGTCCCGGTAGCGGTCCTCGGCGTAAGCGATGGCGCCGAGGGTATAGGGCACCTCTTCGTTGTATCGGCTGCAGGCCTCGTGAACGGACAAAAGGAGGGACCTTGCTTCGGACAGGCTGCCTCCATTCCGCCTCGCCTCGGTGTGGGCGAGCAGGCCGAGGGCAAAGGCGGCCTCGAGCGCAGTGTCATCCTCTTCGAGGGCGTCCTCGAGGTAGCCCCGGCGCTTGTCGGCGTCATGCTTCCGCTTGTCGGTGCCCTTTTCAATGAGCTTGGTCGCCTTGGCGGAAGGCACCGCCTCGCAGGGGTCCTCGTCCTGCGCCAGCATGCCGGGACAGAGGGTCAGGGCACAGAGCGCAACCCCGTATGAACGAAGGACGGCGCGCATCGTCAGGCTTCCGGGACGTCGAGTTCGCCTTCGCTGTTGGCGATGAGGGTGGACACGGCGCCGTCGCCGGTCACATTGACCACGGTTCGGCACATGTCGAGGATGCGGTCTACCGGGAAGATCAGGGCAATCCACGCGGGGTTCAGCCCCACGCTTTCGAGGACGATGATCATCAGCACCAATCCCGCGCTGGGCACGGCCGCGGCGCCAATGGAGGCCAGTGTGGCGGTGAGCACGATCACGGCCTGTTGGGCCAGGCTGAGGTCGACCATGTGGAATTGGGCGAGCGACACGACCGCAACGGCTTGATAGAGAGAGGTTCCGTCCATGTTGACGGTGGCGCCGATGGGCAGCACGAAGCTGGTGGTCCGCTCCGACACGCCGATGCGGTTCCGCACACAGTCCATGGTGACCGGCAGGGTGGCCACGGAGCTCGACGTGGAGAAGGCCGTGATCTGGGCGTCCCGCATACCGGACATGAACCGGCGGTAGCCGAGTTTCCGCACCATCAGGGCCACCAGGGACGGGTAGAACAGGAAGACCATGAAGGCCAAACCAATCACCACCACGATGCTGTATTGCAGCAGGTATTCGAGCAACTGCCGGAACATCTCCGGATCGCTGCCGGCCGCATTCACGATTTGTCCGGCCATGAGGGCGAAGACGAAAATGGGCATGGCCTTCATCACGATCCAGACCATTTGCACGAAGACCTCATTCAGCGCTTCCACGGCACGGATCAACGGCGCGGCGGTCTCCTTGGGCATGCCGACCAGCACAACGCCGAAGAACACGGCGAAGAAGATGATCTGCAGCATGGACATGTCCGCGAGGGCGCGGAAGATGTTGGTGGGCACCACGTCCACGAGCGGTTGAAGCGGTCCGCTCGATTTGGTCCGTTCGGCCTTGGTCAATTTGTCCATGACCCAGTCGTTCATCTGGACCTGCTCGCCCGTGATCTCCTCGACCTTGTTCTGCAGTCGGGGCTCGTTGAGCAGGCTGATGTCATCGAGCACCTCGATGCCATTGGCGTCCCGCCAGAGTTCGTAGCGAATCCGGTTCGACTCGAGGAGGTCATCGGACACGCGGGCTCCAGGTTGGAACAGGTTGACCAGGAGCAGGCCCACCATCACGGCGGTCATGGTCGTCAGCAGGTAGGTGATGACCGTCTTAACGCCGAGTCGGCCCAATTTGGCCGGGTCGCCCAGGCTCGATACACCTGAAATGATGCTGAAGAGAACGAGGGGTACTGCAATGAGCTTCAGGACATTGATGAAGATGTCGCCGAAGGGTTTGATGTAGTCGATCGTGAAGTCGTTCCACCCGAAGGTGATGGACATCCAGGCGTACAGGACGCCGATCGCGAGGCCGATCAGGACTTGCCAATGGAGGGCGAGGCGCATGGGGGTGTTCGATTCAGACGGTGAATTGCAGGGCGCAATCTACCCATTCAAATCCGGGCGCCGCGCTGGCGCAAGGCGTGGTCGGCCAACACCATCAGGACCATCGCCTCGACCATGGGGACAGCCCGGGGCAGGACGCAGGGGTCATGGCGTCCCTTGCCCTTGACGGTCACGGGAATGCCGTCCTGGTTGACGGTGCTTTGTTCCTGCACGATGGTCGCCACCGGCTTGAAGCCGATGCGGAGCGTGATGTCTTCCCCGTTGCTGATTCCACCCTGGATGCCGCCGCTGTGGTTGGTGGCGGTGCCCACGCCGTGTTCCTTGGCGACGAAGGCGTCGTTGTGTTGGGAGCCACGCATCAGGGTGCCGCTGAATCCGCTGCCGAGCTCGAGTCCCTTGACGGCAGGCAGGCTCCAGAGGGCCTTGGCGAGGTCGGCGTGCAGCTTGTCAAACACGGGCTCACCCCAGCCGGCGGGGATGCCGCGGGCCACGACGGCCACGGCGCCGCCGACCGTGTCGCCTGCCTTGCGGATGGCTTCGATGCGCTGGATCATGCGCTCGGCCGTGTCCGGATGTGGGCAGCGCACCGGGGTCGCGTCGACGACGTCATGGGGATAGAAGGCCGGCGCATCGGGCATGCCGATGTCCTGCACGCGCTCGACGTAGGCGGACACTTCCGGATGGGCATCCGGGTGCATCTGCTCGAGCACTTGGCGCGCCACTGCGCCGCCGATCACCCGGGCGACCGTCTCCCGCGCGCTGGCGCGGCCACCGCCGCGAACGTCCCGGAATCCGTATTTGGCGTCGTAGGTGTAGTCCGCATGGCTGGGCCGGTAGCGGTCCTGAAGGTGGTCGTAATCTCCTCCGCGCTGATCTCCATTGGGCACCGTGAACCCGATGGGCGTGCCCGTCGTGCGGCCGTCGAGCAGGCCGGACAGGAAAGTGACGGCGTCGCTTTCCTTGCGTTGGGTGGTCAGCTTGGATTGCCCGGGCCTTCTGCGGTCGAGTTCGGCCTGGATGCGGTCGAAGTCAATCAGGACACCGGCGGGAACGCCATCGATGATCCCGCCCAATGCGGGGCCGTGGGATTCGCCGAATGTGGTGAGCCGGTAGGCTGAACCGATGGAGTTGCCGGGCATGGTGCAAAGGTACGCCGGGAGGTCGCGCCGGTTTGTCCGACCTTGTGGCCATGGAAACCGGATTTGCGACAGGGCGCCTGCTCATCAAGGACATCGGTCACCTTGTGGGGTTCGGGACGGAACCCAGCGGTCGATTGGAAGGGGGAGAGATGCGCAGGATCCCCGTCATGGAGGACGCCTGGTTGGCCATTGAGGATGGGCGCATCCTGAATGGTGGTAGGATGGCCGATTTCCCGGGCATCACGGATTGGAGCGGACTGGAGGTCATCGAAGCGGATGGACGGGTGGTCCTGCCCGCCTGGGTGGACAGCCACACGCACCTCGTTCATGCCGCCTCGCGGGAGGGGGAATTCGTGGACCGCATTCGTGGACTGAGCTATCAGGAAATCGCAGAGCGCGGCGGGGGCATTCTCAACAGCGCCAAGACGCTGCGGAGCATGAGCGAGGATGACCTGTACGCCGTGTCGCTCGAGCGGATGGAGCGCCTGATGCGCATGGGCACGGGGGCCATCGAAATCAAGTCCGGGTACGGCCTGGACATGGAGTCGGAATTGAAAATGCTCCGCGTGGCGCGGCGTCTGGGTGCGCTCGACCGCATTCCCGTCAAGACCACCTTTCTCGGTTGTCACGCAGTGCCGGAGGGGTGGGCCGATGCCATGGCCTACACCCGACACATGGTGGATGAGGTCCTTCCGGCCGTGATGTCCGAAGGGTTGGCCGACCACGTCGACATCTTCTGCGAGCAAGGCTATTTCGGGCTGGAGGAGACCCGGTTGCTCCTCGAGCAGGCCCGGCTGCGTGGACTGCCCGCCAAGGTCCATGTCAACCAGTTCACCGCCGGAGGTGGCGTCGCGCTCTGCGCGGAATTCGATGCGCTGAGTGTGGACCACCTCGAGGTCCTGGAGACCGAGGATGTGGCGGAGTTGTCCGCATCCAACACCATCCCTGTCGCGTTGCCCCTCTGTTCGCTGTTCCTCGACCTGCCCTATACCCCGGGCAGAACCCTTGTGGATGCCGGGTGTCCGTTGGCCATCGCCACCGACTTCAATCCTGGATCGGCGCCGTCTGGCAACATGCACCTCGCGGCATCGCTGGGGTGCATCCGGATGGGGCTTGAACCCCGGGAGGCGCTGGCTGCCGCCACCGTCAACGGAGCGGCTGCACTCGGATTGGAAGGCGAAGTGGGTGGATTGGCCATCGGGCAGGAGGCGAGCCTCATCGTGACGCGGCCATTGCGGAACGTGGAGGAAGCGCTCTATGCCTTTGGCGATCCACTTGCGGACCGGGTCCTGCTTCGCGGTCATTGGGACTCCTGAACCCGTACTTATCTTCAGTGTTCACCTTGGAGACCGCCGATGATGCGGTTAAAACCGATGGAGAGACTGAACCAATTGCTGTTGACCGTGAGCGCGTGTGGCCTGTTCGGCCTGTGCGCCGCCCAGACGTCTTCTTTCGTGGACCACAGCGTTCAGGCCGGGTTGGCCGGGGACTACCTCAACCACACGGCCTCGGTGGCGGACTATGACCTCGATGGGGACCTCGACGTCTACATCGGGAGCCGGCTGGCGCCCAATACCCTCTATCGGAATGAGGGCAACGCGGAATTCGTGGCGGTGCCGGCTGGGGTGGAGGACGAAGGGTTCACCATGGCGTCCCTCTTCTTTGATTACGACAACGACGGAGACCCCGATCTGTTCAGCTGCAACACGGGCGATGCCAACCGCTTCTGGCGGAACGACGGTGGCGCCTTCACGGACATCACCACTGACCTGGGGCTGGGCAGCGAAGGCCAATGCCGCAGTGTCCATGCGGCAGACGTCAACCTCGATGGATGGCTGGACCTGTACGTGGTCAACATGAACGAGGCCAATGAATTCTGGATGTCGGACGGAGAGGGCGGATTCACCGACGGATACCTCGCTTCCGGGGCCACGGACAACCTGATCGGCATGGGGGCATTGTTCCTCGACATTGAAAACGACGGGGACCTGGACCTCTACCTGACCCACGATGGCAACCAGGCCAACAAGCTCTACATCAACGACGGCACGGGATCCTTCACGAACCAGGCCGGGGCATGGGGGCTCAACCTCGCCGCGCAAGGCATGGGGGTGGACGCGACCGACCTCAACCACGACGGGTACCTCGACCTCTACATCTCCAACAACCTGCCCAACGACCTCTTCATCAACCCCGGTCCTCAGGGGGATGGGCCCATCGTGCCTTTTGAGAACATCACCGAAACCGCGGGGGTCGGAGACTGGGGCATGGGCTGGGGAACGGCCTTCATCGACCACGACCACGACGGGGAACGGGACCTGTATGTGGCCAATGAATACTTCTTCAGTCCCTATCCAAACCTCCTGTACCATAACAACGGCAACCTGACCTTCACGGACATCGCGGAAGGGCACCCCATTGAGAGCCAATACAGTGGGTATGCCACGGTCGTGGCGGACTTTGACGAGAACGGCACCGAGGATTTGCTGGTGGTCAATACGCTGGTCAGCACCAACCCGGGGTGTCAATTGTTCCTCAATGAAGATCTGGAACACCACTGGATCGGGTTCGAGCTCGAAGGGGTAGTGTCACCGCGGGATGCAGCCGGTGCCCGTGTTGTGGTGCATGCGGCACCGGACTTCGTGCGCACGGACCAGAGTTTCATTGGATACAGCTACAGTTCCTGCGCCCCCCTGACGTTCAACTTCGGTCTGGCTGACCACGCCTCGGTCGACAGCGTGGAGTTCTTCTGGCCCAGTGGACTGCGCACCGTCATGCTCGACCCGCAAGTCGACGCTTACCACACGGTGTTGGAAACGCCTTGCCTGGGCTTGTCTCCGGAATTGGACTGGCCGGAAACGGTTCAGCTCTGCCCGGGCGATTCCGCCGTGTTCACCATCCCGGATGGGTGGGTGGCCTCGTCTTGGACAGGCGGGGAGGATGGAGCCGCTGGCCGGGTCTTTTCCGAGCCGGGCATCGCGCAGGCGTTGTTGTCCTCAGGCAACGGATGCTCTGTCCTGTCTCCAGCCGTGTCGGTTTCCGTGGTCGCGGCCGAACCTCCGGTGATCGAATTGGACGGGCCCAGCAAGTATTGTTCGGGCACCATCCGCAGGCTGACCGTGCAGGGTCAGCATTTGGATGTCCTGTGGTCCAATGGCATTGGCACGGACACCCTGTACCAGGCCATGTCCGATACGCTGACGGTGCAGACGACCAACCTCTGCGGCCACGTCGACATTTCGGAGCCGGTCATGCTGGCCGTCTTCGATGCGCCGCTGGAGCCCATCATCCCCACCGCGGTCGTGTCGACCGGGACGGCTTACACCTTCGAGCCCACCGTGCTCGACGATGCCGTCCTCCATTGGCATGCGCCATGGGGTCCCAATGCGTGGCAGGACTTGCTGGCCGGCACGACGGAGACGGTCG
>Ga0160423_10005631_pt1 | contig 10203 bp, 14 predicted proteins | sample CRUFie14St8metaG_FD_108191 | JGI IMG/M metagenome (GOLD analysis project Ga0160423, IMG submission 108191) | Marine microbial communities from the Costa Rica Dome - CRUD Field 142mm St8 metaG | ecosystem: Environmental > Aquatic > Marine > Oceanic > Photic zone | place: Costa Rica: the Eastern... | reverse complement strand
GTATCATTTGATAATTCTGATTGTTTAGTTAATTTAGATTTAGTATCATTTGATAATTCTGTTTCTTTAGTTTTTGTATCTTTTAAAACTTGTTGTTTTATTTTATTTTTTATTTTACTAAATAAGTCTTCTATATAATCCATTTTTATAAATAAAATAAAAAAAATATATAATTTAAACTTAATTTAAAATTATTAATGATGCCATGATTTTTTACAATTACAACATGTATATAAAAATTTCATATTATCTTGATCATAAATTTGATAAATAATATCTGTTTTATCAATACATTCAGGACATTTAACATTATCATCATTTATTAAAGGTAATGTTACATCATCACAAATATATTCATTATTATAATATTTTGAATCTACATCATTTGTAATATATACATTTTCTAATATAACAGGATCTCTTAATTGTAATATATTTTCATACTCATCTTCTTCTTCTTTTGATAATTCTTCTGATTTTTGTTTTAATTCAAGTTCTTCTTTTCTATCTATATCATAAAAATCTTCTTGTTTTAATGATTTAGTATTCCCACATTTTTTACAATATAAAATTAATGAAACAGATTCACCTACATCTGAATCTTCTTTATTCCATTTTATATACATTTGATTTTGACATCCTTTACAAAATTCAATAAACATATTATATATATAATAATATAAATCATTTTTAAATTAATTTTAATTAATTGATAAAACATAAGTTAATATTGTTGAATCTTGTTCAGTACATTTAAATTTAATTAAATAATTATTATAATTATAATAAAATAATTCTTTTTTTTTACTTAAAATAATTTCTTCTAAATCTTCTATTTTATAAATAAAATCTTTTATACCTCTACAATCAATATATTCAATAAATATTTCTTTTAAATTTTTATTAAAGTCATAAAAGTTTAATGGACCATATATATTTTCATCGTAATTTTTAAATTTTATCTCATTTAATAAATTATTATTTTCTTTTATAGAAATTTTTTTAGATTCATTTTTATCTTTTATGTTTAAATCATTTAATGAATATTTATATGGAATAGAATTACTTCTAAAAATTTTATTATCTTTAAATAATTTTGAACATCTACTTGATACTGCTTGTGATTTAGCACATAAACCTTTTATAGCGTCTTCTTTAATTCTTTTATATATTTGATTTGTAGTATATCCTTTATTAGGTTTTTTTTTAAGAAGTGTTAAAATACAAGAATTAACACTAGGTATTTTCATCTTGTTTTTTAAGATGTATAAATCATTTTTGATTTATTTATGATTATATTATAAATATATGTTAATTTTAAAAATAAATAAAAATGATTTTTTTACTATTCATTTAAAATGAAACAATATTCATCTTTACATTTATTTCAAATTGATTCAAGAAATTTGAATTTAGAAAAAAAAGAAATATTAAATTTATGGAAAAATTTGGATAAAAATAAAAAAGAAATTTACAAAAAAATTTCTAAATCTATTAAATTAACAAATATTAATACTAATAATAGTATAGATGAATTAGGATTTTTAAGAAGAAATTACATAAGCAAAATTAATAGAGAAGAATTTAGAACTCATAGAGAAAATATATTAAAAAAAATAATGAATAAATTAATTAAATAATATTGTTAAATTATATATGTTAAAATTTCTCAACGACATAAAAAAATTATTAAAATTAATTATATTTATAATAACATCTTGTATATTTATACATAATTTCTTTAATAAATTTTTTAATAAAAAACAAAATGATACTAATGAAAGTTATATTAAAACAATAAATAAAAAAACAAAAAGAAATGTTTCAGAAAGCAAAAAAAAAAAAGTTGCTTCAAAACAAACTTGGAAATGTAATATATGTAAAAATATACTAGATTATACATATCAAATAGACCATATTATTCCTTTGTCGAAAGGTGGTAATAATGAAATATATAATTTACAAGCATTATGTCCTAATTGTCATATGAAAAAAACTTATTCCAAATAAATTAACTATTATAAAAATTAATTACTATTAATTAAAATTTGACTATCAATTTCTTTAATTTCATCATTAATAGTTAAAACTAAATCTTTATTTTTTGCTTCTAATTGAATAATTTCAAAATCAATATTATATTTAATAGCAAATTTATGTTCATAATGTGCAATAACACCAACATTTAATCTATCATTATTATAATCTCCTAAAATGAAAATCTTGATTTTATTTAAATTATTATTTACTCTAATATTATTAAATTCTAACATACTTAAAGTATTACCACAAGGATTACCATTATAATCAATACCACCATATAAACATTGAGGAGGACAATTTGTAGGTGTTGATGTCCATAAAATTGGTTCTTGAATTAACATTTCTTTTGAAATACCATAAGTTTTTGCTTTTTCAATTTGTGTCATAATTAAATAACCACCATATTCTTTCATAAGTTTACTTAAATGTTCAAAAGCAATACTAATTGAACCATCACCACTTGGATCTCCAAAATATAAAAATACAGGATTTGAACCATTAAAACCATTTATTTTTTTATAAATTATTTCTACTTCTTTTTCTACTTTTTCTTTACTATTGTACTGGATACGAGAACCATAACCAATCATAGTATAAATTTCTGAATTTTTTGTTTTTTCAATAATTTCTTTAATATCTTTTGAATCGAAATGTGTTGTTGTCATTTTTACTTTAATAAAAAAAAAAATCATTTTTTTTTTAAATTATTTAAAAAATTAAATCTTTTTTTGGTTATAACTAAATAGTTTCAAAATTATAAACACTTATTAATCTGAATACCAATCAGGTGATTGATTTTGCAAACCGCTATCAGTAAACATATTCCATCCCATAAATATATCATTATTTACATTCCAATTATTAATATCTTTATTAAAACTTATTGCATTATTAAATATATTATACATATCCCTAACTTTACTAATAGTAAATTATTTAGAAAATCTATATCAAAAGTATCAAAAAAAAAACAAAATAATGAAATGTGTTAGTAGTAAAATTAAAAAAAGTACTAAAAAAATCAAACGTGGATCACCAAAATTATAAGAAAAAGAAAAAGTAAATAATCTATAATTTTATTAATTAATTATAACATTTAGAACAAGATATTAATCCAAATTTTCTTGTTAAAATTTTAGGTAATACAATATTTGTTTTATTCATTTTATGTATTAAAATATTACATAATGATATAAATCATTTTTATTTATTTATTTTTTTTAAATTACTATCTTTTACAACACATTCATTTATATAATTAGAAGTTAAACTTATAATATTATTTTTGACATAAAAACATTCAATTTTTATTTATTATCAATAGGAACTATTTTAAAATACTCATCCTAAGAAAGCTATTTTATCTAACTCATAACTTGTAAGCGAGGTAGTTCTAGGCGTATCATGAAAGTTTATCCTTACAGTTTCGAGCCCCTCGGACTTCATTAATCGAAGTTTCTCAATGTGTTCTGATGTTATTGGTATAATCCATCCTCTAATAAAACTTCTAGGAGTTGAAGGCGTTTGTGACCAACTTGTGCGAGTTCCTTGTGGTTGAATGTTTTCAAAATCCATATGCATTCCGTCCATCTGCATACCTAGATTTTCCAGATGTTTACTACGTATTTTATGTTCACCAGAAAATGCCAAATTATGAGTACGTGGTATTAGTGTTCCAAATGGTGTAGAATGATATACTAACTCATCTGCAAAAACTATTGTTCCATGTTTAGGTATACCAGGTCTAAAATATTTACATGTATGATTCTTAAATTGTTCTTGTAATTGTGAATCAGAACAAAACATTATTTCAGGACCTGGTGTAGCTGTTTCATTTTGATAACTTAACCAAACAAATTTACTTGGAAATGCACCTGTACTATCATGATGAAAACCTGATTGCGAATAAAGACGATTAAGATATATATCAATTGTTACCATTACATGAGTACAATTGCTAAATAAATCAGCGTGATTAATTTGTGATTCACGAATAATTTCTTGTATATGAGTAAGTAACATTCTTTTAAGATTATGATCACTCATAATATATGGTGCTGCGGTTTTTTGTTGTGAGAAACCTTTTCTTCCCAGGTTCCTTGAGTCATCAGTTGGCAACAGCTGCTGATCAGAAGGTGTTCTTAATAAATCAGCGAAATCATCAGCACTATAGAATAATTGTCCATCATTACTTATGTAAATATTAATTAACCTTACTACTCTGGAGTCTCCTGCATTAAGACTTCTATAATATTCGTTGTTTCCGCTTTCAATACGTACTAATTCATTAATCAAATCAATTGTATTGGTTTCGTGCTGAAAAACAGATAATAAACCGTTATTTATAGAATAATTTTGTTCTGGGGACATTGTTCGTCTGTGCACCTGTGTTCTATCTGTTGGTTGATCTACTGTTGAACCCTCTGCTGGTGATCCTTGAGGTGGTAATTCTCTTTGAAAGGGACTTTCCCGTGAGACCTGCTCTGAAGGGCGGGGTGTGCCACACATGGCACACACATCTGCATGTTCTGAGTTTAGGAACGTGCAATTTTTGCACGACCATTGAGAGGTGGCCATTTCATCTTGATAATCATAATCTTGAACATTTGTCACATTGCGGGAAGATGTTCTTTTAGAGGACCGATTGCGCTGAGGGAGGGAAGAGTTGTCGCGGACTCTCGTCGACCGCATGGGTTCGACTTGGGGGTGAACCACGCTAGCATTCCTCCACCTTTTGTACGCGTTTCCTCTGAAGTGTTCCCCGAACTCGGAATAAGTGTAAGATTTACCATCAGGTGCAATTCGATATTCCCCTTGCACAGGAGAATTTTGCCAGAATCTCAATGCCTTGCTGTTTCCGTAGTGATTTTTGAACTCATCCCAAGTATAAGCCTGTTTTCCCTGATTTTGATCTTTAATATCATATCGACGTTCCCCTTGTATGGGAGACTTATTCCAGTGCCTCAATGCATTATCTGGTCCGTAGTGCTGCACGAACTCATCCCAAGTATAAGCCTGTGCTTTCTTTCTTTGATCATTATAATCAAATCGACGTTCCTCAGCTGTCATATTTGATCCTCCTTTATTTTTTGAATTAATATAATTTAATTTCATTTCTAAATATTTTGATTTCCAATTTGTCATTTATATATATATAATATAAAAAAATATAATAAAAAACTTATTTATATTTTAAATGTATTAATTGTAAAAAAAAATTTTTTATAATTTTATAAAGCAATTTTATTGTAAATTAAATTTATATAATTAAATTATTATAATATTTAATAATATATGTCTTTAATTTCTGCATTTAATAAAAATTTATTTGATTCTTAATTTGATGTACATCATCATTAGTTCTAATTTTAATTAAATCGAGATGTGTTGTTGTCATTTTTACTTTTTATAAAAAAAATCATTTTTTTAAAATTACTTAAAGCAATAATTTTTTTAATTAAATAATGATAACATATTGTGGAAAAAAAATTAACATTTATTATAGAGAAATTGATAGTATTACAAAATGTGATATAATATTTACTTATATATTTTTGTTTTCAGTAATTTTATCTTGTATAATATATTCTTATAATAAATTTGATTTAATTAATCATGATTTAGATGTATGTGAAAAACATAATAATAAACGTTCTTGTTTAAAAAGTGAAATGTCATTAATAATTGTTGATTATATTGGACCATTAGTTGCTTTTATTACATTTTTATATAAATTAACAGATTATACTTCATGTATTTTAAATTGTTTATGTTGTTGTAATCCAATTCAAAAAAAAACAAGTAATTCTCATAATGTATCTATTGAAATGAATCCAATTTAAATTTTTGTTTGAATAAATTATATAAATAATATATTAGCTCTTTGTGTTTTCTAATATTAAAAATATTATATTTATCTAAATTAATATGAAATAATTTCTTATTATTATTTTTTATTGATAAAATAAAATCTTTATTATATGATAAAAATACTTTTTTATTATCTTTATACAAAATAGTATATTTATATGTTTCATATTTATAATTTATATATAATTCTTTTATAATTTTGTCAATAAAAAATAAAAAATTTAATTCAAATAAACAAAGATTAAAATGTGTTTGATTTTCAAATAAAAATATATTATCAATTTTATTCTGTAAATCAAAAGATAATTTGTTATATAAATTCATTTATAATAATGTTTATTCAACTATTATTTAAATTATATAATAATAGTTTTTTTAGGACTTTTTCTTTTTTTATTACATAATTTTTTTCTTTGTAATGATGTTAATTCACTTACTGTTTTAGGAGTATTTGCATTAACTCTTATTGAAGGTCTGCAATAGGGAAATTTTTTAGCAGAAAATTTTTTTCTACCACAACTTTTCTTTTTAGGATAATAACAAACATCAATCCATTTTTCTTTATACCATCTTCCTAAATTATTGCTTTTTTTCTTTTTTCCACTATAAGTTCCTCCTTCTCTTTTATATTGTTGAACTAATTGACCACTAGTATATGCACCCCAACGTTGACCTTTACTTTTTAATTTTCTTTTTATTGAATTTTTAATTTTACAATATAAACGTGGTTTTAAAACATTATCAGGTTCATTACAAATTTTATTATTTGATTTTCTTTTTGGTTTAGATTTTTTTGTGGATTTTCTTTTTAATTTTTTAGATTTTGAACGTCTTGATTTTTTTTTTATAGATTTATTTTTTGTGTAATTTCTTTTTAACAATAAATTTTGTGTCATTTATATTTTATTAAAATATTATAAAATTAATTTATTAATAAATAATTATAAATGAATAATTTATTAGTGAATGATTTAGTTAATATATATAATACACCATTACAAATTTATGATGAAAATAAAATAATAGAACAAATAAATAAATTAAAAAATTCTTTTAGTGATTTTAATTTTAAAAATTTCTTTGCTGTAAAAGCTACACCAAATATAAATATATTAAAAATTATGATTAATAATGATTTTGGTTTAGACTGTTCATCTATTAATGAGATTAAATTAGCTGAATTAGCTAATTGTAAAAAAGAGAATATAATATTTACAGGTAATTATATTTCAACAGACGATTATTATACAGTATTAAATAAAAATATATTAATAAATTTAGATGATTATGAAATATTAAATAGAGTTAATGTATTTCCTGAAATAATTTGTTTTAGATTAAATCCTAATTTAGATTTAAATACTGATATTAAATCTAATTTACTATGTGGTTCTGAATCCAAATTCGGAATAGCAGAATGTGATATTATAAATGCGTATAAATTAGCAAAAGATAAAAATATTAAACAATTTGGATTGCATATAATGTGTGGTTCTAATATGTTAAATGAAAATTATTGGAAATTAATTAGTGATAAATTGCATAATATAGTTTATAAATTAAAAAATGAATTAAATATTAATATAGATTTTATAAATTTTGGTGGTGGAATAGGAATTCCTTATAATAATGAAATAGAAATTGATTTAAAAAAAATAAATAATATTTTAAAAAAATCTAATGAAATAAATTCAAAATTATATAATATTAACATTACTAAAAATATATATTTTGAGTGTGGTAGATATATAACAGCTCAATCAGGTTATTTATTGTCTAAATGTGTTTCAATAAAAAAAAGCAATAATAAAACTTTTTATGGTTTAGATGCTTGTATGTCAAATTTAATGAGACCAGGTATGTATAATGCTTATCATAAAATAGATGTTTTAAATGATACTAATGAAATAATAAAAGCAAATATTGTAGGACAACTTTGTGAAAATAATGATTGGTTTGCAAAAGATAGAGAAATAAAAAAAGCAAATATTAATGATATATTTATAATTTATAATACTGGTGCGCATGGTCATTCTATGGGTTTTCAATATAATGCTCGATTACGAGCACCAGAAGTTTTAATAAATAAAAATAATTATAAATTAATTAGAAAAAGAGAAACTTTTGAAGATTATATTAAAAATATAATTATATAAAAATGATTTTTAATTTAATAATAATAAATGTTAAAATTCATTACTAAATTTAATAAAATTTTTAGAAATGAAACTAAAACTATAAATCTTGGAAGATGGAATCCAAAAAATAATGAATATAATACAATTTATGCTAATTATGATAATTGTGGTGATGAATTATGTGGAAATGTAAAAGAATTAAAAAAAGATATTAAAAAATTAAAATTTAAAAAAATAATTAAATAAATATTAATAAATAATTATATTATTTTTTAAAAATGATTTATTTTTATTATATTAATAAAATGTCTTATATATTTATTGAAAAATTTTCTGAATCTCCTAAAATTGATGAATATGGATATTTTGATATTAGATTAAAAAATAAAAAATTATATTGGTTAATTAATGATATTAATAATAAATTATATAAATGTCATTTTAGTTCAAAAGAAAATATTTCTACTAATGAAAATATAATTAATTTAGGTAAAATTAAACACGTAAAAGCAAAAATTACATAAATAAAAATTATACAAGTTATTTTTAAATATTAGAATAAATAAAAGATTTATAAAAAATAAATAATTTACCAATAATTATAATTATCTTTATTCCATGAATTATATTTAGTATCACAATATTTTTTTTCAATTTTTTTTTCAAATTGTTTTTCACCTTTTGTTATAATTTCATTTATTTGATTATTTACTCTTTCTTCTAAGCAAGAATATCTTTTTTCATTTCTAAGTAATCCATCAATTATTATTGATAAATTGTTAGAATCATATTTTTTATATAAATCATTAATTTGTAGATGTTCACTAATATTATGTTTATCATTAATATATGCTATTGAAGTAGCCCAGTCATTTAAACCTTCAAAAATATGAGTTGCATACACAATAGTTAAACCATTTTGTTCAGATTCATTTTTTAAAAAATTAAGAAAATCATTTCTACTTAATAAATCTAAATCAACAGTAATTTCATCTAATAATAATACTTTACAAGGTTTTATAAGTCCTAACAAAATTTGAATTCTTCTTCTTTGTCCATCAGAAATTAAATGCATACGCCAAGCAAGATTTATATCTAATACCATTAATAATTTTTTTATTCTTTCAATATCATAATTTTTAATATTTTTTATCATTTGTAAAACAGTAATATCAGCTTGATAAGCTATATTAGTTCCAGCAAAAGATACAACTCTTGACCAGTTTCCAGTTAATAATGTAATATCAGGATGAGTATTGTGAAATGATGGTTGATTTAATACTTTTACTGAATTTAAATTTACCATGTGTTTTCCACCTAAAATATTTAATAAAGAAGTTTTACCTGAACCATTACTACCACAAATTACACATCGCTCTCCTTTATTTATTTTAAGATTAAGATTTTCAAATAATATATCTTTAGAATTATTATATTTAAAATTCAAATTACTAATATTAATATATTCATTTATCATTTAAATTAAATAAAATAAATATTCTTTAAATATATAATTAAATTTAAAATTTAAAATGATTTTTTTTAATATATTAAAATGTCTCTACTTTTCAAATACGAAAATTTAGTTTCTAATGGAACTTTGATTTCAAGACCTAGTAAAAAAATTAAATCACCGTATATTGCTGATATTTCTATTGAAGAAGAAGAAAATACATTAGCTCATTGTCCTTCATTAGGAATGTCTGGTTTATTAAATACAAATTCACAATTTTTATGTTCAAAAAATGATAATGAAAAAAGAAAATCAAAATATACAATTGAAATGATATATTTACCAACTACAGAAAATAATTTTGTATTAACAAATACAAATCCTCAATTTGGAAATTTAATTTTTAAGAAAATAGTTGAAAATAATTTAATTGAAGAATATAATAATCATAAGTTATTTAAAAGTGAACAAAAATATAATAATTCACGTTTTGACTTTTATATAGAAAAAAATAATGGACGTAAAGAATTTATAGAAATTAAAAGTGTAGTTTTATGTGATTTTCAAGATTCTGATTATCCTAAAAATATTGAACATTGGAAAAAAAAAGATTGTGGTCCTGAATTATCATCATCTGAATCATATAATAAAGCAGCTATTTTTCCTGATGGATATAGAAAAAATAAAGATACACCTATT
>Ga0160423_10005630_pt1 | contig 10203 bp, 3 predicted proteins | sample CRUFie14St8metaG_FD_108191 | JGI IMG/M metagenome (GOLD analysis project Ga0160423, IMG submission 108191) | Marine microbial communities from the Costa Rica Dome - CRUD Field 142mm St8 metaG | ecosystem: Environmental > Aquatic > Marine > Oceanic > Photic zone | place: Costa Rica: the Eastern... | reverse complement strand
GAACTGACCTAGGTTATTACCGATATAGTCCTTAACTGCTTTCTGCGTTGGTATTAGTGAGTCAGAAGCAAAACTTCCACCCAAAGTATTATCAGCGGAGAATCCAGTAACAACAACACTACCACCTTTTAGTTTCAGGAATTCAACTTCGGAGATAGTAACAGAACCTGCGAACGTAATATTACCCGTTCTGTTTTCAATTTCCGCAAAGTAACCAACCTTAAAGTCACCAACTTCGTCAGTACCAGAAGTATAAACTCTACCAAAGTTTTGAGATACTTGCTCATTTGCTTCTACTTTAACACCACCGTTTTCTGGCAGCGCATTGTAGTCATTACCAGAACCAACAAATTCCCAAGTGTGGGAAGAAGAGTTGACAATAGATGGTCTATGTAATTTAACAGTAGCACCAATTAGGTTTGCTCCAACAGGAACAGGAGATCCACTCAATGGATTTTTAATTACCATCGCAGCACTCAATTCACATTCTGCTCTGAATGGTGCTGATGTCGTTAGTGGAGTTACCTGCTCAATTGTATATTCTGTGCCTTCTTGAGAGTTAACATATTCAATGCCACCTTGCTCAACTTTAACAACAAAGTGCTCAAGTGGTTCTCTACCAAGACCATTGATTGTAAAAATAGTTCTTCCAGTTGCCGTCTGATTAACATTCTGAATAGTACCAATATCAAAACTATATGCATCTTTTCTAAATCCAGTTGCACGAAGAGCATATGTACCAAAGTTAGAAGCAGAGTTTGTGATAGATGCATATCCACCAGTTTCTGCAAGAACACCATCTTGTGTAAAGATACAGAACACAGAAACTAACTGGGTATATCCATCGTTCTTGATTAGATAACCTGTACCACCTTCAGAAACGATTGTGAAGGCGTTTGCAACCATTGACTTACCCTGTTGAGGGAAAGTTGCCTTTCCGTTTGACTCAAGACCAGGGAAGGGTACGTTAGGTGTCTTAATTTTATCACCATCAACCTCACAACCAGAACCACCAATTTTGGAAATGATTGAAGAGTTTTGAATATATGGAGATGCTTCAATAGTTGGAAGATCATCAGCTACAGCATCTACAGAGAAATGATTACCATTTCCATCGAGATATGATCCTTCGGGATAAGATGAAGCGGGAGTAAATGGAGTTCCATCAGTAATTGTATATGCTTGAGCTCCTGATAAAATGTTATCTAAAATTGTAGCAGAAGTTTCAATAGCAGATCTTACATTGTCGCATACTGGTGATGAACTATCAACAGTAACAGAATAGTCAGTTACTAAAGCAGTTGATGAATAAACTGGGACATATTGAGAATTACCTGCGCTTCCATCGCCAGTAATCCAATTACGCATCGCGAGGATAGCAAGTTCAAATGCTCTAGTAAATGCAGTCCTAGTTGCAGTAAGTTCTCCTACTGGAATGCCAGTTAATACTCCAGCAGTGAAATAAGAATTTCCTGCTTCTACAATTCCTCTATTTCCACCAAGAACTAAATCTCTTCTTAATCCAGCAAGAATAAGTCCAATGTCTCTCTTACATTTGGTTTCATCTGCTGCAGATAAAGTGAATCCAACTGTTGCTTTTGCATACTCAAGAGATTCTTCTTCGATGAACGTTTGGTTCCATCCAATAAGTCTCGCTCCATCTACATATCTACTATCAACATTATTTGAAATAATATTCAAATAAAGTTCACTCAAAGTATCTAACGCTGCAAGAGCATTAGCACAACTAAAGTCAGCGTTAGATCCTACTCCTGGAGATTTTTGATATGGTGTAATGAAAAGATTTTCATAAACTGGTTCACTTGTATATTGATATTCTGATGATTTTGAGGTGGAGGTGTATATGGTTCCACCAGTTCCAGCAAAAATTAAGTAATTGTATGTTGAGACAACAGCAGTTAATGTAGAAGAAGTACCAGTTGTAACTGCTGACCAAACAGCACCATCAACAGAATACATTAAGTTGCCAGTTACACCAGCAGCCCAGAATCTATTTCCATCGTGCTTAACTTCATGAAGTCCTAGTGAGTTAGGAATTTGAGTTGCTGATTGCCAAGTTACACCATCTTCAGAATTTAGAATAGTGCCATTTAATCCAACTACTACAATTTTATCTTCATCAAAAGTTACTCCTTCTAGGTTGTTGCCAGTTGGAACAGTAACAGCGGTCCAAGTATCTCCATCTGTAGATGTCATTACCGCACCAGTTTGACCAACGGTAATATACATGCCCGTTGTGCCACCTAATTGTCTGTAAACAACATCATCAAATTGATTAGAAAGAGGAATAGTGGTTGCTGAAGTCCATGTAGAAAGATCATTTGACTTTAGTACAGTTCCGTTTGCACCAACGACAACAGCCTGATTACCATCCCATGTAACTGCCCTTAAACTTTGTGTTGTTCCAGAAGTTGCGATTGACCAAGAAACTCCGTCAATGGAAGTAAGAATAGTACCATTAAATCCTACTGCAATCCAATGTGTACCATTCCAAGTAATATCTTCTAGATTGTTTCCTGTAATATTTTGAGACGCATTTCTTTGTGTCCATGTAATTCCATCTGGGGAAGTAGCAATAGATCCACCATCACCAACAGCAACTAATAGGTCACCATTATAAGCAATTTCCTGAATGTTATTAGCAGTTCCGTAAACTTGCTGGGTCCAATTTGTACCATTGAAATAATTTAATCTATTTCTAATGGCACGAGCAGCTAATTCTTTTGCTTCATCAAACGCATAGATTGTTTCACTAATTTGGTCTCCAATATGTTTTGTCGCAGCACCTTGTAAATATAGATTACCTGCTTCTACAGTATTAAAGTTTCCTCCGTGTTTTAAGTCTCTTGCAATAGCTTCTAATGTAAATCGAGTGTCTCTCTTACATTTTACACTTCCATCAACTGTTCCTGTAAATGCTCCGTCTTGAGTTGCAACTGCTGAAATTGTAATGCTATCTTCAGTAAAATCGGTGATAGTTGCACCAGCTGGAAATCCAACGGTCGATGATGTAATTGCTAAACCTACGTCTACTCCAGTTGTATCATTAACACCAGTAATAATGTTAGATGTGTTTTGTAAAACACCAGTAATTGTTGTTAATGGAATTTCTAATTCTGGAAAACGAGCTTTAGTTCTTTCTACTGCTTCATCTGCAATTCCAATTTTATTATTTTGAATTAGATTATCAACATCATAAGAAAGTTGTCCAAATGCGTTGGGAGCAGCAGAAATTTTATATGGTGAGTTTAATAGAGATACTAAAACATAAGGAGAATGTGCCTTTGCTTTTGCTCCCGTTGGTGGTGAATATGAAGATGCTGTATGTGGATGTGATTCACTACCAGCACGGAGAACAAATCTTCTTGATCTACCATCTGCATCTTCAATAACTTGCCAGATATCTTGGTAACCATTGAATACCGAAAGATCTGGAGAACTTGAAGGCATTCCTTCAATTAATATTTTTTGTCCAAATTTAAATTCATGTGAGTCTGGTTCTACAGCACAAGTGAATACCATTCCACCACCATACTGTGACTGCTGACTTCCATCAACATTGGTGATAGTAAAAGTTTGTGAGTTGTCGGTAACATGTTTTACAACTTCTCCTTCAGATCTAATTGAATCTATGTTTTCAACAGAGAGGTTATAAACAGTTCCACCATAATTATATGCTAAAGTACTACCAATTGGGATACCACCAGTCAGTGATTCGGTATCAATATATCCGTCTGTAACTTGTCCAGCAGGAGTAAATACAACTTCTAGAATTTTACTAGTACCAACACCAACAGTTCTACTAACAACTAAACCAGAGGTTAGTGTAGTTGCATTTCCTGTATGATTATTGAAGAATAGTCTTTGTCTATTAGGACCTAAAATTTGATGACCAATTGGGAACAAACGTTCAATTTGATTTCCACCAATTGATGGGTCATAGTAAAGTCTTTGCTTATCATCAAATACTACAGCAAATCCCCATGTTTCATCAGGGACACCATTTCCATCTAATTTATCTTTAAATGTAAGACCGATAATGTAGTTTTTATCGGCAATCTTGAACATGTGTTTGCCAGGATTTTCTGGTCTAACAATGACAAGTCTTAAGTTATCACCAACAACTGAACAATCTGGTGGAATTGAAATTGGGTTATCTTCTTTATATTCGCCACCTGCAACGATTAGAGATTCTTTGTCTGGAGTTCCTGCAGCAATCTGCGCTCCTCTTTTAATAGTTCTGACTGGTTTTGCTGCAGATCTTCCATCATTGGCATCATCTCCAATCTGCTGCGAAACATATACACGACCACCAACGTCATTAGTTGCAAGACGATAAACGAATTCAGTGGTAGCAACTTTTGCAGTTTGATCTCCAAATGGTGGAGTTACTGCTTCTGGCCAAAGAGTTTCGTTATAATAATCCTGTGCTACATCAGATGCTCTAAAACCAGCGTGACGTAAGGTAGCAGTACCATCAACTACTTCTCCGTCAAGATGGAGAGGAGGAGTCCCTCCAGTAGTTCCTGCATAAGTTACTACATATACGTTATCGCCATTATATCTTAAATCATCAACATTAACAGGTTCTCCACCCGACCATTGTGTTAATGTATTATTTGAAAAAATCTTTAATGAAGGAGCACGAAACTGAATTTTGGGGGAAACAAAGTTGTCAATATCTAGGTTTAGAATTCTCGCCGTGTCTGAAATGATCGACGTAGAAGTTCTAATAGCACCAGAAATATCAAGTTCAAATTCAATAGCATTCAACGATGCTTGTGCTGTAGCACCAGATCCAGAACCAGAGTTATCTGTAATAGTTACAGTGGGAACAGATAGATATCCAGATCCTTTATTGGTAATAGAAACTGCAAGTACTTGACCATTACTAATAGTCAAAGTACCAGTAGCAGTAGTACCTCCTTGTGGAGGAGGATCAAATACAACAACAGTTTGAGCTGGAACGTAATTTGCTCCAGATGTCAATATGGTTACTTTGTCAACTGCATCGCCACTTCTATTAATACCGACTCGTGGAAGTTTACTTACGGGGTCGATAGTAGCTCTAATGCAATCTTTTTCATCCGTACCTTGCCCAGCACGAACTGCCAAATCACTACTTCCTGTAAGTCTTAAAGACTCGCCAGTAACCTTTTGCTTGTCGGCATTAATGTTTAGACTCATTTTTCGTTGAGATCCAGAATATTTCCCTTGTTCTATTTAGATGATTAAAATCACCAATCTGCTGTTATGGTCTGGACATGCGCTGTCCATAATATATTACTAGAAGCAGATCCTTGGTTTACACTATATGAAAATTGACCTGCAGATCCAATATCATAATAGTTGACAGTCCAACCTTCACCTGATGGAATCGAGTCTTTTAAAATAGTTAACAATTCAGAAACAACAGTAACTCCACCTATAGCATCTACTGTTGCGGTAACCTCACTTTTTGCGGAATAAAATCCACTTCCGTTGGAGTTTGTTCCAATAATATGTGACGTTATAAAATTAATACTACCAGACTCTAAAATTAATGGAGTAGAAGAAGAAGCATTAAGACTTAATATACCAGCTGGAGTAGATGGATTAGTCTGCAATCTTAAAATTGAATCTTTTCTATGGCAATTTACAAATTCTGAATTTTTTACTTCAAGAGTATTTGCATTTTTAATGTCATATTCATCCGAAATAATTACTTTTGAATTTACTCCGAATCCTCCTTCTGACCTTAATACTTCTGTTTGAATTGCCATTATTTCTTAATCCTTTGTGAAATTACCGTAACACTTACATCATCTGCTGTTGCAACACTTGCATCTAAAATATATGTAAGTCTAACTTGATTTGAAGAATTAAAATCAAGTTCTACATCAATAATTTTTGAAGCGGACGTGTATACATCGCCAATCTCAATATTATATATGTCGCTGCCAGAATCAATCACAGACAGTTCAATGATTTCTTTTTCTCCTGCAGTAGTGTTATCAGCAACAATAGTAACTTTTGCTCCAACAGCAACGGCGGGATCGTAAATTACAAAGTTAGCAGAATTTGTAGTTCCTTTAACCAAGTTAGATTTGTCGGTGATTGTTTGTAAATCTTTTAATTCAAATGCTCTTAATCCAGAATCCAATAATTGGATATATGATGGAGAAGAACCAAATCCATTATTAACATTAATAGCACCACCACTTGTAAATTGTAATAATGGCGATGGGCTAGCTCCCATTTCGACATTAAACTCTGATACAATACTCTTGATTGAAGAAACAGAACTTGTGGAAGATACTTGTAGATAATCAGATCCAAAAGTTAATGCACCATCTTCTTTTAGATCTAGATTTAGATTAGTGGATCTTACAGTAAATCCTCCCCAAATAGTTCTAAACCAAGTTAGATCAACTGTACCATTAGTAACAGTTCCTGTAGTGTGTGTGGGGAAGTTTGATGCAGATGCATCAAATGTTCCAGTTGTATCTACACTGTAAACATTATCACCATAGTATACAAGTACAGGAGGATCCCCAACAACAGCTGCAGTTGCTGCAGCACCTTCTGTCCATAAAGTTAGACCTGCTAAATTTTTTGCTTCTAGTAAGTTTGCAGTATGAGTTACAATTTTTGTTTGCTCTACGTCTAAACTGTTTACTCCATCATTATAGAAGAAGAGAATGTTTTCATTTGCTCCAGGGGCAGATTCTGGAAGGATGTATGTATTTCCATCTACGTCTCTAGTTCCACCTAGTGATCCCCAGTTAGCACCATCATATGCTTCATATGCTTGAGTTTCTGTATTGAATCTAATTGCACCAGCTGATGGAGATAATGCTTGTTTTTGTGCTTCTGTTCCTGAAGGAATTTGTAAAGCGCCAGTTCCGCCAATTTGAACAAAAGAATTATTATCGGCAGATATTACCAAGTTACCTGCAGATGATTTTGTAAGGGAGTTTTGATTTAAAACTACTTCTCCATTTGCACTAAAACCAATGGGATCTGTAGATTTAAATCCTAGAGACTCATATACTCCTTCTAAAATATCATATTTACCTTTTTCGGTTGTTGTTACTGTATCAACAGTAAGAACTAATCCATCTCCAGAAGATGCATAACTTACTCCACCAGAAAGAATAGATCTTGAAGCATCGGAAATAGTTAATACATCTTCTGGTTCATATGCTATTCCTTTATTAGTAAATCCAACATATGAAGCTGCTCCAAGTGCGGAGATAATAAATGTACCACCAGATCCTGTTCCAGATGCAGTTTGCTGTGGATCCATATCTGTTGGATCTACAGATAGAGAATCTCCAACTTGATATAAATTATTTCCTTCACTGGTTATGAAAATTTTGGTTATTGAACCATCGGTAACAGTAACTTCAGCCGTAGCACCTGCTCCAGATCCTCCAGTGATATCAATCGCAGAATATGTTTCTGTTCCTGTAGCTGGAAGATATCCACCACCTCCACTAGATAATGCTACACTAAAAGCAATAATAATATCTCCGATTGCTGAAGATCCAGATCCACCTTCAAATTCAATATTATAATATGTACCTACAGTAAAACCAGATCCCCCTACAAGAGAATAAGTATCAATTTGCTGCAGAACATTTTTTAAATCTTTGTATGCAATAATATCAGTTTTAGAGAATTTTGCTGCTTTTCCTCCAGCAGTTTTGATTGCAAAATTTTGTTCGGTATCTATAGCATCTTTGTATATACCAATTCCACTTTGATTTTCAAATGTAATTGATGGATTTTTAATCGTTCCATCAGAAATTTTTATTGTCTCTCCGAATACAGAGGTTCCTCCTCTTACTTCTAACTTATTAGAAAGAGGAAGTAGATTGGACATGTCTAGTCCAATTCCTACACCATTTGATAAGAACAAATCGCCTGTGGAATCTAATTGCCCAACTTTTGATTGTCCTGAAGTATCAACACCAATTTTTAGTGGAACTACAGCAACTTCAGAGTCTGCTTGGGGAACACTTGTAGTATCTACACTCAAGATAGAAGAAGTATTATATCCACTACCACCATTTAATAAAGTAAACCCAGTTATAGAACCAAGACCATTTACAGTATATTCAAATCCAGATCCATTTCCATATACACTATCAACATTTATGACTGCTCCACTAGCAGCAACAAAAGTTTGAGTTGCAAAAATTGCAGAACCTCCATTTCCAACACCATCAAATCCAGCCGCAACAGTAAAAGAATCTCCTGAAGAGTAACTATAACCACCATTGTTAACAGTTGCGCTAATAATAGTACCAAAAGAAACAGTAAGATCTGCAGTTAACCCAACTCCATTTCCACCATTTAGACTTACATTTGTATACGTTCCATTTGCATATCCAGTTCCACCTGCAGTAACTTGAATTGCTGAAAGTACACCTCCAGCAAAATCTCCGCCAACCGAAGTATTAGAAAAAGTTAAATTATCATTTACTGTATATCCAGAACCACCAAATGTTATAGCTGCATTTGATAAAGATCCATTTGTAAAAGTCAATGATGCTAACGCACCAGAACCTGTTCCACCTGTTAATGGAACATTATTATATGTCGCAGTCCATGCGTAATTTGATCCTGCAGTTGCGACCGACGCACCATTAGCACCAGAAGATCCTAAAAATGCTCCAGCTACTGTTAAGACATCACCGATTTGATAATTTTTTCCATCAGAAATTATTGTTATACCAGAAACATTTGTTCCTGTAGACATTGTATATTCAAATCCAGATCCAGATCCACCAATGTCACCTGCGTTTACTGTAAGAACATCTCCTATAGTATATCCAGATCCGAAACTTACAATACTAGAAACAGATGGATTATAGTCAGATCCAACTGAAATGTTTACTGTAAAACCAGATCCAGTTCCACCATTAAGAACGATATTAGTATATTCTCCTTCAGTATATGAACCATCTCCAGTATTTGTTACTGATCCACTAACAGGAGCAACTACAACATCTGCTGTTGCACCAGAAGCAATATTATCATAAGTATCTATTCTATACTGGAATCCAGCTCCACTACCACCATTACCAAGATTAGCATCACTAGCGGATAAATTATCATTTACCTCGTATCCAGATCCTGCATTAGTGATAGTAACCGAACTAACAAATACTTGCCCAGTGTCAGATGTAACTACAATATCTGCTGTTGCACCAAATCCTGTTCCTCCAGTTAGAGGAACGTTAGTATATGTTCCAGCAACATAATCATATCCCGCATCTAAAATTGTACCAGTTAATGTAGTTGTTGTTCTACTTTGGTTTTCTAAATTGAGACCCGTGTAAGTTCCTGGCGTGTATCCAGATCCTCCATCAGTGACAGATCCAGCCAATCCTGAAACAGTAATATTTGCTGTAGCACCAGTACCAGCTTGTCCACTAAAATTAGTGAGTTGTACATTTAAATATTCACCTTTTAAATAGTTTAATCCAGCATCCGTTACACTTGCTGTTTTAATACCACTGGGAGTAAATACTTTTCCTCTGGTGTATAAGTTTACAGTGTCATCTGGAATATCAAATTGACCAGTATATTCGTCATCACCAACGGAAAAAAGCATCTGCCCATTCGAGGCAAATCCCATTTCTCTATCACCAGCTCTAAACAATCCTAAATTTGTTTCGTTGTTAAAATAAAGTGCTGGTGAAGTAACAGTTCCATCGGCAATACCAACTGTACCTGCACTTAAGTTGGTTCCACCAGCAAGAACATTAAATGTGTCTAGTGCTAGCGTGTTAAATTTTTGCCTCTGGATTTCCAGAGTATCTGTCTTTAAAACTTCCTGGAGTGTAACGCTCATTTTTTAATTAACTCTACTAGCAGGGATTTGATTTCGGAGATTTCTTCCTTCAAATTATTTAGGTCACTCTCAATATTTTCAAACTTCATAGTGCGCTTTCTTGCTTCTCTATATTTTGCGTATTCACTTTTATCATTATTTACTATTGCCCCTGTAGATGTATCTCTATAGAGAGCATCATGTCCTTCTACTTTTAACATTAGAATGCAGCAACAGCGCGAATGTCTTGTACCTTTGGTACATATGCAGGATCATCAGTCTTCATTACAACCTTAACAGCGAATGATGTAAACTCTGGAAGATTTGAAACACTATATGCCAACTCTTGATATGCTGAT
>Ga0160423_10005628_pt1 | contig 10206 bp, 7 predicted proteins | sample CRUFie14St8metaG_FD_108191 | JGI IMG/M metagenome (GOLD analysis project Ga0160423, IMG submission 108191) | Marine microbial communities from the Costa Rica Dome - CRUD Field 142mm St8 metaG | ecosystem: Environmental > Aquatic > Marine > Oceanic > Photic zone | place: Costa Rica: the Eastern... | reverse complement strand
TATGTCAACGCTTGGACAACAAGATCGCAAACAGGTAAACTTTTATCAACTGGAAACGAAGGACATGGTGGTGGAATAGATGCTGACACAGTAGATGGTATAGAAGGAGCAAGTTTATTAAGGTCAGATGCAACTGACACATTTAGTGGATCAGAGTTATTTATTGGTGGTACTTTAAAAATGACCAACGCAAAAGAAATACAATTTGATAGAGGTTCAAGTGATTATAGTACAAGAGTTTTTGCAACAAATCATCCTCCAGCAGGTTATACTAGTACATCACAAAATTTCTGGGTTGGTTTAGCCTCTAAAGGTGGTACTCATGTTATAGTAAATACAGATGGTTCTTATAATTCAAGTGAAAACGCTTACGATCATTTTACTATATGGCAAAATAATATTTCTAACTATAATGCTAGACAGTTCTATGTGACCAACACAGGTAATGTTTATGCTAAAGGTGATGTTACTGCTTTTCAGGCTAATAATATGTCTGATATAAGACTTAAAAAAGATATAAAACCTATAGAAAATGCTTTAGATATAGTTGATAAATTAAATGGTGTTACGTTTACCTGGAAAAGAGATGAAAAAAAATCTTTAGGGTTTATAGCACAAGATGTAGAAAAAGTAGTTCCAGAATTAGTAGATGATAAGCCAGCAATAGATGATCCAAATACTTTACATAAAACTGTAAATTACGCAAACATGGTGGCTATTTTAACTGAAGCAGTAAAAGAATTAAAAGCAGAAGTAGAAGAATTGAAAAAACAAATTAAATAATGGCAGTTCCAGGTTCAGTAAGTACAGTTCCATTATCTTTAAGATCAATAGCGTCAGAATTAGTTTTTGACACTTACAATTTTCATCCAGTAGATGGTACAGGTCTTTCGCAACTTGGATCTACAAGTTTGAAAGATATGATGACAGGTGGTGGTGATAGGTCTACAGGATCGTCATTAACTAATGGAGAGTTTGACAGTATAAATTTAAATTCAAAATCTAGCACAGGAACTGTTACAACATCTGCTGCTACAAATGTCAGTAACAATCAATTTACCATGAATGGTAGTATATCAAGTTATGGTGGGTTAGTTATAAACATCGTAGTGCCTTATAGGATGAGTGAGTTTTTTGGGTATGATCATGATGCAGCAGCACCAGAAAAAGGTTTTGTGTATTCTAAAGACACTTCAACTCCAACAATAGGTGGTTTGGGAGTAGTAAAAAGGTCAGTATCAGGAACAGGTACAGGTAGTTATTCATATAATCAGTTTACAGGTATTTTATCAAATACAACATATTATTATAGATCTTACATAACAAATAGAATGGGTACAGTATATGGATCAGTAGTTAGTTTAACAACTACATCAACAAGTAGTTTAACTGCATATTCATTGAGATATAATTCTAGTAAGTTTGGTGAGTTGGGTATTTGCTCTCATAGTAACTTTGTTACTGTTTATTCGTCAGCATCTAGTTCTAATGATATATTTTTAGATGACGAAGACATATTTGCAAATTCTTCTGGAGGTTCAGATGCAGGAAATGGATGGTATTCTAACGGAACTTATTATGGAAAATGGTCAACTTTTGGATCAGGTGGTTCATGGACGATAGGAAATGGTACTAGTTGTGCAGCACCTTAATAATATAATATGGAAAATATTGTAATAACAAATACTAAAATACATATACCTAAAGATCCAGATTGTAAAGACTGTGAAGATAAAGTTATCATGGATGAAAGGGCAAGATTGTATGAAGAAAAAATAGGAGAACTTGTTGGAACTAAAGGTGGCAATATTTTAGAAATAGGTTTTGGTCTTGGAATTTCTGCAAATAAAATTCAATCATACGAAATAGATTCCCATGTTATAATTGAAAAAAGAAAAAAGATATACGATAAGGCAATAGAGTGGGCAGAAGACAAAGAAAATGTAACTGTACATTTAGGAGATTGGATACATATCCTGCCACAACTTAATGATTCTTTTGATGTTATTTATAATGATGCAGACGAAGACACTAAAGATAAATTATCAAACTTTCCAGAAATGTGTAAACGTTTATCAAAAAACAACTGTATATTATATATGACTAATTGGGGTAATGAATTTCTAGAAAGATCTTTACCATATCACACTTTAGAAAATGATGAAAATTTACAAGAATTATTTGGTGACACAACTACACAAATACCTTACGCTACAAACAAAAATAGTGATTGGTCTTAATTTAAATTAGAATATTAAAATATGTATATTTAAATAATTTTTATTACGACATTTACAAATAAATAAAATATAAAATACATAATTATGGCACTAAAAAAATCAATAGAAATTTTGAGTATTCAAAAGGTTGCTAAAGTTGGAGATTTGAATGATGTTGTAACAAAAATGAGATTCTCAAGAGTAGGCAAAGATGGAGACGATGTAGTTAGAATGAATGGTATGGTTGAATTACCAGAACCAGATTCTAAAAACTTTGTTGAAATATCTAAAATTACTGAAGAAGACGCAATCAAGTGGGTTACTGATAATCATGATATGACAGGCTTTGATGCAATGCTAGTTGAAAAATTAGCAAAAGTTCAAGGGGAAGTTGCTTTACCATGGGTAGAAGAAACTGCTCCTCCTTCTACTAGTGAGGAATCATCAGAAGAAGAATAATTTTTTTAACACTTAAAAACAAATACAATGGCAAAAATTAAAAAAGAAGAACTTGAGAAAGTTCAAGAATTAAACAGTAAGTTAGGCTCTATTAAAATGGCTTTAGGTGATGCTTATATTGTTAAAATGAACGTTGACAATAGATTAGAGCAGTTACCAAAAGAGTTCCAGGAAGTACAGAGTGAGTTTGATGAATTTACAAAGTCTTTAGAAGAGACTTATGGTAATGTGCAAATTGATATTAAAACTGGAGAAATTACTGAGCCTTCTTCGCCAATAGAAGAAGTAAATGACGATAAAGGAAACGCATAATTTTATAACATTTGTTTTAAATAAGGAGGTATCTGGATACGTATCTCCAACAGATATTGATAGAGCCCTGGATAGGGCACAAATGTCAAAATTTGTTGAGTTGTATGGTAATCCAAAAGGATACCAACCTGGCAGACCAATACCTCCCATTGCTTATGGTATGACGCAAAAAATTGCTGATGACCTAAGAAAATTTAAAAAAGTTGAAAATTATACGACCTCTATAGGTGCAGGAAATATCATAGACCTTACTGGTCTTGCTGATGAATACGTACATTTAATAGGATTAAATAATACACAGCAATTAGTTAGTCATCATAAAACAAATTTTAGTGTCAGCGATGGTATTGTTGCAACAACTGTAGATACTCCAAATGTAAATCTTACTAAAAATGTAACTATTGTTGATGAGGATGAGTTAGCAGATAGATTAATATCACAAATATGTGAGCCAGATGAGTTTGATCCAATAGCAATATTAGGTGACGGAGGAACTAAATTACAACTGTACCCATTAACAACAGCCCATAACGGACAAATATTTTATTTAAGAAGACCTAAAAAGCCTTTCTTTAGTCATGTTGTTGATGGTAGAAAAATAATACATAACCCATCTAATTCGGCAGCAATAAACCACACAGCAACAAATGCTTTAACTGCTCAAGATGGTTCATCTGTAGCAGCAGGAGACACTACATCTGTAGCAAAAAGCCAAGATTTAGAATGGCCAGAAGATGTAGTACAAGATATAATTTCAAGAGCATTAAACATATTAGGTGTTCATTTAGAAGATAGTGTTGTAACACAATTTGGTGAACTTAAAACACAACAAGGACAATGATAACATTAGGTAAATTAACAGAGCAAATATTTAGGTTATACAATTCAGGTAACCCTTCTGCTGACTCTCAAGTCACAAAGCAAGAGATAAATGTTCTTGTTGGTCAGTCTGTAAATAAGTTATTGAAAGTGGAGCACATGGGTGTGAATATTAAATCATACAATGATATGTTTCCACCTCATACAATGATTTCTACGTATACTATAGCCAATACAGGATCTGGACAATCAGGTAATTTAGAGACCTATGAAACATCTAAATCTCGTGCATTACTGCCTGTACACCCTATATCTTTACCAAGAAACATGGGTGTTTGGTCTGTAAGTCCTATAGGTGATGGTGATCAACAATACATACCTATACAAAGTGGACAATACAGCCTTGTTAACAGTCAAGATGTTTTGCAATATTTAGACAATCAAGTAGGTTATTATGTAGATGGTAGACATATAATATTTACAAAAGATATTACAGCGTCACCTTTCAATGTGACCTCACTTAAAGTAAGGTTGCTGGTTGTTGACGCAACAGTATTAGGGCCATACGATTATGTGCCTTTACCAGCAGACATGGAAGATATGGTTATTAAAGATGTTTTAAAAACACTTAGTGTAATGCCAGAAAAAGAAGATGTAGTAATTGATAATAATAAACAAGCATGAAAGTATACTTTATAGATGAAATAGTTAGATCAGCGTTATTGACTTGTGGAAAGCCAATACACTATTACATGGAGTTTTTACACTATGGATTAAAAGGTGTAAAAGAAGTAAACTATGACTCGCCTGTTAATATAAAAACATTAAGAAGAGAGATAGACTCAAATAATGAAATTACTTTACCAGATGATTATGTTGATTATGTTAAGGTAGGTTTTGAAAAAGGACATCATGTAGTTCCATTGGTAGAAAAAGATAGTTTTAACAGGCTTATGAACCTAGATGATAGTGGTAATCAAACTCCTTACTCTTCTCCAGATATAGAGGCAGACTTAATGTATGCAGATGCTTATTATTACGCATCACATGGTAATGAAAAAGGAGAACATATAGGTAGACACTTTGGACATAAATCTACATATAAAGGTGCTTTTAAAGTGATACCAGAAAGAAATAAAATAGTATTTGATCCTGCTGTCAAAGTAAAAGAAATAGTATTAGAATATGTTTCAACAGGAATAGGTCAAGAAACAAACTCCAGGACATCTGTACCAGCGTATGTTGCAGAGGCAATAGAAAGATATATATTGTGGAGATATAATGAAAATCAACCTAACGTTCCTATGAATCAAAAAATGTTAGCAAGAGATGAATGGATACAGGCTCATAAGAGATACAGAAGTAGAAAATATCAACTTAGCAAAGAAGATGTTTTAAGATCATTAAGACAACATACTTATGCAGCAATTAAATCTTAAATATGAACAATGCGAAAAAAACATTTATTTCTGGTCTTAATCATGATGCTAGTTTCTTTGCTCATACTAAAGAAGACAACTTAGATGCCCTAAACGCTAGGGTTATATCCTCTTCTGATGGTAAGTCAGGTTCATTATCAAATATAGATGGCAATAGAAAAATTAACAACTTATTAAATAATAAAGGATCTTCAGTAGTTGGATCATTAGAAGATGTTTTAACTAATGACATTTATTATTTTGTTGCAAACGCTGCTGGACAATCAAAAATATTTGTATATAAAAATTCATCATCATCAATATTATTAGTCTTACAAGATAGTGACTTAGAATCTGGGGTGACTTTAGGATTTGATAAAGACAAACCTGTAACAGGTATAAGTTTTATAGATGGTTTACTATATTGGACAGGTGCTACAGGAAAAGAGCCTTGCAGGATAAACGTAGACAGAGGAATTAAATTACATAATAATAGTTACTCAACTGATGAAAGTGCCTATGTTACGCCAATACCAAATAGTGTAATTACTCTTATTAGAAAACCTCCTATGTTGCCACCAGTAGTAGTGGCTGAGGTAGATACAAATAGAGATACTTCTTTTTTAAAATCACAGGCTTACACTTTTGCTTTTAGGTATAAATATAAAGATGGTGAAACTAGTGTGTTTTCTCCTACATCAAGATACTATCCTCACCAGGACATGGATCATAGTCAGCATAAACTAACAAGAAGAATGAATGTTGCTTTTCCTAATGAAAAAGTAGAACAAGATGTAGATACAATACAATTAGGTGTAAAAGTAGATAATGATACGTCTTATTTTATAGTGCATGACTTTGATGAAACAAGTTCTATAAACACGCACAACGCATCACCAGCAACAGGAAGTTTAAGTTTTAATTTTTATAATGACACTTTGGGTAATCCTGTTAGTGATTCTGATTCTGTAAAATTATATGATACTATACCACATGAAGCAGAAAGTTTAACAATAGCAAGAAATAGGTTATTTTTAGGAAACTATAAAACTGGTTTAGATAACACAACAACCAAAATAAATACAACAACTTTTCAATTAAATATTGTTACAAGTAGCGTTCCTTTACCTGGAACTATTACTGAAGAACAAAGGTTTGATGGAGGTGTGTATGGTTTTTCAAGTGCATCTGCTTACCAGGTGGGTATGGTTTTCTATGACTTTGCTGGAAGAACAGCAGGAGTTATAACTTCAGATGCACATACAGTTATAACACCAGAGAGGCAACTTAACATAACTACTTACAACGAAAAGATTAATTGGATTTTAAATAGTGCTGCAACAAACTTAATACCTACATGGGCAACACATTATTCTATAGTAAGAACTAAAAATTTAACAAAAGATTTTACGTTAAGTAATTTAGTAAATAAAATAAGATACTATAAGTTTGATAGTAACAAATCATTTAGTATAAACTTAGAAAAAGTAGACGAGAATGGTGATCCTACAGGAAAATTTGAAGATCAAGAGTTTACTTCATTTAGTGGTGAGTATGAAGGAATAGCAATAGGTCTTGGAGATTTAACAACTTATAGGTTAGGATATTCATATCAAGCAGGAGACAGAATAAAAATTATTAGTAAAGACGAAGTATTTGATTTTGCAATAACAGGAACTAGTGGAAGATATGTATTAATAAACTTAGTTGATCTCAATGAAAAACTAGGATCTACAAGTTTAATAACACAAGATAAAATATTAGTTTATGAAATTTATAGTCCACATAAAAAAACAACAAATGAGTTCTTTTATGAAACAGATAACTTTTTTAAAATAACAAATCCTGGAACAGCAGACGCTGGATATTCAGAAACTTCTGGATTTATCAAAGGAGATATATATTTAAAAAATAGAAAGTCTGATACTTCAGATGAAGACACTTATACTAAAGAACATACAGATGATAACTCTAATTCACATGAAAAACCTATAATAGGTAAAGTTGATTATATAGAGTTTCCTATATTTTACGGAACTGGGCTAAACGATTTATCAGTATCAGATCACACAACTTTTTCTAATGCAAACGATAAAAGATTTGAAATACTAATTGATGGAACAGGAACTCCAGATACATTTAAATGGAGATCATACATAGGAACTATTCCTGGTGGAACTTACACTACAGGAGTTGCTATAACAGGAAACGCACAAACTTTAGGTGATGGTGTTTCTATAACTTTTGGAGCAACTACAGGACATACAGTAGGTGATAAATGGTGTGTAAGTGCTAAAAGTTTAAACGCAAGTACAACTGATCAAAATTTAGCAGATCTAGGTAGAAGTGCATTTGCAATATTTGAAGGGCCTCCAAACGATTTTATTCCAGCAGGATCTGTGGTAAAATTTACTTTAAAAGAAACAGGTAAAGTAAAAACAACTACAGAAGTTATTTATGATGAAACTGAGATAACACAAAACTATGCAAACCTGGAAGAAATGATAACTAATGTAGATCCAGGATTTCAAAAATGGGGTTTCCATGGATCGCAAAATCCTATTGAAAATGTTTTTAGGAGAGGTTTTGTTAACGCTACTGACAATGGTGGCAAATCACAATTAAAAGTTTTAGGTAATGCTGAAAACTCTCAGTCTATAACAATACCTAGTCTTACTGATGGATCAAAAATTAATCTGATAGTACCTAGTAAAGGTAGGCAAGGTGGTGCTGAACTAGACGCAAGATCTTTTATAAGATCTGCAAGTATTAGTGTCAATTATCCAGATGAATACGAGTACAATGCTGAGGTTATGAACCCAAGTGATGACTATTTTTTAAATTGGACACAGATAACAGGTAGACCTAATATAGTTGTAGATGATGCAAAACAAATAAACAAAGTAACCAGTATATCTTTTAGTGAAACTAAAATTCCAGGATCAAATATAAATGGTCTTTCTAAATTTAGTGCTTTAGATGAAACAGAGTTAGATGAAATTACAGGGCCGCTAAGAAAATTAGTATTAACTACAAAAACACAATCTACTGGTACAGTTCTTTTAGGTTTATCCGAAAATGAAACAACTAGTATATATTTAGGAGAACAACAATTAGAAGGTTCTTCTAGTGGTAGTCAATTTTTAGCAGTTACTAAAGGTGTTATAGGTACAAAAAATACTTTAAAAGGTTCTTATGGATGTATAAATCCTGAGTCAGTAGCAACAAATGAAGGTAACGCTTTTTGGTTTGATGCAAAAAACTCCACAGTATTAAGATATAGTACAGAGGGTGTATCATCTATAGGTGATGTAAACATGAGATCTTTTTTTAAAAAGAAAGGCCCTTTAGCATTATCAGGATCAAAAGTGTTTGGTGTTTATGATAATTATAATGATGAATACATATTAACTGTACCACAGTCAGGACAAATAGAAATAACTTTACAGCAAGATGCTACATACGGAGAAAATGCAGTACAAGTTTTTAATAACCCAGCAAGTAACTTACTTAATGGTCCAGTTAACGTTACAATACCTAGTCCATGGAATATAACACAGGTTGTGACATTTACAAATGGTGTAGGTAATTTATCTTTTACTAACCCATATAGATTTAAATTTCCATCAACAATAGTAACAACCCCTTCAGGAACTAATATATCTGTTGCTAATAATGGTTTTAGTACAACTACTGAAGCAGGTGATGTCTACCACAATACAGGTTCAGGAGCATTAACCATATCAAATGTACAAAATGATGTTTCTAATATAACTGTGTCTTTGACAAGAAATGATGGTTTTCTAACTGGAAATGTAGGTGTAAAAAATACATTGAAATATTATGTTTTTGATGGAGAAAGTTCTTTTGATGATTTAGATACACCATTAAGAGTAACTGGTGCAACACAAACAACCTCTGAAACAGAACAAAAAAATTCATTTAGTGTAAGTGGAGGATCGGTAACCATACCTTGTTCCTCAAGTGTACCTTGGAAGTTTGGTTCTGTAATATCAAATGGTGGACCATCTGGTTGTTTTTATATTGATCAGAATGTCTCACCAAGTGCAAACACACAAATACCATCAGCAAAAATTACATCAAACGCATCTGCAATAGGATCTTTAGGTTTTGGTGCAGGTAATTTTAATGTTGTGGTAACTGATGTGCCTAATGTAACAGATTTTATAAAGTTAAATAGTAGGCCATTAGAGTTTGCATCTATTACAACTAATAGTGCAACATCCATAACTACAACAGCGTTTACGATGAATGGTAATTTTACTGATGCTGGTGACGGAACTGTATCGGCAAAAGGATTTGTTTATTCTAGTAGTGCTAACGTTCCAGAAATTGGAGTGTCGGGAGTCACAAACGTAACTGTATCAGGAACATCTACAGGAACTTTTAACAGTACAGTTACAGGGCAAAATAGTTCTACTGTGTTTTATTATAGAGCATACGTTACTACTAATGTTGGAACTGAGTATGGTGCAGTTGAAAGTTTAACTACTTTAAACGCATCAGCAAGTGCTCCAACAGTAACATCTTCAGCAGCCACATCAGTAACATCTTCAGGAGCAACACTAAACGGATCTATAACAGCAAACGGTGGAGCATCTATAACAGAACAAGGTTTTGTATATAGTGTTACATCTACAAACAATAACCCTGTTATAAATGGTACAGGAGTTACAAAAGTAACAGTTCCAGGAACAGTAAGCACATTGCCTCATTCTTTATCAAAAGCAATAGCAAATCAATCTGCAAGCACACAAATAACTTTTAAAGCGTATGCTACTAATTCAGCAGGTACAGGTTATGGAGCAGCAACAACTTACACAACAAGTGCTCAATCAGCAACATTAGGTAGCATTGTAAACTTCTCTGGTTCTGTAAGTCCTAATGGTGGTAATGTTTCGTTGAAATTTAATAAATCAGGAACAGGTACTTTAAGTGGTAATGCAACAATACGTATG
>Ga0160423_10005627_pt1 | contig 10209 bp, 10 predicted proteins | sample CRUFie14St8metaG_FD_108191 | JGI IMG/M metagenome (GOLD analysis project Ga0160423, IMG submission 108191) | Marine microbial communities from the Costa Rica Dome - CRUD Field 142mm St8 metaG | ecosystem: Environmental > Aquatic > Marine > Oceanic > Photic zone | place: Costa Rica: the Eastern... | reverse complement strand
TTGCCTGTTCTCAACTCAATAGTTCTTCCGTCATTCAGTTGAATTTCTTTTACAATTTCATTAAACATAATTTCTCTTTTTTACATACATACAAATACGCGAAAAGGCAATTACAAAAATTGCCTTTTGCGATATTATCATCAGAAAACAACTTATCTTCTGATTCCTAAATCTTTAATTAAAGCTCTATACTTCTTAATATCTTTTCTCATTAGGAAGTCAAGTAATCCTCTACGCTTACCAACCATGATTTGCAGTGAGCGTTGAGTATTTTTGTCTTTACGATTATTCTTTAAGTGCTCTGTTAAATGTGAAATTCTATTCGTAAACAAAGCGATTTGTCCTTCTGTTGAACCAGTATTTTTGGTGTCACCACCAAACTTCTTGAAAATCGCGTCTTTTTCTTTGGCAGATAAATGCATTTGTATATCTCTTTTTTACAATCTAAAAATGGAGTGCAAAGATAGCAAAATCTTTTTTATATAACCCCGTAAACTGATTGTTTTTTAATTGTTGAACATATCCAGTAAAGTAGTTAGTTTGTTTTTCAGTTCTTTTCGGTTGACAATAAAGTCAAGAAAACCGTGTTCTAATACAAATTCCGAAGTTTGAAAACCATCAGGTAAATCTTTACCAATTGTTTCTTTAACAACTCTAGGACCTGCAAAACCGATTAGTGCACCTGGCTCGGCAATATTTACATCGCCTAACATAGCATATGATGCGGTTACACCTCCTGTGGTGGGGTCGGTTAAGAATGAGATGTATGGTAGCTTTTTTTCAGCCAATATGGAAAGGTTGGCTGAAGTTTTGGCCATTTGCATTAAAGAGAAAGCCGCCTCCATCATTCTAGCGCCTCCAGATTTAGAAATCATTATAAAAGCACATTTTTTCTCAACTGATTTTTTTATAGCTCTACTGATTTTTTCTCCTACCACAGCGCCCATAGAACCCCCTATAAAGTTGAAGTTCATACTGGCAATAACAATTGGCCGCCCATTGATTGTTCCAAATCCAGAAGTTAAAGCATCTTTTAGTCCTGTTTTCTTTTGCGATTGTTTTAATCTATCTGAATATTTTTTAGTGTCCTCAAATTTAAGAGGATCACAAGCAGTCATGTTAGCATCTAACTCTTCAAATTTTCCTTCATCAAACAAAATTGAGAAGTATTCATTAGAGTTGATGCGCTCATGGTGACCACACTGTTCGCAAACCCATAAACTTGCTTGATGATCTTCAGAAGAGACAATGTGTTTACATTTAGGGCATTGATACCATAAGCCTTCAGGAGTTTCTTTTTTCTCTTCTGTAGCAGTAGTAATTCCGTCTTTTATTCTTTTAAACCAACCCATAAGTTAAGTCAAGGTATTTACATTATTTAAATCTGAAAAAGCTTTACGAAGTCTTGCCCGGAAAGCATCTTCACCTTTTCTTGTCCATACTCTAGGATCATAAATCTTTTTATTTGGCAAATCATCTCCTTCTGGATTTCCAATTTGTGATTGAAGGTATGCTGTATTTTGACTCATATAATCACGAATACCAGTCATAAATGCCCATTGGAAATCGGTGTCTAAATTCATTTTAATAACACCATAGCCAATTGCTTCTCTAATTTCTTCGACGCTTGATCCTGATCCTCCGTGGAAAACAAAATCAACTGGATTTAAATCGGTCCCAAATTTCTTCTGAATATAATTCTGTGAATTCTTCAAGATTAATGGTTGTAAATCTACATTACCTGGTTTATAAACACCATGAACATTTCCGAAAGCAGCTGCCACAGTAAATTTATCACTAACCTTCATTAACTCTTCATAAGCATAAGCTACTTCTTCGGGCTGAGTATACAACTTAGAACTGTCAACATCAGAATTATCCACGCCATCCTCTTCACCTCCTGTAATTCCAAGTTCAATCTCCAAAGTCATATTCATCTTACTCATACGCTCTAAGTAAACCTTACAGATTTCAATATTTTCCTCAAGCGGCTCTTCTGATAAATCAATCATGTGAGAGCTATATAAAGACTTTCCGTGAACTTTGTAAAATTCTTCACCAGCATCCAAAAGGCCATCAATCCATGGTAAAAGTTTTTTAGCACAATGATCTGTATGCAAAATTACTGAAGCGCCATATAATTCTGCTAACTGATGTGTGTGCATAGCACCCGAAATTCCACCAGCAATAGCCGCTTGAAAATTATCGTTAGACAATCCTTTTCCGGCGAAAAACTGACAGCCTCCAGCAGAAAACTGTATCATTGAGGGAGAATTTGTGTCTCTAGATTCTTCTAAAACAGCGTTAACAGTGCTTGTGTTTACTACATTAATTGCTGGTAATGCGTAGCTATTCTCTTTTGCATGCCTAAAAATTTTTTGAACCTGGTCTCCAGTTGCTACACCTTTTGTAATCATGTTAATTCGTTTTTGTTAAGAATAACAAATGTATAAATTTCCCTTATGTTTTAGTTTGTATTTTTCTAATTTTGAAGCAAAGTAACTAACAAAATGTTAAGTAGAAATCAAATCAAGTTTATTCAGTCGTTAAAACAAAAGAAATTCCGTTTACAACATCAGTTGTTTGTGGTAGAAGGAGAAAAATTGGTAAATGAGTTTTTGAACTCTGATTGGAAAATTGAACAGATTTACGCTACAAAGGAATGGGATGGAGATGCTTTTGAGGTTACTGTAAAAGAGTTAGAAAGGATTTCTTCTTTTAAAACACCTAACAAGGTTCTCGCTATTGTTAAAATACCAAATGAAAAAAGTCACGTATCTGGTAATATTGTTTTGGCTTTAGATTCCATAAAAGATCCAGGAAATCTTGGAACAATTATTCGTTTGGCTGATTGGTTCGGTGTCCAAAATATTTTTTGCTCCAAAGAATGTGTAGACTTGTATAATCCAAAAGTAGTTCAATCCACAATGGGCTCAATAACAAGAGTACAGGTTCAGTACGTAAATCTAAAATCAAAATTTAAAAGTTTGAAAAATTACAAAATTAGTGCAGCTGTAATGGATGGAGAAAATATATTTACTGTCAATAAATCAGTAAAAAGAATACTTTTATTCGGTAATGAGTCGCATGGATTAAGCCAAGATCTTTTAGAATTGATTCATCAAAAAATAACAATACCAAAATCAGAGAAATCTAAAGCAGATTCATTGAATGTAGCTAATGCTTGTGGAATAATTTTAGCTCAATTGAATCGTTAGAATTTATTTTCCCAACGTAACCCGTTCCAGCCACAATTATTACAAGAATAACGCTTAAAACCAAACATTTGAAATGTTAAAATATTAATTAAATGATCGGAATTTTTTCGCTTAACTCTATCCAAAACACCGTTGCATTTGGGGCAACAATTAGAGTTTTTATTACCGACAATTTTCTTTTTGTAACCAATTTTTTTAAGTATGCATATTGTTACAAAATAAACTATAAGAATAATCAATAATAAGATGGGTGTGTCCATTATTAAATAATTATTAAATAATTTCTAAATTCAAATTTAATAAAATATTCAATATCAAACAATTATGAATTAAAGCAGATCTTTAATGCGCATCTTTCTCCATCAATTGCAGCAGAAACAATACCACCTGCGTAACCAGCACCTTCTCCACACGGATAAAGATTTTTAATTTGAATATGCTGAAGTGTATCTTTAAATCTAGGAATTGATATTGGGGATGATGTTCTCGATTCAACACCAAGAATATTAGCTTCGTTAGTAAAATACCCTTTCATTTTTTTGTCGAAATATTTTAACCCTTTTTTTAAGCTAAGTGATATCGCTTCTGGCAGTAATTCGTGTAAAGGTGTTGATATAATTCCAGGTTGATAGGACGTATTATTAAGTTTCGGAGATATTTTATTTTTAACAAAATCAGTCATTCTTTGTGCTGGTGCAATTTGTAGATTTTGACCTGCTTCACAAGCTATTTTTTCAATACTCATTTGGTAGTATAGTCCGGCAAGTGATCCGTATTGTTGGAATGGAATTAAATCTTCATTTTTTACTTCAACAACTATTCCAGAATTGGCGTATTTCGAATCTCTTTTAGAAGGAGACATGCCATTTACAACAATTTCACCAGGGGCGGTTGCTGCAGGAACAATAAACCCTCCAGGACACATACAGAATGAATAAATTCCACGTCCATTTACTTGCTCTGCTAATCGATATGATGCTGCGGGTAAATATGCACCTCTATCTTTACAAGAGTATTGTATTTGATCAATAATTTTTTGTGGATGTTCAATTCGAACTCCTACAGCAAAGGGCTTTGCTTCAATCGCAATATTTTTATTTTGTAATAAAAAGAAAATATCTCTTGCAGAGTGTCCTGTTGCTAAAATGACAGATTTACCTAAAATTTTATCCCCTTTTTCTGTCACAACACCATAAATTGTATTATCTCTAATAATAAAATCAGTTACTTTGTTATTGTAATATATTTCACCTCCAGATTTTATTATTGTATCTCTAATTGATGCAATTAGCTTTGGTAGTTTGTTAGTTCCAATATGTGGTTGAGCATCAACTAATATTTCTTCTCTAGCACCATGGTATACCAATGTTTCTAATACAGACTTAATTGACCCTCTTTTTTTAGATCTTGTATATAATTTCCCATCAGAATATGTCCCTGCACCACCTTCTCCAAAGCAATAATTTGAGTCAGGATTGACTATATGTTTTTTATTTATGGCTGCTATATCACGTCTTCTGCTCTGTACGTCTTTACCTCTTTCTAAAATAATTGGTTTCAGGCCATGTTCAATAAGTTTTAAAGAAGCGAATAGTCCTGCTGGACCCGAACCAACAACTATAATTTCTTGCTTATTTCTTACATCTTGATAGTTTCTTTCAATAATATTTTGCGGAATTTTTTCATTGATAAAAACTTCTGCTTTTATTTGAATTTTCACTTTTCTTTTTCTCGCATCTATGGAGCGTTTAAGTAATCGAAAATCACTTATGTTTTCTTTTGGAATATTTAGTTGTTGAGAAATAGCTTCCTGAATATTTTCAGAATTATGTGCCTGTATGGGTGTTAATGATAGTTGAATAATTTGTGACATCACTCAAATGTTAACGTGACAGTAAAGCCTTGTGTGAGCATTTTTTTGATAGAATTGCTATAGATACTGTCATCATCAACAAGCATGTCTACAAGTCCAAATGTAGCTTTAAATTCGGGAGAAAACTTGAAATATTCTAAATAAAAATCTATCCCGAAACCAATTTCATACATCAAATCGTTTTCCTTTAATTTAATAAGTTCTTGTCCTTCGTCATTAATATCTTTTTGAGATGCTAAGTCAATATTGTACTTCAGTCCAGTTAAAAGATAAGCACGACCATTATTATATCTGTTAGATTTAAATTTTAAGTTTAGTGGAAATTCAATAAATGTAGATTCCACATCTTTTTTTATTTCTTCAATTTCTTCATCAATTTCTATTGTGTAATTGATAACTCTTTCCGCAAAAGATAAGGTTGGTAAAAAGCGCAAGTCAGCATTTCTTCCTAATCTAAAGTTTGATACGATCCCTAAATTAAATCCTTTCTGATTTTTGGATTTTAATATAAAAAGTGAGTCTGCTTGTTCACTTATTGGAGTTATTTTAAAATCCATGGAGTTAATCCCTAACAAAAATCCAAAGTGTACAGGTTTTCTGTCGTAGTTGGGTAGATTTAAAGGAACCGTATGCCTTTGAGCCCAAGCAAATTTTGTAAGCAAAACAAAAATTAGTATTGATAAAGCCTTTTTCATTCAAAAGAGGAACGCTTATTAAAGCGTATTATTTTGTTGCAGTATAAAGGGCTGCTACACCAAATGTAAGTTTAATATGTCGGGGGTTTTTAAATCCTGCAATTTCTAATTCTTCTAAAAATTCTTGTCCACTTGGAAAAGCTGCAACTGACTTTGGTAGATAGTTATATGCGGCATTATCTTTAGAAAATAATTTACCAACAAATGGTAATATTTGTTTAAAATACAAATTATAAATTTGTTTAAAAGGAAATACACTTGGCTCCGAAGGTTCTAAGATAGCTAGCTTTCCTCCTTTATTCATTACCCTATACATTTCACGAAGTCCTTTTGGAAGGTTTTCAAAATTTCGAACTCCAAATCCAGCAGTAACAGCATCAAAACTATTATCTTCAAATGAAAGTTTTTCTGAGTCTCCATATTGCATTTCAATTATTGAGTCTAACTTTTTTACTCTCATCTTTTTTCTACCCACTTCTAACATACCATTTGAAATATCAATACCTATAATTTTTTCAGGTTTTAATACACTTGCTTGTATAGCTAAATCACCTGTTCCAGTAGCAATATCTAAAATTGTTTTAGGTGAAATTTTCCCAATTTCATTAACAGCTCTTTTTCTCCAAAGAATATCAATTCCTAAAGATAAAAAGTGATTTAAAAAGTCATACCTTCCTGCAATGTTATCAAACATTTTAGCTACCTGTGCTTTTTTGCTTGTCTCTTTATTTTTATATGGAGTTATTTTAGTACCCACATTTAGAAATTTAAAGTAAATATAGTACTAATCGATATCTTTTTCTTCAATACTATTAACAAAAAGTATATTTCCTAATTCGTTAAAACCTTCAAATATGTCAAGTTTCTGCTTTTTAACTAGTTCATTTCGGAAGCCAATGATTGTCAAATCGGATTTTTTTGAATTCTTATTTATGATTGATTTAATACTTTCTCCTTCTTTTTGAGGAACCATATTTAAATTTCGTGGTGAAATTGGTAATCGACCTGATTCAATAAAATTAAACATTCTTTCTCTATAAATATCAAATTCTTCTTCAGTAGTATAAATAGAGTGAACTTTGATTTCAGCATTTTTCCAATCTGGATGTCCGTGTATCATGTAGCCCAGTAAAATCATCATATTTGAGTTTTTATAATCCCTGGAAGATATCCAAATATGTATTTCTTGTTTTTTATCTAATTTGGTATTACTAGAACGCAATATAGCTACATCATATCCAGTAGCCTGTAAAAGATTAAAGTTGCTAATAATATCTTCAAAAGACTCTAATTCATCATCGCAATACTCTAATAAAATAAGGTTATTTTCTTTACCAGAGATACTAGATAATTGTATGACTTGAGCTAAAGCAGAAGTATATGAGGGTGAAATTAAAGTATCTACATAAACATTAGAGGCTTTATTTTCTATTAGTAACTGTTTTTGAACTTCTTTTCCTTCTTGAAAATTTTGCTTACTCAAATATCCATTAATATAATAAATATAAGTTCCGAATCCGTACTTATAGGCAATCCATTTAGTCATGTTGAAAGCGTTCGATCTTTCTATTGATGAGCTAATACTCACTACAAATGGTCTCCAATGTGTAGAATGGTCTTGTTGTTCACCTTTTTGCAAAAAGATTTGTAGCTGACGAGCGAATTGGACTAAAACATCTCTAAATAAGCTAACGATTTTTCGTTTATCTCCAGAACTTCTTCTGATGTAGTAGTAAAATCCAGTCATTAAAAGGATAGATAATATAGCATAAGGAGTATTCATCTTAAACATGAGCCAGACAGAAAGTACAGCTCCCAACAGCGAGATATACCACCTGGATTTAAAAGTTGGTCTGTAAGAAGGATCTCCTGAAAAATGCTCTAAGAATGAAATAAGGCAAATAGCACCATAAGTTACCATGAAGAACATGGATATAATTTGAGCAACAAAATTGATATCTCCCACATAAATAAAGAAGAATGCAATAAAGCAAGTAATTACTGAACCATTTACAGGTTCATTATCTTTTTCTCTTCCTTTTGCAATCCATGAATCAAAATTTTTAGTTGCAAATATTTGATCTTTTCCTAGAGCTTGAAGTGTTCTAGGAGCAACCATTATGGATCCTAAAGCAGAAGATATAGCAGCGCATGCTAATCCTATCGGAATAATAGGTCCCCAGATAGCAATATCGCTCATAACCATTTGATTATTGGCTAGATTTTCTAATGATGTTGCAGTTACTAGTTTTAAAGCCACTAAAACATAAATAAAAGCACCAACAATTGTTGCAATCAGAGTTCCTCTAGGTATTGATTTTTTTGGATTTTTTAAATCACCTGAAAGTCCAAGACCTGCTGAGATACCAGTAAATGCAGGGAAAATGATAGTAAAAACATAAAAGAAGCTGTCCGAATTTTTAATACTTCTAACAAAACTTACATCGCTCAATGAAATCTGACTTTTTCCCATGAAAAACATGACCAAAGAAAGAAAAAGGATTGCTGCAACACCATACAATGCTTTTACACCTATGTTTGCTCCTTTAGTAAGCATGAGAGCTGTTAAAATACTCATTGCGGTAAGTCCAATTACTTTTTTGTTTGCTAGTAAATTTCCTAAATGATAGGTTTCGTTAAGATATGTTCCAAATGGAGCAAAAGCTTCCGCAAAAGCAATTATGTAGAAAGCAATACTAATTGCTTGGGAGAAAAACAGAGCTATTCCAATAGCACCACCAATATTTAATCCGAAAGAACGAGAAATTACATAGTAGTCTCCACCACCTTCTACCTTTTTGTTGGTTGCAATTTCGGCAACAGCCATAGCAGTAGGAATTGTTACAGCATGTCCAATTAGAATAATCCCTAATGCACCGATAAATCCAACATGCCCAACAGAATAACCAAATCTTAAAAAGAGAATTGCACCCAAAATGGTACAAATAGATGCCATGAAAACCGGTGTGGTTCCAAACTGACCTGATTTTTTTTTCAATCTTTTTGCCATAAAAGAGCCGTTGAAACTATAGCAAATATATAAAACAGAGTTGTAATAATTTAAAATGTATTAATATTGCCCAGATGATTTCAAAAGATAAAATTCACGAAATAATATTTGAAGCTGATACAAAGGCAGGTAAGCGATTTGATATTTGGCTAATCATCTTCATTATTCTTTCAGTTTTTGGTGTAATGTTGAGTAGTGTTTCATCCTTTAATGAGCAATATGGCCATATTTTAAATAATTTTGAGTGGTTCTTTACATTTGTATTCACTATTGAATATATATTACGAATATACTCTGTTCAAAAGCCTTTTAAGTATATTTTCTCATTTATGGGAATTGTTGATTTCTTGGCAATTATTCCTACTTATTTAGTATTTATTTACGCGCCTATTGGAGTATTAGTTGATATCAGAATTTTACGACTACTACGTATATTCCGTGTGTTTAAACTTTCTTCTTATGTAAGAGGGGCCTATACCATGCAAATCGCATTAAGATCTTCTAGGCCAAAGATCATAGTATTTTTGTTATCTGTAGTTCTTCTGGTTGTGCTATTAGGAACTTTAATGTATGTGGTAGAGGGTCAACAAAATGGTTTCGATAATATTCCTAAGTCTATTTATTGGTCGGTAGTCACGCTAACAACAGTGGGTTATGGGGATGTGGTTCCTGTTACTGCATTAGGAAAGCTTATTGCTTCTGTTATTATGATTATGGGTTATGGTATTATAGCTGTTCCTACGGGGATTGTTTCAGCTAATATGGCAAGACAAGTTTCTAAAAGTATAAGTACACAGGCTTGTCGTTCTTGTTCTAAAGAAGGACATGATTTAGATTCTACATACTGTAAGTTTTGTGGAGAGCAGCTTAATGAGTAAGTTCTGCCAATAAGTTTTCTTTTTGAACAGGAACTACTCCTGCTTTTTCACACACTAATCCACCAGCTAAATTAGAGATTGTACAAAGTTCTTGTGTAGTGATATCTAAAGATATACCTAATGCAGCTGCCGCAATAACACTGTCTCCAGCACCTGATACATCTACAATGTTTCTTTCAAAAGCAGCTTGGTGGAAACTTTCGTTTGATAGATGGAAAATTCCATTTTCAGAAAGAGTAAGTAGGATGTTCTTAGCTTTTAGTTTTTCTTGTAGGTTTTTTGTTTCTTTTTCTATATCAGTAATATTATACTCTGAAATTTTTGTACCGCAAGCATCGTTCAATTCTTTTAGGTTAGGTTTGAATAAATCGACTCCTTGATATGTCCAAAAATTGTCTTTTTTTGGATCTACGACAATAGGAATTTGTTTGCTTTTTGCAGCAGCAATGATTTTTTTAATAACAGTGGAGGTAAGTACTCCTTTATTGTAGTCTTGAAAAATGATAACGGAAACACCCTCCATCAATGCAATAGT